>Ga0114997_10000998_pt1 | contig 23496 bp, 12 predicted proteins | sample ArcticOcean_MG_C_2_FD_87045 | JGI IMG/M metagenome (GOLD analysis project Ga0114997, IMG submission 87045) | Marine microbial communities from western Arctic Ocean - ArcticOcean_MG_CB4_136 | ecosystem: Environmental > Aquatic > Marine > Oceanic | place: Arctic Ocean: Canada Basin | collected... | reverse complement strand
GAATACTACTCCTGAGAATACAAACGCTGTGCGTATAGAAGAGAGAGAGAACGTACCATTATTTTAGGTCGATGTTGTGTTTTCTGCGGTTTCTCTCGCACAAAAAAAATGTGAAGAGCGTGGACGAGAGAGAGAACGAAAAAAGCAAAAGAGAAAAAAGCAGACAAAAAGGCGAGAAAAACGAGACAAAAATTCTCTCTCGTTCTCTCTCCCAAAAATTGGTGGCGGTGGTGGTGTTGTTTGTATTCCACGAAACGCTGCCGCTCTCGTTTTCTTTCTACCAATCGCGAAAAGGAGGAGGAGGAGTAATAGTAACACTCTCTCTCTCTCGAGCGAAAGAAAGAAGCGCGGAGAAGAGAGAGCTCGTGCAACAGAAGAAGAGAGAATTCGAAACGTTTTCCAAGGGTTCGATTCTCGTGTTCGAATTGGCATCTTCGTCAGAGAATTAGAGCAAAAAAGACCACGCGTAGTTTGAACAACAACAACAACAACAACAACAACGCGTAGCAGTTGGTTGTTTCTCTCTCGTTCTCTCGCTTTGCGCCGCATTTAAGAAGAAAAAGACGCAACAAAAGCGAAAAGAAACGTACCCCATAATATACATTTCGGCGGCGAAAAATGGACCAGGATGATTGGATTCGACCGCCGAAGAATGGAGAGGTAAACACTAGCATCAACGACGAGAGCAAAAAGACTTCGGCGCTCACGAAGAACAATCGCATGAAAAAGAAGATTGGCGGTATTCGTCGCTCGTCTTTGCGGGTTCTTGGTGCCTCGAGAACCCGATCTGGATGCGTTTTTAAAACGCGTGCCTCGAAAGCCACGTCGTCGAATTCGTCTGAATCGTTTTCTTCGTTTTCTTCTCAACCTTCTTTTTCCTCTTCTTCTTTAACAGCGAAACGACGACGACAAAGACCCGCGATACGATCGAAGATAACGCGTTCTTTTCGCCGTCGTTTAGCGTGGACGAGCTTACGCGTATTTTTCACGAAGGAGGTCATCATCCGGACGACGATGATAACAACACGTTCGATAACCATTTCTTCACTGACCTGGATTCCACTCTTTTTCCATCACCTCGTTATTCTTTCCCTCCATCTTTCTCACATTTGTGGAACGACGATAAACATCAGCAGATACTGACGACGCGACAAGACGCAGAGAAGAGAGCGGAAAAGTTACCGCCCGGGTTTGCTTTAGCCGGATTACCTGGATTTCCGAACGAGTTACACGTCTTTAAAGGTATTCCCGCCCCGATTGGTGCCGATGTGAGCGCGGCCTCGTTGTGGGGGGGTGGAGCAGGCAGTAACAAGCGCAAATTAGATAGCAAAGATAGCGTAGGAGCGAAGAAGGGTAGCGCGGCGAGCATGAAGAAGGCGGCCAAGATGATAAACGCAGGGCCGAAGCGACCACCGAGCAGAGGTGGCGCTAAAACAGACACGCCGCGTAGCAAGAAGCAAAAGTTAGCGTCGCATAAGTCGTTACCGGCTCATGGCGGCATGTTTGATATTCCCGATATCATGGGTTCCGATATCGCCCGATACCACTCCATGAACGGCGGCATGCATGAACTCCCACACGACGTGCTCGGCTTAACCGAAATCGAACGGCAACAGGAGTATTTACTCACGCAACAAAAACTCCGAACACCCGCGCAGATTCAAGAAGAGAAAGAACAGAAGATTGCGCTGAAGAAAAAGCTCGGCGAGGTACAAGCCTTGGTGGAAAGTTTAGAGACGAGAGCCGTGGCGGTGGCGAACGAGCGCGATAAAAAGTTTGAGAAGATGCACGAAGACCAACAAGACTATCAACAAAAAGACGAAATGCGAAAGAAACACGCCGCGTTTAGAGTCATCACCACGCAGAGGACGAAATCTGGCGCGAAATCGGAGTTCAAGGAAGGTTTCGAAGTGTTGCGATATCGCTCGTTGCTCGACGTCGTCCACCGTCAATGCTTAGCCGCGGTGAGACAAATCATGTCGCACGATTGGGGTGGACCGTTCCGCATGCCCGTCGATGCCGTGGCGTTGGGTTTGGCAAACTATCACACGATAATTACCAATCCGATGGACCTCGGAACGATTAAAAAGTTCATCGAAGACGGCGGTAAATACGAACTCGCGAAAGAGGTTCACGAGGACGTCGAGTTGACGTTTAACAACGCCATGAAGTTCAACGCGGAAGGAACAGATGTGCACGTGATGGCAAAGACCTTGTTGGCGCTTTGGCACACGAAATACAAAGGTATCGTCGCGCGAGAAAAGGAAGTCGAGGAAGGTTTGTTACTGGACCGAGACGCGTGTATCGCCAAAGCCGCCGCGGCGGCGTCGAAATTAGAGTATCAAACGATTCAAAGCGAGTGCCAAACGATCATGCAAGCCTTGGGATTAGCACAAAATCAGCTATCCGACCTCGAATTGAAATCGATCGTTTTGTTCAAACCGATGACGGCGGACGAGAAGAGCGCGTTGGGCGACATCTTGAAGAGCTTGACCGCCGAAGACTCGGAGAAAGCGAGACAGATTTTATCCGACGGGCCGACGAAAGAGTACGATCACCAAATTCTTGCGGCCGAGGCACAACACAGACAACGATTGAACGCGAATGTTGGCGCTACTTCTGAATGGGACAACCACCCGGACGAACGGCAGATGTACGTGCCGACGACGGCGACAGATATTACCAGTCGAAGGTTGCAAAGATTCACGAGGATGGTTGCCCGAAACAAAGTCGCGCAGAAGGAAGGTTGGTGCGGAAATCCTCTTCCGGAGACGAAGAAAGAACGCGTGATTGAAGCATTTGGTGGCGAGAAGAACGCGAGCGACTTGTTGGTGGTCTCGTCTCCGTCCGCTGCGGTAAAAAAAGAAGATGAAGAAGAAGAAGAGCAAAAAATAGAAGAAGAGGAAAATAAGAAGGAAGAAACTACCCCCGGGGGCGGCGGCGAAGGCAAAGGAGAAGGAGAAGAGAAGAAGACGACAGAGTCGGACGACGGCGCGGAAACGACGACCGTCGACGGTAACGGTGGCGCTGGTGATGATGTCGCGATGGAGGACAAGAAAGAACCGGTGGTTGCTCCTCTAGAGGCGGCGGCTGTTCAGATTAATAAGCAAGAGAAAGCGGGCAGCGGTAGCGATGGCGCGACAACTATAGGCCAAGATCCACTGCATGCGTTCGCGTTGACGCTTGGTTCGGACAGTAAAGCCGTCCAAGAAGCTCAACGACGACGAGAAGAACACAAAAAGCGCCTGGAAGAAGAAAAAGTGCGCTTGCAAGATCAACAGAAGCAGCAAGAGCAAGAACGCCAACGTCAAATCGCGATTCAACAACAGCTCGAACGAGAAGAAATGCTCAAACAACGCATGCTTGCGCAGCAAAAGAAAGCCTCTCTCACGCAGTTCGACTCCATCATGGACGGGTTCGATCCGGGACTGCCAGCCGGAGGGAACAAGAAGAAAAAGAAGAAGAAACCGGCCACGCCTTCTAACCCGACGCCGGCGGCGCCGGCGCCTGTGCCGGCGGGACCCAACCTCCACGCCCTTCCACACCCACAACTCGACGACGACTTCGAGCAGAATCTGCGAGGCATCGACGAGCTCGGCGACGCGGACGACTTTGACTTTGACGCTCTTTTAGGAGAGAACATATTCTAAACAACCGCGCAGCAAAAAAATTGTACTCCAAGTCGCGTATATCGCGCGTGATATATCATTATTTTAAAAAGAAAAGGTCATTAACCATATAATAAGAAAACCGCGAGTTGTTAATTGTTGTTGTTATTATTACATACACACACACACACGCGCATTATACACACAAACGTATGTAAGCGTTTTTCCTTTCGCTTTCGATTTTCTCTCGTATTTTCATCACTCTTATAAGAATTTTCACTCTTTCTGCTTCAGTTCAAAATCGATCAAAATCGCTCTTTTTCCTCAGACTGATACTCTGATAATACTCGAGTAGTAAAATAAAAATGGACGCGAACGGATTACAAATGGATTTACGCGACCGACAGAAACGAATAATCGTGAGAATGTTCGACGACGTGCTCGAAAGTAGTAACAGCGCTCGCGATGATGAATTCGGAGGAAGATCATCCCAAGGTGACATTCAGTACAAAATCTTAATCCTGGACAAATTCACGTTCGATGTCATCGCACCTCTCTTAAAAGTGAACGAACTGAGACAGCACGGCATCACGTTAACTCTATTGTTAGAGAGCGAACGTGAGCAGATTCCAGACGTCCCGGCGGTGTATTTCGTGCAACCGACCGCGAGAAACGTCGCAAGAATTTCGCAAGATTTGGGGAAGACATTGTACGAGAGTTATCACTTTCACTTCACGAGAGAGCTGCCGAGAAGCTCTTTAGAGGAACTCGCGACGGCCTCGGTGAGAGCCAATATCGCGAATCGAGTGAAAAGAGTGTTCGATCAAAACTTGGATTTCGTGAGTTTAGAGCGAGACGTGTTTTCAATCATGCGACCGGACGCGTTTAAGAAGTTGAACGATCCGAAGAGCAGAGGCGAGGACATCGAAAAGTGCATCGCGGACGTGACCAACGGGTTGTTCGCGACGGTCATGACTATGGGGCAAGTGCCTGTTATTCGGTGTCCTAAAGGTGGCGCCGCGGAAATGGTCGGGAGAGAGTTGGAAAGCAAACTTAGAGATTATTTGGGGAGTAAAAACGGGAGCGGGTTTGGGCAGATGCCGCTGATTGGCATCGGCAACGCGAACGGCGCCGCGGCGCAGCAAATGGCGAGGCCGATACTCGCGATTTTTGACAGAAACTACGATTTTACCGCGAGTTTACAACACGCGTGGCACTACGAACCGTTAGTTCACGACGTTTTGCACATGAAGTTGAATCGAGTGGACGTGAAGCCGGATAAAAATGCCGTCGGGGCGGACGCCAAGACGAAATCGTACGCGTTGGACGATTCGGATGATTTCTGGAAAAAGTATAAAGACGCGCAGTTTCCCAAAGTGGCCGAAAGCGTAGAGGTGGAGTTGGCTGAATATAAAAGAGCGATCGCGGAAGTCAACGCCGCGTCTGCTTCCGCGGCGAATTCCACCGGGGGCGACGACGCCGACGATCAAACCGGCGCGAGCACGGCCAAGTTGACGAAAGCGGTGGAGTCGTTGCCGAAATTACAAGAGCACAAAAAGTTAATCGATAAGCACACGAACATTGCCACCGCGCTGTTAAAAGAAATTAAACAAAGAGGTTTGGACGAGTACTTTTCCATCGAGGAAGATTTCTGCAACGGCAAAGGCGATTGGAAAGCGGCTTTGAGTTTGTTGAGCGCCACGGGCAGAGGTTCCGCGAGCGACAAAATCCGCTTAGCGTTGATACTGTTGCTCACCTCAAAACTGAACAGTTCTGGAAATACCGGTAAAATCGACGACGAGGCTATCGAAGGCGCGTTGAGAGCGAGCGGGTGCGAAGTTGGCGCGTATAACTACGTCAAAAAAATGCTCTCGTTGAATCAACAGTTACAACAAAACAAAGGCGGCAACGCGAATAGCAGCAGCAATAGATCTCAAGCGGATATTTTAGACTGGGCGGATAGATTATACGGCCAATCGGTTGATTTAATCACGAAAACAGCGAAACACTTGTTGTCCGGCGAACGACAACTCCCCATAGCCGCCGCAGTCGAGGCGTTATTAGCGAACCAACCGTCTTCTTCATCTTCCGGGGACGTCGGCGGCGACGCGGTCGTGGATACTTTCGCCTACTTTGACGCGAAAGCGTCCGCTTCCCAACGCGCGAGCGTTCCTCTTTCAAATCGATCGTCGCACCAAGACGAACATGCCGGTGGGTACGCCTCTGTCGTAGCCTTCGTCTTGGGCGGTGGATGCTATGCCGAAGTCTTAGCGTTACGAGAACTCGCGCAAAGAGAGCGAACGAGCGGACGCGCGAAGAGCGTCTGTTACGGCGCCACGGACATGTGCGGCGGCGACGACTTCGTCTCCGAACTCGGTGAAATTGGTGGTGATAGTAGTAATAATAGCGATGGAGCAGCGAAGTAGAGTGCAACCGACTACCGTATTTATATTTACCACCCTTACTTGTTATAATCACTCTTCGCAACAACAACAGAGCAGACACGCAACAAAGTAAATACTCTAGGAAATATCTCTTCACTCTTTCTTCTCTAATACACAGAAGAAAGATGAAGAAGACGAAGAAGAGAACAGCAGCGAGAACACCAAAAACGCCGCTCTTCTTTTTCGTCTTCCTTCTCCTCGCGTTTGGGAACACCCTTCTTGGGATTCAATCGTTCTCGCATTCGTCGTCGGATGAAGAAAATCATCCACCAACTCCGGACACGATGAGAGATTTCATCATCCCGTTACCGTCGCCGTTTTTCTTCACCAGAACTGAAAAAAGAACCAAAGAAGAAGAGCAAGAGATGCATCGCTACGAAACGATGACGAACAGTTTTGGTTTTGGGCCGAGTTCGTCGTCGTCGAATCAACAAAGACAAGTGCAAAAAATCGTCCACTCATTGCTCTCAAAAGAAGACAACAAAGAAGAAGGAGGAGAAGGTTTTGCGCAGACGTCGATGAACATCGTTCGAGACGATTCTAAGGCGAATTTTTTCTACGGATACGCGGAATCGGACAAATGGTACGCAAAAGAACAGATTGGTAAAGAGGAGTTCGGCACGGGGAAGATTGCGGACACGAAACATCACGTGATTAAGACGAAGATTCGAACGACGCAAGAGTTGGCGTTCGGCGCGACGGTGGTGGAGCATCCGGATCCTCCGGGGGGAGCGAATAATGGACATGGGGACCCGGAGAAGAGTTTGAACGCGAGGCAGGAGGCGCTGAGAATTTTAGAGGCGCAGAGGAGAGCGAAGGAGGAGTTATTTGCATCAAATAATATGAGGACGACGACGACGACGAACAGCGTCGAGACGGAGGAGAAAATAGCGGCGAGAGAAGCGAAAAGAAAAGCACACGCCGAACAGGTGAAACAGAAACGAAGAGAAAAGAGACGCTCGAAGAATGCGTTCGAAAACATGGAACGGTTTAAGCGAGACGCGATCGTGAGTGGCGAACGAATGGGGTGCGAGTTGTGCGATTCAATCGCGATTGAGTGTTTTAAAGAGTTGCGGTGGAAGTATTTGATGGAGAGAAACGTGTTTAAGAACGGCGAGTACGAGCCGGCGGAGAAGGCGGTGATGTCGTGTCTGGTGAGCAAGTGCGGAGGCGTGACGGCGAATCCAGCGAACGCGATGAAAAATCGAGCGGTGGTGCCGGTGCCGAAACCACCGATGACGGATAATAATAATAATAATAATAGAGAAGATCCACAAGAGGAACAAAAATTTGGATTGTCGTCGATTGAGTTATCGACGATTCGAGCGCCGATGACGCACTTCGATTCCTACGCGTTAACGACGGCGTGCGAAGAGGCGTTTGATGTTCAAACCCGGAACGATGTGGCATCAAAAATAGCAAACGCGTTGAAGGATTTACGAGACCGAGATAAATTCGTTCGCGTTGAAAGAGCGAGACGAGGCGAGATTACCTCGAAAACGACCAAAAAAGATCTGTTAGCGGAGGACGCGATTGGCATCAACGCGGCAAAGTTTGGATGCGCTTTCGTGTGCGAGTTGAATAAAAAGCACGTAAAAGACGAATTGAAAGATCTCGATGACGAACAAAAAGAAGATTTGAAAATGAAAAGGAAAGAGAAAGAAGAAGAAATAGAAGAACAACAGTGTTCGTCTGGATTTAGCAAAGAAGATGGAGAAGGAGAAGATGGACAACCGCCCCCTCCTCCGAAGTGCGCCGCTCCTGAGGACGTGCCGGACACCGCTGCGGACGACTTTGACGACGACGACGACGACGATTACGAAGAGGATGTAAACTCGCGCGAACGCCACGACGAAGACGCGAACAGAAACACCCGCGACGCGCATCCTCCCCGATTTTTCACTCGCGTGCAGCACTCCAAAGCCCGTTTCCTAGCTCGAGGGGCGTTACGAAAATTAGGATGCCATCGATCCAGCTCTGGATGGTGGTCGTACGAAATTTGCTTCGAGCAGAACATCACGCAATACCACGCGAAGTTCGACAACGCTCAGAAACGAGTCGTCATCGACACGAGCACGCAATCTTCCCTGGGTACTTTCATCGCCTCAGTCACCGAAGCGCGATTACACGCGCTTTACGGCGGCAACGCCGCCGCGACGGGAAACGACAAATATCATCACAGTCATCGACATCAACACCACCAAAATCACCACCACGCGCCGGGACGCGACGGTGAAGACGACACCCAACTCCGCGTGGACGGATTCGTCCCTGACAAAGCGTTCCTCCCTGGTATGACCAAAACCTTACCCGGATACGTCGTCGCGCACGCCAAAGGCGCCTATTGCGACGCCATAAACGCCCATCGCGAATCCGTCGTCCTTTACGCCTGTTCCAACGACTTACAAACGCACGTCAAAGTTTATGAACAAAAAACGTGTAAGTATATCGTCGTCGTCTATGTTAAAGAGTTGTGCGTTTTTAAACGCTTTCAAAGAGAGGAGAACGTTTTGATTCGAGCCGTGAAGTAGTAGTAGTCGTCGTAGTAGCAGTATTTTTTAGAACTTAATGAATAAGAAAGTCGCCAGAACAGAAAAGAATATTCACACGCTTTAAAACACAATAATGACATCGAAACAAGGCATATTGGAAATCACCATCGTCTCCGCGTCCAAGTTAAAGAACACCGCTTACGTCGGCAAAATGGACCCGTACTGCGTGGTGTTCTTTTTAGGCGAAAAGACACGGACGAAGACGATTAAAAACGGCGGAAGTGATCCCGTTTGGGAGGAAAGTTACAAGTGCAAAACGTCGTCCGATATAACCGACCAGACGATAAAACTTATGATCAAAAACGAAAACAGAATGCTTTCGGACGAAATAATCGGCGTTTCGGAGATGTCCTTAGGGGATTGTTTTCGATTGGGGAAGGACACCATTGATGCGCCGGTGTTGAGCGCAAAGACGAGAGAACGAGTTGGAGATGTGAGAGTTCGGTGCGAATTTCGAGCGAACGAAAGCGACGCGACGCGAGTGGAGAAATCGATGGAGAAGATGGTGGCGGAGAAAGTGAAAGAGGTGGTCGAGAATTCTTCTTCGGGCGGTAACGTGACAATTAGCGGGAGCATGGATAAGTTGGTATTAGAAGAAGAGAAAAAACCGCAGTATAGAGTGAATAAGATTAGCGAAGCGGTTGTCGGAGCGAACGAAGGCTGGTATTAAAATATCTACGGATTGAAGAACTTTTTACAACGGTCTCCCGAACAACTTTTTAATGCCAACGTCCGGGGTATCTTGCTTTACCAAGGACTCTCCGACTAAGATCGCGCCGCACCCGGCGTTTTGCACCACGTTGACGTCGTCGATGGTGAAAATACCGGATTCGCCAACCATGACGATGTTTCTCTCCTTCACTTCCTTCCCTAACTCCGTCGCCATTAACTCTACCGTGACGTTTAAATCGACTTTGAACGTTCCTAAATCGCGGTTGTTGATGCCTAATAAGTCGATGTCAAAGTCTCCGGACAAGACCCGTTTCATTTCGCCGTACGTGTGCACTTCCAACAAGACTTTCATGCCGACCGAGTGCGCGATTTTCGTGAAATACTTCAAATCTTGGTTATCCAAAACCGCGGCGATCAACAAAATCGCATCCGCGCCTCTCGCTCTCGCCAAATAAATTTGATACGCGTCCACGATGAACTCCTTACACAAGAGCGGACACGTGACCCCAGCTTCTTTAATCAACTTTAAATTCTCAAACCCGCCTTGGAAAAATTTCTCATCCGTCAAAACGCTCAAACACGCCGCGCCGCCTTCCTCGTACGCTTTGGCAATTTTCACCGGATCGAAGTTCGGTTGAATCACCCCTTTCGACGGCGACGCTTTCTTCACCTCTGCGATTAAACCTGGTTGTCCTGTTCTCGCCATTTGATCTACAATCGCTTGTTTAAAATCCAACACCTGAGGGGCTAACTTCACTTGTCCTCGCACTAAACTCAGCGGCATTTTTTCCTTCATCAACGTCAACTCGTAATCTTTATACCAGACGATTTCTTCCAGAATATTCCTCGGTTTATTCTCCTCGTTATCGATTCGTTCGCCTTCTGGTGTCACCGCTTCCATCTTAAACGCGAACCGTTCGGAGCCCATGCCTAGGTGTTCCTTGTGCCCGGCCGGTGGTCGACGGCGAATGGTCACTTCCCCGGTGTCGTCCATCACCGCAGCGCCCCCAGCTTTAATTTTAATAAGATGAGTCGTCCTCGTCCTCGTCGGTTGTCTTCTTCTTCCTCTGATGTTAGATGTCGTTTTAGTTGTAGTACTAACAGTGTTGAAGACGTGTTGATTTTGATGTGAGGCGGCGAACATGACGACGAGAATAGAAAGATGTGTTAAGATGTGATGTGTACAAAAGGATAAAATTCTGAGGTTTTTTGCACGCTGGATTTTCTGTACTTTTTGCGAATGAATAAAGAGGACAATACTAATACTAATAATACCGGCACGATAGAGTATACCATGAATGATGATGAATAAAGAATGGTATAATAATAATAATACAAGTTGTCTTTGCCGTGATAATAAACATAATAAACATAATAAGAGCAATTTCTTGTTCAATTCTTCTTCTTCTTTACGAAGATTTGGCCGTGCGAACCAAGTCGGCGTACTTGGGGCACCCCAAATCGTGTTCCAACGCATTAGCGAAATCGTCGATATTCCAATCCATGCCGCGACCTCCGGTGATTTCGGCAGACTTGAACAAAACGACTCTGGCGCCGTCGCCGAGTTTTCGGTTGGACAACTTTGCGTCTAATTCACGTTTGATGTTCAGAAACGGAGTGACGACAATCGGGATCGAGGCAGACGCGAACGGGACGTTGAGGAACTGGAGGAAGAATAAGCCGCCGTCGTATAAGGAGTCGACGCAGACGTCCACGTAGACGGTTTCTAACGGCGCTTGTTCGATTTGCTCGTCGTCCGAGGAGGTATCCGAGATGGATGAGATGGAGATCTCGTTGTCGTTCTTGAGAGAAATTCCCCTTTCCCTTCTCTTGTGTGCTTCGAGTTCGTAGTGCTCCATCTCGTCGGACGCGTCGAGTCGCATCTCGTCGTACTCTTTCATCCACTTCGCGTGGCGAGATCTTTCGGTTTGACGAAGCTTCGACAACGGCAGTTTGAATAAAGCAATCGAACTTCCGCTTTTCTTTTGCTCCAAATTCTGCTGATCATCGCTGCTGTGCATGAAGATCTCCTCGACGTCGGCCTTGCCGTGTAATCGAGCGCATAAAGTTATGTTCTTCAAACTTCTTCCGTGGATTTGGATGCGAGTTTTCACGCCCGGCAAAACGCACATCGGGGAGACCGAGATGATTCGCGGGTACGAGTGCGGAAATCGAGATTGCGACTTGACAGTCAATGCGTTGATGTTAATGTCGTTGTTCGTCACTGCACCAGATGGCAAGCCAGCGCGCATGTCCGTGTACGCCGTCTTCTTCGCTCGTCCAACGCCAAAGGAGCATTTGATCGGTTTGATCTTCTCCGCGACAGCTCGAATGGGCATGTTGTCCGGCGTAAAACCTCTCCACACGGAGCAAGACATCACGTTGTTTCCTTTTCCTTCTATGCGAACGCTTAAATCGTGTAATTCCCCGTTTGAATTGTTTGAAACGACGACAGATTTTGAGTGAAGATCTTTCAATTTTTGAAGAACTTGCGTAAACTCTCGATCGACTAATCGGATCGTTTCCGCGTTGCGCTTGTACGTTCCGCTCTTTCTCGTGTACGGTAACAAAATATTTCTCGCCGACAGCGCTGGTTTGAACGCAGAAAATATGGATGTCTCAGATTCACTCCTTCCACCAGATGTCGAAGGAGCCGGCGGGTGAATGACGACGTGCGTGCCGTCCATAACGGTGCACTCTTCTTCAACCGAACGGCCGCACAACTCTCCGATGTAGTCGTAACGCTCGTTTGGCACGTCGATGAAGGACAAAGCTTGTCGGCTTCTCAGATCAGTACTTCCTATATCTAAAACATCCCCGTCGGAGCCGTCCTTGGAAGTATTCAGCGAGGACGGCGGTGAGTCTCTCAAACGTTTACTTCTACTTTTCAAGTGAATACCAAAACCTAAAACTCCGAGAAAGTTATTATCCCCGGTGTAGTTTGAGTTGTTGTTGTTGTTCCTGGCAGGAGACGAAGGAGAATTGGTCTGTGACCTCGTCCTCCTTCGCGTCACCGTCCGTGTTGCTGCTACTACGGGTGTTGCTGTCGTTCTTCTATCGTTTGCTTTCCTCCTCGTTGGCGAAAGGGTTGGCATTTCTTCTTCTTCTTCTTCTTCTTCTTCTTCTTCTTCGAGAACTTCCTCTTTCTCTGCATTTTGTTCATCACCGGTGAAACGCACTCGATCAAATCGACTCTTCTCCCTACCGTATACGATCGCCGTCGTCGCCAAACTAAGATTGATATACTTCTTGGACGTACCCGTTGCGTTGACCACGAGGTACATCAAGTGCATCACCAACGGCGTGAAGAATATAAAAGCCATATATTGCGGTGAGCATCTAGAATACATCTTCGCCGTCACGTCCATATACGTCTCAAATTTGTTCTCAAACCACATTTCTCTCACTTCAGGCGCCGAGAACTGAAATAAAAACGCGTACACCGTAGCCATGATGGAGTAAAAGAACGAATACTTCAAGCTCGAGTACCTCGAAATAGTATACTTGCCGATGATCAGAGGCATAAACACAATCGCCCCAAACTGAACCGAAGAGAACTCGTGCGAGACTGGCCCGTACAATCCGGCTAACACCATTGTCACCTGCGGATGTCTCAAAAACGTCTTGATCATTTGTCTCCAAAAATATACTTTTTCCTCGTACTCTGCGTCGTACTCGAACTTCCCTCGCGCGCCGATTCGTTTCCTCACGCCCAAACTCAAAAACGTCAAGTCAATCGCAAACTGTAACGGTACAAACGTCGTCAAGATGTTCTTCACGTACACCGTATACATTTCTGGCGTCAAAAACCTATTCTCATCCGGGACGATCTGTTTCACGCCGACGATGGTAATTTTCGTTTCCAACATCAAAACGCAAAGGAAGTAGATCACGAATGATTTCAAACGAGGATCCCACGCGATCTTATCGATCGTCGATAACAATTTTAAGAACTTGAATCGAGGAAGAGTCAAAGGACCAACACCACCACCCTGGTTATTGTTCTCGTTCAAAGCACCTTTAGGCGCGGAGTTTTGTTGCCGACATTCCTGATCGCGTCGCTGAAGATCTTCCTTTTTCCTCGTAGTCGTTTTTGTCATCATCGCGGGAGGAGGACGAGGAGGAGGCGCGTCGTACAAAGACTCCCGGTGCATCCCCGCGATTTCTTTCCTCTCCATGATCGCATGAATCCACCTCTGAAAATTCTCCTTCAACTCCTTCGCGTGTTCTAAAAGCACCGAATACGATTTCTGGTGCTCGACATCACTTTGCATCATCATCATCGCGTCGCCGTCATTTTCCTCGTAAGATCCTCGCATCTTCTTCATCGTATTCTTCGTTTTTGTCGTCGTTATCATCATTTCGGCGTTGTTCTTCTCCTTACTCTCCGTCTTCTTCGTCAACAAAGTAGTCTTCGTTCGGTGGTGTTGGTGTTCCAAATCCTCAGCAATTTTATGATGACCTCGTCGTCTTCTCCGCGTTGTTGTTGTTGTTGTTGTTAACGGTGGTAAAAGTGGTCCGTCGCATTCCTCCCCGTCGTCTTGTTGCTCGCTTCCCGGTGGTCGTAACGGTTGCGCTTCCGACGCGGTCGGGGAAGACGTTTCAAACATCATTTTTGTATCTCTACGGATTAGGGAAGCGGTCGACAACAGTAAACAGACAAAATTAATAAACAATAATAATTTGTTCTGGTCTCTCTCAATTCTCTCTTTTCCCCACCTCTTTTCGTCTCTCTCTCTCTCTCACTCTCTCTAGAACACACACTCTCTCTCTCTCTTATGCTCGTTTTCCGTCGTCGTTTACGTCGCGCACGAGTCGTTTCCAAAAGACTCCTCAAAATGTCGAAGAAATGTCGAAGGTGTTTGCGACATTTTGTCTTAAATCTGCCACTTGGCATATTAGTGATTTTAACCCATATTTGGACTCGGAAAGACAATTTTTCTTGACCTTCGACTCACATTAGGGTTTAGGAGGCACTTTTAAAACACACAGTCAGTCACAAAAACTTGTCCAACACGACGAATTCGTCCTCCTCAAAAGAACACAAACACACACACCACAGAACAACAACAACAACAACAACAACAACAACGAAAACAATCGAAGAGAAAAAATGACTTTGACGATGATGAGAACGACGAGCGGTATTGCTGGTATGAACAACAGAACGACGAAGAACAATTTCATCAGTAGACGAAAAGGTGGTGGTTTTGGTCGTCACGGAGTGAATAAAGGTGTTTCTTTCTCCTTGATGTCGACGAGAATTACTAACGCGAATGCGGGGAGTGTCTTCTTTCCATCGACGATTCAGACGACGACGACGAGAGAAGAAGTGAAAGACAAAGTGAAAGAAAAAGTAGAAAAAGAAAACAAAGGCCGAGCGATTTTAGACGGGTGCAAGAAGCAATCATCCACCCACGTGTTCACAGTCGCCGCGACGACGATGGTGGATAAAAAAATGGTCGCTCTGATAACGCAATCCGTGGCCTCGTTTATCAAATTGTATTTACTTTTACTCTTCGTCCGAGTTCTTTTGACGTGGTTTCCGAACGTGAACTGGATGCGTCAACCTTGGACGATGCTGAGACAAGTGACCGATCCGTATTTGAACCTGTTTCGTAACTTGATCCCTCCGATTATGGGGCAAATCGACTTTACGCCGATTCTCGGCTTTATGGTTTTGCAGTTCTTGGCGAGAGTGTTGAGCACGGATCCGAGTTTGGGGAGGTTTTAAAAATCGAATCGAAGCAGTAGTGCGATGATGAGATATTGATGTAACCTCTTATGTTTTTGTCTGTTCCATTTTACTACTACTTTTACATATATATATACACAAAATACTTTACAGCGCGTGCCTTGTATTAATTAAAAGTTTGCGAACGGGTTGTTCCCCGGGCGCGAAGGAGAACCTTCCTCCTCGTCCACTACATTAATTGATTCGCCGCCGCTCTCGTTTCGTTGATGATGATGCTCTTTTGAGGCACAGTTTTCTCTCAAGGATGTTGGAGCGACGTAAGGAGAGGGAGAATCTGCCATCACAAATTCGTTGTTGTTGTTGTTGTCGCCGTCGTCGTCGGCAAACGCTTGGAACCGCTGCCGCGGTCTGGCGTCGCGAGAATTTCGGAATAGATTCTTCTTCACGCTCGATGAAAATGCGTGCAGTCCTCCGGATATGGTCGCCGTTCCACCGTTCTTTTTATAGTACCAATACAAAATTGATGTCATAACGGCTAAGAATACCATCACGGTGAAAAATATAGCCGCCGTGTGATTCGTGTTGTCTTTCATCGCGTCATCGCTACTACTCTCTCGAATAATCCAAAACGAATCCAAAACGCGGTTTCCGTTCACGGCGTCGATGAATCTTCCGAATAAATGCGTCGAATTGTGCGCGTGCAAATCCACGAAGCCGTGTTCGTACACCACTTTTTCAGTAAAAAACATGTTTACGTCGTTCTTGGTAAACTCCGCGCCTCCGGTACCGACGACAAAACTGATTGGATACTCCGGTTTTTCGTAAACGTTGTTCAAATTTTCGCTCACAGTTTTCGACTTCAAGGAACACTCAGTTTCAGTCAACTGCGATTTGAGCGAACACGAACGCTGATAGGCGTGATTATGGCCCCAGAACACCATATCGACCTTAAATTCAACAAACATCGGCCATAAGTGCTCTTGGATTTCCTTCATGACGGCGACGTCCGAGCTATCTTTCTTGTTCGCCGAGGCTGGCGCTTCCTCCGCGTAACTCGAATCCACTAAACCAGGTCGATGGCCGACAACAATCAACCACGGCGTCTTCGTTCGATCGAATTCAGTTTCCAAGATCATCCGCAACTCGGCGTATTGGTCGGACGACATCGAATTGAAATCGACTTCGGTATTGATCGAGACGACGAAAATGTTCCCGATGGCGACGCCAAACCAATCTTTCTCGGCACTTTTTCTTGGCGTGTTGAAGAGCGCGTTGGACATGACGTCGCACTCGCCGCCGGAATCGTGGCCGCCGTATAAATCTTGCGTTCTCCCAGACGCGTGCGCGTCCCATCCGCTCTCGAAATAATCAAATTCGTGGTTCCCGCTGTTCACAAGGAATGGGATTTTATGCGCGAAATTCGAGCTCATTTGGTGCAAAAATTCGTCACAGACGCTGATGTATCCAACCGCGTAGGACAAATCGCCAAACAGAAATACCGCGTCGATCGGGTGTTTATTCGTATTGTCGTTGGACAAATCTCCGAGCGATTCGGCGACTTGTAAACCCGGTTGTCCGTACTCCCTCCACGTCTCGCTATCGTCGGTTGTCCCGACGCCCATATCTGCAAATAAAGCTAACGTCGTGTGCGAAGCGCCGACGACGGGTAAAAACTTCCCCTCGTAGACTCTCGTCGACTCTTTGAAATCGCTGATATCGTCGCCGAGTTGGTACTCGAACGCTCTCTTATTATCCACTTTGTTTTCAATTTCCGCGTAGTGTTGATACCCGCTGTGCCTGTACCCAAACGCGTTCGCTGGTGCGCCACAAAACTGGTCTTTCGTCACCTCAACCGCGGGCGACGACGCAATCGTCGGCTCCCAATTTGCCTCTCCCACGTATCGCCACCGAACTTTCGCGTTTGCATCTTTCCTCCCCGACGTCCACGTGATGGAAACCTTCCTCGCATCATCACTCTTCGTCGCACCAATTCTAGGGACGATGGGCTCGTCCTTATCGTCTTCAAACACAACTCTTTGACTCCTCGCGATCGGTCGCGAGTCGCCTAAAATATTCGCCCAATCCGAAAAGTTCTTGTGATAAATAGCGTGCGTCGACTGCGGGTCGTTGGAGCTGAACAAGACGAAATCAAAGTCCTCTCGCATTTTGTGTAAATCAAAGTTTAAGCCGCCTATACCGGACGCGTGGTATGCGATTGAATACTTCTCGACGATTGAATATTTCACCGGCGCGGTTTCGTTTAGTAGCGAAGCGTTCGCCGGCGAATACACGCCTACCCAGTGCCTCTTGAGAGTCTCGGACGTGTAATCAGTTCGAGACGCATTATTCAACAAACTCTCAGTTGGTACTATAACAGTGACGGTAATCCGAGTTTTATCCACGCTAATCTTCGTCTTCTCGGCGGTTATGGTCACCTCGTCCGTGGAATACGAGTTTCCGTCCGTACCAAAGGTTGTATCGATCGGTGTTGGAGACGAAAATTTTCGAATGCCGGAAAGCGCGTTGTGGGAGTTGACTCGACCGAAATGTTTATTACTTTCACGATTATGTTCATCATCTTCTGACAAGGACGTAAACGACGTAAACGAGGAAGCGTGAGATGTGAGAACAGTCGTCGTGAGCCCTCCAAAAAGAGAGAAGTATAATAGGAAGAGAAGACTTCTCGTCATCATCATCTTCGTTACGTGATGTGTGGTGTTTGTTGTAACGACTTTATGACAGATTTTCTTCATAGTACGGGTAGTATTAACATGTTTACAAACTCTAATCGGCCCGGGATGAAGCCCGAGAAGCACATATACAAAACGCAATAAGTACTACATCATTTTATAGTATTACACTCTTCTATTAAACGACTATGTGCGCGGCAACTTTCATGCTCTTCCTAAAAATCTCTCTCACGTTCGCCTCGATTTTCTCGCCGCCGATGCTCTCTTTCGCGTGTTCGACCATTTTCATCAACTTTCCCGTAGGAATTGTACTCCCGGTGTCGCTTCCGTGTTCGCTGAACTCGAGGCAACTGGAGGATAAATAGGACGGTAAGCCTTGTGCCATGAGAATTGTGTCGCAGGCGGATTTGGTATCGTCTGGGAGGACATCGATGGTTCTGGAGACGTATTCGGAGAGGAGGAAGTCGAGTTCGGTGTAGTCGTCGTCGTCGCTTTCGTCGTCGTAGTCTTCGAACAAGTTTGCGTCGTTTTCATCGATTTTAATGGATTTAATGACGTCTCTTTCTTCCGAGGAGGTTGAGGGGGAAGAGTTCGTGGTGACGATGACGGCGAGTTTACGTCCGCGTTCTGGCGCCGATGCGATCATTTCGAGGACGACTCGAGCCATTTCTTTGTTCCCGTCCGGGATTTGTCCAGTCGCGCGATCGACGCCGAGTAACACGTCCAAATCGTCGATAATAATCGCGGACAATTTTCCTTTGGCGGCATCGTCGAACGCATTTTTGATGGCATAGACGACCAAAGAGGCCGTCAAAGACGGGTCTTCGACTTTTTTTAATATGTCGTGCGCGCTGATTATTCTCGCGTGCGGGTACTTTGCGTCCGTGACAGCTTTACACGCCAACGTCGTTTTGCCGCTGCTTCTCGCGCCTCGAACTTGAACGATAGTTTGCGCGATACCGCTGATATTGTGTCCGTCGTTTTTACCTCCACCGCTGTTTCGTAACGTGACCAAAGTTTCCGTGAGTTCATCGAAGGCTTCGGTTTGTTTCTCTAGTTGGACAAAGTTTTCCGGGACGATGTTGGCGACTTCCTTCGCGTCTTGCTTCATGGCCGAGACGAACTCTTTCATCGCGGCGATGAAATCGTCCATGGTAACTTTCGGGTTCTCTTCCGGTAAAGAAAAAGAAGAAGTGTCATCAACTTCGATGTCGTCAGTCCCCATACCTAAATGTCTCGCCAACGCGTGACTGGTCGCCGCTCTCACTAAACCTTTCAATTCCGCGCCGCTGTGGTTCTCGGTCATCTGCGCCAACCGTTCCAAATCCACGCACTCGCTCAAAGTCCCGCTCTCTTTCATCGATTTCGTGTGAATGCCTAAAATCTGTAACCGTCCGTACGCATCCGGTAAACCAATCTCTAATTGCAACTCCAATCGACCCGGTCGTAACAACGCTTTGTCTAACAAATCTCTTCGATTCGTAATGCCGACGACGAGCACGTTGTTCAGCGTCCGCATCCCGTCCAACTTTGTCAACAACTGGTTCACCACGTTATCGTGCACCACAGACGCGGTCACGCCTCCCGAACCTCTCGCTTTGCACACCGCATCGATTTCATCGAACACAATCACGTGTAACTTACTCTCTTCGCCTCGAATTTTATACTCCAATTCGGCGTCCGCGAACAGACCTCGGATGTTCTCCTCGGATTGACCGACGAACCTTTGCAAAATTTCCGGTCCGTTGACAATTTTCGGCGGATGCGCGTGCAAAAGCTCACCCAACGCTTTCGCGACTAACGTCTTCCCAGTCCCGGGAGGCCCGTGCAACAAAACCCCTCGCACGTGTTCCAACTCCATCTTCTTCGCCACGATCGGGTCGATCATCCTCGACGCGAACACTCTTCGAAACAACGTCGCGAAGTGATCGTCCAAACCGCCGACGCCGCAAAACGCAAACGACGGCAAGTTTCTCTTCTCACCATCATCGGAGTCGATACCGTTCTTACTGTTCTCACTACTTTTCTCCTTCTCTCTCTTCAAGATGTCCAAAAAATGCGTCTGCCCGACGCGTTCGTCCTTCGGTTTCTCTTTGATGGTATTCGCGCTCCCTCGCCCGATTCGGTTCTCCGAGGCTTCCGTTTGCGCGGTCCCTTGCGCCGTGGCGGCTCGTTTCATCGGTTTCGCTTTTGGTTTGTTGTCCCCCATGAAATCGTCGATCGGAGTGATTTCCGCGGGGGTGCCGCCTCCAATCACGCCGAAGGAATATCCCGCGTTTGGGGAGGATGACGTCCAGATTGTTCTTCTTCTTTCGTTCCGATGATGATATCTTTCCCGAAACGTCGTCGTCTTTAAAGTCGTTTGATGATGACCACCAGAAGCCGACGTAAACGAAGAAGAAGAAATAATACTAGAAATACTTCTTAAACTTCGTCGTCGCGAGAGAGACGAGAGCGTCTTTTCCGCAGTTCTTCTCATTTTAATGAATATATATGTGTAATACTATTATACAAACGCGTTAAAATGCAAACAAAGTGATTTTGACGTGTTTTGTGTGTTTGTGGCGCAAAATATGTGTGCACTTTATCCATCAAAAAAACATTAAAGACGAGGAGGCCAGACAGTCAGAAAAACGATGAAAAAGGAGATGAGTGACGTGTTTCCATCATTTGCAAAAAGCACAAAAAAAGAAGTGAAAAAGATTGGCGAAAAAGAAGATGATTTGCCTTTTTAATGATGCATATTTTATTGTTGTAAGTAGTATTTCAACCTAAAAATTTAACGCGCGTGCATATCGGGATCAACCTCGATGCCTAAATTCCTCTTCATGAACTCGTACGCGGTCCAACAAATAGCCGCGGCTGGAACGTGGAAGAGGACGCGAGCGGTAGCGCCGGAGAACAAAGCTTTTGCGCCTTCGCGTTCGGCGACGTGTCGAGCGACTTTGAAAGCGTTGGCGGACGCGTAGACGCTTCGAGACGACGACGGCGGAGGCGCAGTCGTCGGCGTCGATGTTGTTGAAACGCACAACTTTGGATCGCCTCGAACGGCGCACGTTTGGTTCGCCGTCGCTGTTTCCACGGTTTTGCTCACGTCGCACCCCAAGGCTACCTCGCAGTGCGTTTGCATTCGAGTCTTGACGACGTCCATCGGCGTGGTCAAAAAACCAGCGATGCCTCCCGCGAAACCGCCGGCTAAAAATTGCGTTCGAAAACCCTCGTCTTCCTCTTCAATCGTTAAAGCTCTCTTCGCGCTTTCGTATAAACCGACGTGAATAGCCGTGAACGGCACGTTCATAATCAACGTTGTCGGATACGATCGGTATAAAACGTGCGCGCCTTCGTTCCTAACGATTGTTCTCAGCGCGTCAAACGCGCTTTTAAACTTTCTCGTCGCCGGCGGCCCGGTGGTATTGCTACTACTGCTAGAAATACTACTACTACTCGTTCTACTACTACTACTGCCGCCGCCGATACCTTCCCCGCTCATCGCCTTCACCTCGCTCGGACAATTCCCGCCTAATTGCATTTGCATCCTCTGTTTCACCGTATCCAACGGCGTTTGCACCGCGTCTCCTACAATCGTCGCTAACGCCCCCGCGCTCGCGTCTGCCACAAACTCGCCGTACGCCGACGATGATAATGATGTCTGTGATGATGATGATGCTATCGGGTTTAAACGAAACATCTTCTTCCCGTATTCGTACGTGGCGAAATACACCGCGTGCGCTGGCCCAGCCCCTAACCCACCAGCGACGACGCCTCGATACAGACCTTTCACCCCGTCGGTTTTCAAGATCGATCGAATCGCGTTCGGTATCGTGCTTTTAATCATACTTATTGAACTGCTACTACTCGTACTACTCGTTAAAGAAGAAGAAGAAGCAGAAGAAGAAGACGCAGCGGCGACCAGTTGCATTCGCGTCTTGACGGTATCCACCGGGAACATCACCGTGTGTTCCATCGTCCCCGCGAACGCGCCGGCGAACATGTGCTGCGTGTATTCCATCTCCGACTGTTGTCGCGACGACGAAAGCGTACGAGTAGTATTCGCAGAAACAGTAGTCGTCGTCGTCATCGTCGTCGTATGCACACTCGAGAGAGAGAGAGAGAGAGAAAGAAAGAGATTACTCTTTCTGATGTGGGAAAAGAAAATGACGGCGATCGATCGGTTTTTTTTCGCCTTAATTCTCAACTGCTGTTTGCGCAACTCATAAAACTCTCCTCAAATGTCAAAACTCTCTTTTTCGTAATCTGCCAGATTTTAGCTGTTTTTTGTCCTTTGGGAAACTCCTCAAAAAAAAATGAAGCGCATCGATGAGCGACTCTGAATTCGACGACGAATTCGTCGCTTCTGCGCACCATCATCGGAGGAAGAGAGGAGGAGAAGAAGAAGAAGAAAAAGACTTTGAAGTTTCTTTTTCGGTGAAATATCCGTCCGAGTGTTTCTCTCTGTGTATTCTCTCTCTGGCGTATTGTTACGTCGGGTGCGACGCGTCAAAACTCGCGAGTCGGTTTGCGTTTCATCCACCGAAACCGAGTCATTACGAGTTGAAAACGACCAACCGAGGGACGAGGTACCCGACCATATCTCAGTTTCATCCGACGTACGCGCACAAGAACGCGGACGCGAGAGTGGCGAGTAAAGCGTTCGCTTCGTTTCAGTGCTACGAGATTCCTTTTTTAGAAAGTCAAGAAGATAAAGGAGGAGGAGGAGAAAAAAAGACTTCGAAGAATATATGCGTCTTCTTCCGACCGGCGCCGAGAGACGCGAAGCGAGCGAGATTGATTATTCACTCGCACGGAAACGCGATGGATTGTGGAGGTGGGTTTGAGATGTTAGCGGAGATTGGGGATCAGTTAGACGTGTCGATTTTAAGCTACGATTACAGAGGGTACGGGAAATCGGGAGATTTATACGACCAGCCGACGGTGGAGTCGTGCGCGGAGGATTTACGGAGAGTCGTGGATTGGGCGACGAAAGCGAGAGGTTTAGTCGGTGGACAAACCGGAGATTATAATCGAGATCGGTTTGGTTTAGACGATATCATTTTGTGGGGGCAATCGATCGGGTCTGGACCGTCCACGAGAGTCGCCACGGAAAAAGAGGTTGGAGGATTGATTTTAGAGTGCGCTTTGGCGAGCGGTACGAGAGTTTTAATCGGCGAAGCGAAGGAAAAACACGGGATAATAAGCCCGGTGAGATGTTTTCGAAAGTGTGAGGTGTACGATAACCAAGGCATAGCGGTGAACGTCAAGTGTCCGGCTTTAGTCATGCACGGTATGAAAGATTTCGAGATTCACCATTCCCACGGCAAGTTGATTTTCGACAAGTTGCAAGCGAGAGGAGATTCTAAAGAGAGGTTTAAAACGTACGCGTATTGGTCGCAAACAGCCGGTCACGACGACGTGTTTTACGACAACCCTCGCGAGTGCATTCGACAGGTACAAAAGTTCGTGCGAACGTTACCGACCACCGAACGCATCCAAAACGCGATCGCATCGTCCTCTCGCGCGGAGAAAGGTTTATCGGCGGACGATTTAGCCAATCCTTCTCTCCTCGGTAGCGAAAGAAGGCGAGAAAATAAGGAGAAGAAACCGTACAACGATAAGTTTAATCGCGTCAATCAAGAGTTGTTTTACCAATCGCCGCCCAAGAAACAACACATGAAAAAGTGATTATTGAAGGTGTTTTGTTATGTTTGTGCGCATTTAGTGGTAGTACTTAGGTAGTTTTATATCGTCGAGTGTTGTTTTACTTTGCGTTCTTTCATATTGACAAGCCACAACCTCAAAACTCATTTTTTTCATCTTCTTTCTTCTCTCTCTCTCTCT
>Ga0114997_10000997_pt1 | contig 23514 bp, 20 predicted proteins | sample ArcticOcean_MG_C_2_FD_87045 | JGI IMG/M metagenome (GOLD analysis project Ga0114997, IMG submission 87045) | Marine microbial communities from western Arctic Ocean - ArcticOcean_MG_CB4_136 | ecosystem: Environmental > Aquatic > Marine > Oceanic | place: Arctic Ocean: Canada Basin | collected... | reverse complement strand
TAAAATATCTTTAATTTAATTAAAATTAAGTCAATGAAATTTATTGTTTCAAGTAGTCTATTATTGAAAAAACTTCAGGTTCTTGGGGGAGTGATTAACAACTCCAACACTCTACCTATTCTTGATAATTTCCTTTTTGAATTAAATAAAGATCGATTAACAATTTCTGCATCTGATCTTGAGACTACAATGTCTTCAGGATTAAATATTCAATCAGAAAGCACAGGCTCAATATGTTTACCCTCTAGGCTTTTATTAGAAACCTTAAAAACTTTTCCTGATCAACCATTGACTTTCTTGGTGTTGGAAAATAATACAGTTGAAATTAACGCTAATAATGGTAAATATTCTTTAGCTTATGTTTCAGGTGATGATTTTCCAAAAATATCTCATCTAAAGGATCCAGAAAAAACCTCTATTTCAGGAGATCTTCTATTTAAAGCAATAAATTCAACTTTATTTGCCTCCGGAAATGATGACTTAAGACCAGTAATGAGTGGTGTCTTTTTCCAGTTTAGCTCTGAAGACTTAACTTTTGTTGCTACCGATGCACATAAACTAGTAAAATACACTAGAAATGATTTAAAAGCTGAGAAAACAAGTGAGTTTATTATGCCAAAGAAACCTTTACAAATACTTAAAGGGATACTTCAAGGGGTCTCTGATGAAATTTCTATTGAGTATAATGAAAACAACGCTGAGTTTTCTTTTGAAAATACATCCCTAAGCTGCAGACTTGTTGACGGAAAATACCCAAATTATGAAGCGGTAATCCCTAAAGAAAACCCAAATGTTTTGACAATAAAAAGAGACGAATTTCTTAATTCCATTAAAAGAGTAAGTATCTTTTCTAATAAAACAACTCATCAAATAAAACTTAAAATTGCCGGAGCTGAACTAAATATTTCTGCTGAAGATATAGATTTTAGCAATAAAGCTGAAGAACGACTTAATTGTCATTATTCTGGAGATGATATTCAAATTGGATTTAATTCAAGATTTTTAATTGAAATGTTAAATAATCTTAATTGCGATGAAATTTCTTTATCTATGTCGGTCCCAAATAGAGCTGGAATAATCTCTCCACTTGACAATACTCAAGAAGGAGAGTTAGTTACTATGCTAGTGATGCCAGTAATGTTAAATGAATAATTGTAATTCTATTCCTATAATGGAACAATTGATTCAGATTGTTTTTTATAAAAACCATTTTCAAGTCTAATCCTAATTTCTGAAAAGGCTCTAAGAGTAATTGATACATCATCAAGAGAGTGAGACGCAGTAGGTATAAGTCTTAATAAAATCAAACCTTTAGGGATCACAGGGTAAACAACAATTGAACAAAAAACACCATAATTCTCTCTTAAATCCTTAACCAAAACCATTGCTTCTGGAATACTTCCTTTTAAATAAACTGGGGTGACACAACTTTGAGTGGTTCCTATGTCAAAACCATTATCAATTAAACCGTTTTGCAAAGCATTAACATTTTCCCATAGTTTATCCTTAAAATCAGGCCTGGTTCTTAATAGATGTAATCTTTTAAGCGCACCTTCAACAAGAACTGACTGAAGTGATTTAGCAAATATTTGAGACCGCATATTGTATTTCATGAAATCAATGATTTCCTTATCCGCAGCAATAAATGCACCTGTTGAAGCCATTGATTTAGCAAATGTTGCAAAATAAACATCAATGTCTTCTTGAATTCCTTGTTCAAAACCTGTACCTGATCCATTAGCACCTAAAGTTCCAAATCCATGAGCGTCATCAACTAAAAATCTAAAATTATATTTATTTTTTAAGGACGCAATTTCTTTTAAACGCCCTTGCTCCCCTCTCATTCCAAAGACCCCTTCAGAAATAACTAATATTCCACCTCCAGTATTTTCTACAAAATTAGTTGCTCTTAATAAATTTTTCTCTAAACTATGAATGTCATTATGTTTATATGCAAACCTCTTACCTATATGTAAACGAACACCATCTACAATACAAGCATGAGCATCAATATCATAAACAATTACATCGTTTTTTGAAACTAGAGTATCTATAGTTGATAGAATTCCTTGGTATCCAAAATTTAATAAATATGCAGATTCTTTATCTACAAAATCAGCTAATTCATTTTCTAATTTTTCGTGTAAATCAGTGTGACCGGACATCATCCTTGCTCCCATTGGATATGCAGAACCATACTTTTCAGCAGCTTTAGAATCTGCCTCTCTTACTTCTGGATGATTTGCTAATCCTAAATAATCATTTATGGACCAAGTAATAACCTCTTTACCTTTAAAAATCATATGATTCGAAATAGGACCTTCTAATTTAGGGAAAACAAAATATCCTTCGGCTTGAGACGCCCATTTACCAAGTGGACCCTTGTTTTCATATATTTTTTTAAATAAATCTTTCGTCATAAAATAAATCAAGTAAAAAATAAAGAATTTTATTCGTTTATGTATTCAATTTTTTTTCTATTTTGAAGATGATTCAAGTCTAAAAACCCTTGATCAGTCATCCATTTATCATTATAAATCTTACTCATATATCTCGAACCATGATCAGGAAAAATAACAACAACTTTACTTTTATTTGAAAACTCTCGTTCATCATTCAATTGTTTAATAGCTTGAAAAGCTGCTCCTGAAGTATAACCAACAAACATTCCTTCTTTTTGAGTAATTTCTCTTGCAGAATAAGCACTGTCTTCATCACTGACTTTAATAAATCTATCTATAACTTGAAAATCTGTTGCAGATGGAATTAAATTCTTGCCTAAACCTTCAATTCTGTATGGATATATTTCATTTTTATCTAATTCTTTTGTCTCATGATATTTTTTTAAAACAGACCCATAGGCATCAACGCCTATAATTTTTATATTACTATTTTTTTCTTTTAAAAAACGGGCGCAACCTGAAATAGTACCACCTGTTCCACTGCAAGCAACTAGATGTGTAATTCGACCTCCCGTCTGGCTCCATATTTCTGGACCAGTAGTTTTATAGTGCGTTAATGTATTTAATTCATTAAAATACTGATTAATGTAAATAGAGTCTTTAGTTTCTTCATGAATTTTTTTTGCTACTTGATAATAAGACATTGGATCATCTACTTCAACGTTAGAAGGACATACGTATACTTTAGCCCCCATTGAACGAAGCATGTTAATTTTATCTTTAGAAGCTTTTGAACTTACTGCTAAAACACATTTGTATCCTTTAATTAATGATATCATTGCTAAACTAAATCCAGTATTACCTGAAGTAGTTTCTATAATGGTACTGTTTTTTTTAAGTAAACCAGCTCTTTCAGCTTCTTCAATTATAAAAAGAGCAATTCTATCTTTATTTGAATGACCAGGATTAAAAGCTTCATACTTAGCTAAAAATTCACCTTTAAATCCTTTAGTCGCATTATTTATTCTAATCAAAGGAGTATTCCCTATAAGTTTTAATATATTATTATAAGCATTAATTTCTTTTTTCATTTAATTCATTAAAGTTTATAATCAATTACAAATTTAATTAAAAAAAATCATTTATTTATACTTTCTAAGTCTAATAGGAACACATACTCCTTCGCCTTTTCTCTTAAAAATTGATACCTTCCAGAGGCTCCACCATGACCAGCCTTTAAATTAATATTAAAATATAAAACATTGTTATCTAATTTTAATTTTCTGATTCTCGACACCCATTTAGCTGGCTCCCAATACTGAACTTGTGAGTCATAAAAACCAGAAGTAACTAGCATATTAGGATAATTCTGTTTCTTAACATTATCGTAAGGAGAATAAGATTTTATATAATAATAATACTCCTTATTTTTTGGATTTCCCCATTCATCGAATTCGGAAGTAGTTAAAGGGATTGTTTCGTCTAACATAGTAGTAACAACGTCAACAAATGGAACTGCCGCAATTACGCCATTATATAATTCAGAAGCTTGATTAACTATAACCCCCATGAGCAACCCTCCAGCAGACCCTCCATAAGCATATAAATGCTCTTTAGAAGTAAATTTCATGTTAATTAAATGCTTTGAACAACTAATAAAATCATTGAAAGTATTTCTTTTATTTAATAACTTTCCATGATCATACCATTTTCGACCTAAATATTCTCCTCCTCTGACATGGGCAATTGCGAAAACAAAACCTCTATCTAATAAGCTTAACCTAATACTTGAGAAATCAGGATCTATCGTATGACCATAAGCCCCATATGCATATAGTAGAATTGGAGTGTTTAAAGATAGTTTAGTGTTTTTCTTATAAACAAGTGAAATAGGGATTTTAAAATCATCCTGTCCAGAAGCCCAAATTCTAGTAGAAATATAATTTTCTTTTTTAAAAGAACCACCTAAAACATTTTGTTCTTTAAGAATTTCAACTCTTTTTGTTTGCATATCAAATTCTATAACCGAATGCGGAGACGTTAAAGAACTAAAGTTATATCTTAATTTACTTGTATTAAAAGTAATATTACCTGAGGTACTTAATGTATAAGTCTGTCCTTTAATTGGTAAATGAAATTTATTTTTAGAATCCCAAGAGCTAATAAATATCTTAGTTAAACCATTAATTCTCTCCGATAAAACAAAATAATTTTCAAACACATCTAAGTCCTCTAATAAACAATCTTCTCTATGGACTATAAAGGGCTTCCAATTGACTTTCTTAGTTTCATCAACTGATGTCTTCATTATTTTAAAATTAAACGCACCATCAGCATTTGTAAATACATAAAATGTGTCTTTATAATGGGCTACGCTATACTCCAAATTAAATATTCTTTTCTGAATTAATTTAAAAGTATTAAAAGGCTCATTTGCTTTTATAAATCTACTTTCTGTAGTTAATGTGCTATATGAGTTTATAAAGATATATTCTTCAGATTTTGACAAACTAACATAAACTGAAAAAGTATTATCTTTCTCCTTATATATTAATGAATCAAGCTCAATAGGACTTAATATGTTATGTCTATAAACAGATTCAGATCTAAGTGTTTTTGTGTTTTTTGTAGTATAAAACAAATTACTACTATCCCTTGACCATACACTTCCTCCAGATGTGTTTTCGATTTTAGTGTCTAATAATTTTCCAGACTCTAAATCCTTAACTCTTATTGTATATAATCGACGAGATACTAAGTCGACAGAAAAAGCAGCTTTTTTATTATCTGGACTAATATTTATTGAGGATAAATTAAAATATTCATGGTCGTTTGCCAACTCATTACAGTTGAATAAAATCTCTTCTTCCGCAGAAAGTGAAATTTTTCTTCTAACATATATTGGATAATCTTTTCCTTTTTCATATTTAGTTATATACCAATATTTATTATGAAAATATGGGACTGAAGTTTCATCTTCTTTTATTCTCGATTTCATTTCATTGAATATTAAGTTTTGAAAACCCTTTGTTTTAAGAGTCATTTTTTCATAATATTCATTTTCATTTTTTAAATATTCAAAAACCTTTGGATTTTCTCGATCATTAAGCCAATAAAATTCATCGATACGAATATCATCATGAATCTTATGTTTAAATAATTTTTGTTTAGCTAATGGAGGTTTGTTTCTGTTTATATTCATTAAATTAATTAAAATTATTCAAGTGCAAATGTAACAAAGAGAGTTCTTAACAATAAAAAATTAAAGCATTATTAAATAATAATAATTTATTTATTATAAAAACTATAAAATTTCAGGTATTGAGTTACTTTTGGAAAAAAAACATGTTAACAACAGAACAGCTTAAAGATCTTTTTAATCGCCTTGGCGCCTTAAGACGATATCTTTGACGTTGATAAAAAACTAATTGAAATTAACAATAAGGAAGAGGTTACTTTAGATCCTGACTTTTGGAAAAATCCATCTAAAGCTGAATCTCACATGAGAGAATTAAGATCTCTAAAAAAGTGGGTAGAGGATTATACTTTGGTTAAAACTTATATTGATGATCTTGAGGTTCTATTTGATTTTTATAAATCTAATGAAGCTTCAGAAACAGAAGTTACTTCTCAATGGTCAAAAACAATTCAGCTAATTGAAGATATTGAGTTTAGAAACATGCTCTCCGATGAGGGAGACTCTTTAAGTGCTATAATTCAAATTACTGCTGGCGCTGGCGGAACTGAAAGTTGTGATTGGGCTGAAATGCTTATGAGAATGTATATGATTTGGGCAGAAAAAAGAGGTTTTAAAATTAAAGAATTAAATTTTCAATCAGGAGAAGTTGTGGGATTAAAAACTGTTACTCTTGAAATAGAAGGTGATTTTTCTTTCGGATGGTTAAAAGGTGAGAATGGAGTACATAGATTAGTTAGGATTTCTCCGTTTGATAGTAATGCAAAACGACATACTTCCTTTGCATCAGTATACGTGTACCCACTGGTTGATGAAAGTATTGAAATACAAATCAATCCTGCTCATATTTCATGGGAAACCATGCGATCTAGTGGTGCTGGAGGTCAGAATGTAAATAAAGTTGAAACAGCGGTGCGTTTGCGCCACGAACCATCTGGAATTGTAATTGAAAACTCCGAAACACGGTCTCAACTTGACAATAAATCAAAAGCAATGCAGCTATTGAAATCCCAATTGTATGAAATTGAACTCCAAAAGAAACTTTCGGCTAGAAAGAAAATTGAAGCTTCTAAAAAGAAAATAGAATGGGGATCTCAAATACGTAATTATGTATTACACCCATATAAATTAGCTAAAGACGTCCGGACGCAACATGAAACCGGTAATGTTGATGACGTTCTTAATGGAGGTATCGATCCGTTTTTAAAAGCTTATCTGATGATGATGGGGCAAAACGAATGAGTTTAAATTTCAAATTATAAATACATGAAACCAAATCTGAATATTAAAAATGTGATTTTTGATCTAGGAGGTGTTCTAATAGATTGGAACCCTGACAAAGTGTACAAGAGTGTTTTTAAAAATGATCCTGAAAAAATGAAACATTTTTATGCTGAAATTTGTACTCAGGAGTGGAATGAAAATCAAGATGCCGGATACCCTATGGCAAAAGCAACAGAAGAGCGCGTTGCATTGTTTCCTGAATATGAAAATGAAATACGAATGTTTTATGGTAGTTGGGAGGATATGCTTGGTGATCAAATTCAGGGAACAGTTGACATCCTTAAAGAATTATCAGAAGACCCTAACTACAAAGTAGTTGCCTTAACAAACTGGAGTCATGAAACCTTTCCTAAGGCAATCGCAAAATTCGATTTTTTGCAATGGTTCGATGGTATTCTTGTTTCCGGAGAAGAAAAGACTAGAAAACCCTTCCCTGAAATATATGAGCTTACATTAAGTCGATTTAATATCCAAGCAGGAGAATCCCTTTTTATCGATGATAACTTAAGAAATATTGAAGCCGCCCGAGACTTAGGAATTCATTCCATACATTTTCAAAACCCAGAACAATTAAATAAAGAATTAGGAGCCTATATTAAACAATAACAACTGATCAATGAAACTGACTATATATCACAACAACCGCTGTCGTAAATCTAGAGAAGCACTAGAATATCTAGAATCTAAAGGATATGATATTGAAATAATTGAGTATTTGAAAAATCCACTTTCAATTTCTGAATTAAAGGAACTTATTCAATTATTGAAAATTAATCCAATTGAATTGGTTCGTAAAAACGAGAAGATTTGGAAAGAAAATTTCAAAAGAAAAAAACTAACAAGTACTAAGCTAATAGAGGTTTTAGCAAAAAATCCAAAACTAATAGAAAGACCAATAATTAAATCTGTAACAAATGCTGTAATTGGACGTCCAATGGATAATTTAATAAGGTTTCTAAAATCTAATTAAACCATAATAACTATTTATAGTCTAAAACATAAAACTTTTAATGAAATCATTGTTTTATTTTTCTAAACTCACATTTCTGAGTTTTTGTCTCTTATCAAGTTCCCTAATTTTTTCACAACGACCCCAAAGCTTTCAGAAGCTTATAGTAACTGGAACTGTTGTTGACCAAGAAACACAACAACCTCTTGAGTACGCAACTATCACTTTCAGAAATGAGCTTCGACCAGGAATGCTCCAAGGAGGTATTACAAATACAGATGGAAAGTTTTCTATCGAAGTTTTTCCAGGAAAATACAACATCAGTACAGAGTATATTTCGTTTAAAACAATAACCCAAGAAGGGGTTCAGATTCGATCTAACATTGACCTAGGGACTATTAATATAGAAATAGAAGCTTCTAGTCTAGATGAAGTTGAATTGGTAGGAGAACTAACTACTGTTGAAATTAGATTAGATAAACGTATATATAATGTTGGAAAAGACATCACTGTTCTTGGTGGAAGTGTGTCCGACGTTTTAGACAATGTGCCTTCCGTTTCTGTAGACGTTGAGGGAGTAGTTTCACTTCGAGGCAATGATAATGTACGTATTTTGATTAACGGAAAACCCTCTGGTCTTGTTGGTCTATCAGGGCCTGAAGGTCTTCGTCAAATTCCCGCAGAATCTATTGAAAAAATTGAAGTTGTAACTTCTCCTTCTGCTCGTTACGATGCAGCAGGAACAGCTGGTATATTAAATATTATTTTAAAGAAAAATACCTTGGATGGCTTTAACGGTTCTGTTGTTGCAAATACAGGAGTTCCAAAAAACTATAGAGGTAGCGCTTCTTTAAACTGGAGAACTGAAAAAGTAAATATATTTACTACAACAACTGTCGGTGACTCAGAGTCTGAAGGTGGAGGTGTATTTAATAGCGAATATTTAGTAAGTCAAGCTGGTAATTTTTCGAACGAAAGACGGGACTATACTCGAAATCGTAAAAATTTTTTTACCAACATTGGACTTGAATATATTTTTGATAAAAAAACTTCTCTAACCGTTTCTGGGTTTTACCGAAATAGTGACAGGAATAGTTCGGCATCAACCAATATTGAATCCATTACTCCTGATGCTACATTATATTCAGAACGAATAGAAGATGAAGTTGAATCGGACATAACCAAACAGTTTACTTTAAACTACACCAAAAAATTTAATGATAAAGGTCAAGAACTTATTGCTGAATTTCAATACGAAACCAGTTTAGAAGATGAGGATTCAGATATTATTTCGGCAATTCCAGAAGAAGTGTTTACAGCAGAATCTCAAAAAAGAATTTTATACCAAGTTGACTATGTTTGGCCAATCGATGAAAATACACAATTTGAACTTGGATATAGAGGGAATTTCAAAGCACAAGAAACAGACTATAACCTAGCTATTCAGGATAACAATGTGTTTATTCCTAATACAAACCTTTCAAACTTCTTAGCCTATAGCGAAAATGTAAACGCCGCTTATACTCAGTTTGGAAAGAAAATAGATAATTTCTCTTATTTACTTGGCCTAAGGATGGAACATTCTAAAATCATTATTGATCAAAGAACATTAAACTCCAAAGTTAAAAAAAACTATGCTGATTGGTTCCCAACGATTAACTTGTCCTACGAAATGAATGAAAAGGAAAATGTTACCCTAGGATTTAGTAGACGCATTAGACGTCCAAGAGGGTGGTCTTTAAACCCTTTTCCCTCTCGATCTAGTGTTACTTTCTTTAGACAAGGAAATCCTGATTTAAACCCCTCCTATTCAAGTACCTTCGATTTAGGTTATTTAAAACGATGGGAAAAATTGACGTTTAATGGCTCTGTTTACTTTCAAAAATCTACTCAAAATATAGAACGAATTACTGAAGAAACAGGTGAATTAGTTGAAGTAACAACTGCGCAAGGATCTTCAACATTAGTTCCTGCGTTAAGATCAATTTCTGTAAATTTATCTGAAAATAACCGAATAGGCACTGAATTTACACTAACCTACTCTCCTTCTAGAAAAGTTAGAATAAGCGGAAATTTTAATATTTTCAATTCACAAACTATTGGTGAGTATCAAGGAAAAAGCTTTGACGCAGAGATCATCAGTTGGTTCAGTAGAATCAATGCCAGTGTAAAATTACCAGGTGGTTTTGATACACAATTACGTGGTTTTTACCGTGGTCCACGTGCCAATGCACAAACAGAGTCTAAGAGTGTCTTTACGCTCTCTGGAGCAGTAAATAAAACCATTTTAGATAAAAAAGGAACATTATCCCTTCGAGCTAGTGATTTATTAAACTCAAGTAGAAGAAAAAGCACTACAACAAGTGAAAATTTCACATCATACTCTGAATTTCAATGGAGACAGCCTAGTTATGTATTAACTTTTACTTATAAAATTAATGAAAGTAAAGCCAGAAAAGAAAGAAGAGCTTCTAGAAATAATCAAGGAGGAGATGGTGGTGATGGAGAAGGATTTGATTTCTAAATTTTAATGGTGTAAAACCGTGAACGGTTCTAAATAATTTAGTAAAGCTCTTCTTATAAATTAGCTTTCTTTGCTTCTTTACGCTCTTTTAACCACTCCATTAAAGCACCAGTTAACCAAAATGGAATAACAAAAGCTATTAAAAAAATCATTAACCAAAAACCAATGGTTAGTATAGTCAAAAAAGAAAGAAATCCTAAATACTGTTCAAAATCAAACATTTTATTTTATTTACTACAAAATTAAATCTTTTATTTAAAATTATCTAATTGATATCGTATTTTTATTAATGTTTGATCTAACAATTATTAATTATTCTAAAAAGAGTTAAATTTGTATATCTTCAAATTTAAAAGAATATTATAATTCATGAAATATAGAATAGAGAAAGACACCCTTGGTGAAGTTAAAGTTCCTAAAGACGCATACTGGGGTGCACAAACAGAAAGATCTAGACAAAATTTTAAAATTGGGAAAACTGCTTCTATGCCAATTGAAATAATTTATGGATTTGCTTTTCTTAAAAAAGCAGCTGCTTTTACTAATCATGAATTAGGAGTATTAGACATAAATAAAAGAAATCTAATAGCCTCTGTTTGTGATGAGATTTTAAATGGTGATTTAGATGATCAATTCCCTTTAGTTATATGGCAAACTGGATCAGGAACTCAAACAAATATGAATGTAAATGAAGTTATTTCTAATAGGTCTCATGTTCTGGAAGGAAATAATCTAGGAATAGGTCAAAAAGAATTGCTTCCAAATGATGATGTTAATAAATCTCAATCATCAAATGATACTTTCCCTACAGCTATGCATATTTCAGCTTATAAAAAAATAATTGATGTTACAATTCCTGGAATAAAACATTTAAGAAACTCATTGAATCAAAAGTCTATTTCATTTAAAAATATAGTTAAAATTGGACGCACACATTTAATGGACGCTACTCCCCTAACTTTAGGTCAAGAGTTTTCAGGATATGTTTCCCAGTTAGATCATGGATTAAAATCTCTTTTAAACTCTTTGGATCATTTATCTGAAATTGCATTAGGAGGTACTGCCGTTGGAACTGGAATAAACACTCCTAAAGGCTATTCTAAAATAGTTGCTAAGTATATTTCTAAGTTCACAAGTCTACCTTTTATTTCAGCTAAAAATAAATTTGAAGCTCTTGCAGCTCATGACGCAATAATAGAGACTCATAATGCATTAAAGCAATTAGCTGTTTCAATAAATAAAATTGCTAATGATATTCGGTTAATGTCATCTGGACCAAGATCTGGAATTGGTGAGATTTCTATACCATCAAATGAACCAGGAAGCTCAATCATGCCTGGTAAAGTAAACCCTACCCAGTGTGAAGCAATAACCATGGTATGTGCACAAATAATGGGTAATGATGTGGCTATAACTATAGCTGGAACACAGGGTCATTATGAACTAAATGTTTTTAAACCTGTTTTAGCTTATAATATAATTCAATCTGCACAGCTTTTAGGAGATTCATGTTTAAGTTTTTCTGAAAATTGTGTTTTAGGAATAAAAGTTAATCAAAACCGTATAGATTCATTATTAAACAATTCTCTTATGCTAGTTACGGCCTTAAATACAAAAATTGGTTATTATAAAGCTGCTGAAATTGCTAATAAAGCTCATGAAGAAGGAATTACTTTAAAAAAGGCTGCTTTAGATTTAAATTACGTTACAGAAAAAGAGTTTGACGAATGGGTTAAGCCAGAAGAAATGACGGGTTTATAGACTTATAAGAATTACTGATTTTTTGTTAATTTCCTATACTGTATTCTTTTGGGTAAAACATCTTTTCCAATCCGTTTTTTTCTGTTTTCTTCATATTCAGAATATGATCCTTGAAAAAAATACACTTGAGATTCCCCCTCAAATGCAAGAATATGAGTGCATATTCTATCTAAAAACCATCTATCATGAGAAATTACAACTGCACATCCTGCAAAACTATCTAATCCTTCTTCTAGTGCTCGTAAAGTGTTAATATCAAGGTCATTAGTTGGTTCATCTAATAATAAAACATTACCTTCTTCTTTCAATGTCATCGCTAAGTGCAAGCGATTTCGCTCCCCACCTGACAAATTTGAAACTTTTTTATTTTGATCACTGCCACTAAAATTAAACCTACTTAGAAAGGCTCTTGAATTCACCTGTTTACCCCCTAGCATTATAAGCTCTTGTTCATTACTAAAATTAGCCCAAATAGATTTATCGAGATCAATATTACTATGGGTTTGATCGACATAAGCTAATTTTACTGTGTCTCCAATTATAAAATCTCCACTATCAATAGACTCCTCGCCCATTATCATTTTAAATACAGTAGATTTACCTGAGCCATTTGGACCAATTAATCCAACAATTCCTGCTTGAGGTAGTGAAAATGATAAATTATCATATAACAGCTTATCTTCAAAAGATTTACTGACTCTATTAGCTTCTATAACATTAGTCCCTAATCTTGGTCCATTAGGAATAAAAATCTCCAATTTTTCTTGAATCTTATCTTGATCTTGACTAGCTAAGTTATTATAACTAGAAAGTCGAGCTTTTTGTTTACTTTGTCTCCCTTTTGGCGACATTCTTACCCATTCGAGTTCTCTTTCAAGAGTTTTTTGTCTTTTTGATGACTGTTTTTGTTCTTGAAGAAAACGTTTTGATTTTTGTTCTAACCAAGAAGAATAATTTCCTTTCCAAGGTATTCCTTGACCTCTATCAAGCTCTAAAATCCAGCCAGCAACATTATCTAAAAAATATCTATCATGGGTTACAGCTATAACAGTTCCATTATATTTTGCTAAATGATACTCTAACCAATTAACTGATTCAGCATCTAAATGATTGGTGGGTTCGTCAAGTAAAAGAACATCAGGCCTCTGAAGCAATAAACGACATAAAGCTACTCTTCTTCTCTCTCCTCCAGAAAGTATATTAATGTTTTTATCCCCTGGAGGAGTTCTTAAAGCTTCCATTGCGATTTCTAACTGGGAGTCTAATTCCCAAGCATTTAAAGATTCAATTTTATTTTGGAGAATTGCCTGACGATTCATTAACTCCTCCATTATACTTGAATCTTCATATATTTCAGGTAATCCAAATTTATCGTTTATAGAGTTATATTCTTCTAAAACTTCCACTGTATCCTTAACCCCTTCTTTAACAACCTCTATAACTGTTTTAGAATTATCCATTTCAGGCTCTTGATCTAACATGCCTAAAGAGTATCCCGGAGAAAAAACGACCTCTCCATTATAATTAGTTTCCTTACCAGAAATAATATTAAGAAGAGTAGATTTACCAGATCCATTAAGTCCTAGTATTCCGATCTTAGCTCCGTAGAAAAAACTCAAATAAACATCCTTAAGAGTAGGTTTATTTGAATTTGAAAATGATTTTGTTACTCCTGACATTGAGAAAATAACTTTTTTATCTTCAGACATAAAACTAAATTCTTCCTTTTAAAGCATTAAAAGTCCATGATATAACAAAAAATCCAAAACCAGCAATACAAAATCCAATTGTATATTCTCTATAAATAAAAAATCCAAAAAAACTCAAACAAGCGCCTAAAATCAACATCAATAAAGCAGCATAGCCGAAAATTTTATTCTTATTTAATTTCATTATCATTAAATTATCACTACAAATAACGATTATTAATTTTAAGAATATTCTTAAAATATTCTTAAAATATTAAGTTAAATTAATTTATGAAAAAATTTTATTTCTCCAATTAAACCAATTGAATTTTTTTGAAAATATATACATGGTTAGAGGATAAACAATAAATAAAAATACAACTAATTCTACCCCTAAAGATGGTTCAGAAACATCCTTAAAAATTGATTCGGTTTGAAATGAAGTCCATTCAGCCGTAACCAAAATTGCAGTCATCAGATTATTTGCTACATGAAGCCCAATGGATAATTCAATTCCTTCATCCATCAAAGTTATTATTCCAAAGAAAAAACCAGTTCCTATATAATAAATAATAAGTCCGGGCCCTAATTTATCAACTTCAGGATTAAAATAGTGAAGAGATCCAAAAATAAATGATGTTAAAATTAATGGCATCCAACGGTTATTAAACATTTTTGAAAAACCTTGCATCAAATACCCCCTAAATATATATTCTTCTAACGCAGATTGAAAGGGAATGAATATTATAGATATTATTAACATAATTAAAAATGGAAACACTTTGAAGTTTAATTCAAAGTTGTCTGGAGAAATAATTAAATCAGAAAAAAAAATTATTGATGATAAGGTTGTCCAGTATAGAAATGAAAATATGATTCTTTTTATGTCAATTTTACTTCTTGAAGTAGTTACACTTTTAAATGATTGTCTATGTAATTTTTTAATAACAAAAATAAATCCTAAAAAAGCAATCAAAAAGGGAAATAAGATTAAAAAATAAGCCAGATTAGAATCTAATGAATTTAATATATCTAATGTACCAGTATTTACATGTTCTGAAGAGACACTTTTAGAAACATAATAAAATAGGGGTATTTGTCCAATTAGATTAAAAATAATAATGATTAATGATCCAATTAAATAATATAAAAAATTCGATTTTTCAGGAAGGCAATTTTCTAAAAATAGATTCTGATTTTTCAATATTTAATTTAAAAATTTAAATGAAAAAGGAATTTAATAATAAAATAAATGTTATCGAAAAAATTGATTGAAAATGAATTGTATAAATATTAGTGGAAATCAACTCTCTATTGTTATAGTTTCTGAATAACCCAATTGAAATTATTGATCCAAAAATAAAAAGACATAATGAGCTAATGTCGTAAAAAAGAGAATTAAAATTAACTAAGTTATCTGATAGAACTGATTTGTAAAAATACATAAAAATGAATGTTGATATCATTAACATAAGATATATCCATCTAGCGTTTCTTTTACCTAATATAACAACTAAATTATTTTTTCCAGATAATTTATCTGAAGTATAGTCAGGAAATTGATTGATAAATAAAATATTAGTAGTTAGAATTCCTTGAGGAATACCTAATAAAAGAAAATTGTAGAAATCAAACGAAAATAGCTCAATAGTTTCTGAAGATATAGCAAATGCTGATCCGAGTGTAAGTAAAGGTCCAAAAGTTATGAATATTGTTAATTCACCTAAACCTCTCATGGCGACTAACCTTAAAGGTTTAGCCGTATAAAAATACCCAAGGAATACTGCAATGACAGCGATTAGTATAGCGTAAATTGAATTAGAAAATGATTTAGTGATTATAAAGCTATTAATCATTAAGCCAAGAAGAGTTGTAACCGTAAACAAAAGCATGTAATTAGCTAGTTTTTTAGTTCCATTTATAGTAATTAAACCTAACTCAATAGCTCTACTCCCTCCAGAAATCTGAGCGCCTTCCAGTATTTTAGAATTCATTCCAGCATTAAAATATTCAGTATTAGCTTCATCAGTTCCATGCTTGACATCAAAATAATCATTATAAAGATTTGAAAACAATTGCAATGTCATTATTCCGACTGAAGTAATGAAAAGACTTAAAATACTAAATAAACCGTCACCTGAACCTGCAAGATAAGAGGCAGTGGCAAGAATTGGAAAAATTGATGCTGTAGCAAATCCAGCTCTAGTTATTGCAACTCCTTTAATTATTTTTGTTAAAAAACTAATTGGAACTTCAACTTTATCATCAATAACTTCAGTTATACCACAATAACCAGTTTGAGGATTATTTTTGCCATTTGCAAAATTTGGTGTAATCTTACATTTTCCACTAAAGGTGGTTCCATCTTTTTTAATGAAGTTTGTTTTAGTTTCAAATACTCCTTTAGAATTTGCTGTTTTTAACCAATTAAGAACATTTTGAATTACAATTTCACCTGGAGAAAATACTGAAACTCTCTTAATACCAATTAAATCTTTTGGGTCATATCCAAATACCTCTGAAGCTCCATCATTCATTTGAAGTATAATACCTTCCATGTCGCAAATAATAACACTTTTCATTATAAATGATTTTAATTAGTTTGCAAAGTTAAGGTAGTAAGCTTAGCCAGGGAAATTATTTTGCCATTTTCATTTGTGATTTTAATTTCCCATAACTGCATTGTTTTTCCATTATGCATACTTATTGCTTTTGCATAAACGTAACCCGTCGTTATAGACTTTAAATGGTTGATAGAAAGCTCAATACCTCTAATTATACTTTTGCCTCCCTTTGCTAAAATTGATGATGCAGCACTACCAACTGTTTCTGCTAAAGCTGCTGTAGCTCCACCATGTAGTACACCATCAGGTTGATGAACTTTTTGATTAACAGGCATACGAGCTAGTAAATAATCATCGCCTATTTCAGTAAATTCTATGCTTAGAGTTTCTATTAAAGTATTTTTAATGTTTTTGTTTAATAGTTTAAGTAGATCTATTTTTCTCATTTTAGTCTTGTTAAAATTAAAAAGCATTAACTTAATTGGTGCTTTTTAATTTAATCTTTTACTTCTTCAAAATCTACATCTTGAACGTCATTTTCCTCATCAGGTTTTGAATTTTCTGAATTATTTGATTTTTCAGAATTAGGCTCTGTATTAGTAGGGTCTGCGGCAGCATCAGCCTGAGCCTTATATAGCTCTTCAGATGCGTTTTTCCAAGCTTCATTTATTTTATCTAAAGCTGGTTCAATTTGGGATAACTCTTTAGATACATGCGCTTTTTTTAATTCCTCTAAAGCCTCTTCTATAGGCTTCTTTTTATCATCTGAAATTTTCTTTCCAAACTCTTTAAGCTGACTCTCTGTTTGAAAAATCATTTGATCTGCACTATTGAACTTATCCGCTTGATCTTTAGATTTTTTATCAGATTCTGCATTAGCTTCAGCATCTTCTTTCATTTTCTTTATTTCTTCTTCAGTTAAACCAGATGATGCTTCAATACGAATATCTTTAATCTTCCCTGTAGCTTTATCTGAAGCTGATACCTTGATAAGTCCATTTGCGTCGATATCAAAGGTTACTTCAATTTGAGGAACCTGTCTTGGAGCTGGAGGAATTCCATCTAAATGAAACCTACCAATAGTTTTATTATCTGCAGACATAGAACGTTCTCCCTGCAATACATGGATTTCTACTGATGGTTGATTATCAGCAGCAGTTGAAAATACTTGAGATTTTTTAGTAGGAATAGTTGTGTTTGATTCAATTAGTTTGGTCATAACATTACCCATTGTTTCTATTCCAAGCGAAAGTGGAGTAACGTCTAATAAAAGAACATCTTTAACATCTCCTGAAAGAACTCCTCCTTGAATAGCTGCACCAACAGCAACTACTTCATCTGGATTTACACCTTTTGAAGGTTTTTTACCGAAAAATTTTTCAACTTCAGTTTGAATAATCGGAATTCTAGTTGAGCCACCAACTAAAATTATTTCATCTATGTCAGAATTTGATAATCCAGCATCACTCATTGCTTTTTTAACAGGAGCCATAGACCTTTTAACTAAAGTGGAAGAAAGTTGCTCAAACTTAGCTCTTGTTAATGTTTGAACTAAATGTTTTGGTCCTGAATCTGTAAGTGAAACATATGGAAGGTTTATTTCAGTTTGATTAGATGAAGATAATTCAATTTTAGCTTTTTCAGCAGCCTCTTTAAGCCTCTGTAGTGCCATTGGATCTTTTCTTAAATCAATTCCTTCAGCTTTTTTAAAATCATCAGCCAGCCAATCAATTAATACTTGATCAAAATCATCTCCACCAAGATGGGTGTCACCATTTGTTGACAAAACTTCAAAGACTCCATCACCTAATTCAAGTATAGAGATATCAAAAGTTCCTCCACCAAGATCATAAACCGCAATTTTTCTGTCACCACGTCCAACTTTGTCAAGCCCATAAGCTAATGCAGCAGCAGTAGGCTCATTAATGATACGCTGAACTTTTAAACCAGCGATTTCACCTGCTTCTTTAGTAGCTTGTCTTTGAGAATCATTAAAATAAGCTGGGACTGTAATGACTGCTTCTGTAACATCAAATCCTAAATAATCCTCAGCCGTTTTCTTCATTTTTTGAAGAATCATAGCTGATAACTCTTGAGGAGTATATAGCCTGCCATCAATGTCTATTCGAGGAGTATCATTGTCTCCTTTAACAACTTTATAAGCAACGGTAGAAGCTTCTTTTGATGATTCTGAAAACTTATTACCCATAAATCTTTTTACCGATGAAATTGTTTTTGTTGGATTAGTTACCGCTTGTCTTTTAGCAGGGTCACCTACTTTAATTTCACCACCTTCAACAAACGCTATAACAGAGGGTGTAGTTCTTTTACCTTCCGAATTAGGAATAACTACAGGTTCACTTCCTTCCATTACTGAAACACATGAATTCGTAGTACCTAAATCAATTCCAATTATTTTACTCATTTTATTTATCTTAAAATTTATATTTACATATTCAAGCATTATGCCAACAAACAATATACTGACAGCTTGTCATAACTTGATTTTTAGATTACATTGATAGAATTAAAAAATATTTTAAAATTGAAATAAAAAAACTATTAAATTAAGAAGTATGAGTTTAAAAGATCAGTAATAAAAAATCCATACTTTTGTTTAAAATTGACAATCATGTCTTCTGATAAAAAAAATTATTTAAGAATAACGACTAATACTCTTCTTGAAATGAAGAGTCTTAATGAGAAAATAGCTATGCTTACTGCTTATGATTTCACCCTAGCTCAACTAATTGATGAGGCTGGAATTGATATTATATTAGTTGGCGATTCAGCATCAAATATTATTGCTGGTCATGAAACTACTCTCCCTATAACATTAGATCAAATGATTTATCACGCTAGCTCAGTTATAAGAGGCGTTAAAAGAGCTTTAGTTGTCGTTGATCTTCCTTTTGGAACTTATCAAGCTAATTCAAGGCTAGCGTTAGAATCAGCCATTAAAATAATGAAAGAATCTGGCGCTCATTCAGTTAAATTAGAAGGGGGCAGTAATGTGCGTGAATCAATTGAAAGAATTCTTCAAGCAGGAATTCCAGTAATGGGACATTTAGGCCTGACTCCACAATCAATATACAAATTTGGAACATATACGGTTCGAGCTAAAGAAGATGACGAAGCAAAAAAATTAATTAGTGATGCAAAAATGTTAGAAAAAATTGGATGTTTCGCTATTGTTCTTGAAAAAATACCAGCTTTGTTAGCTGAAAAAGTTTCAAAGGCTATTAAAATACCGGTTATTGGCATAGGAGCTGGAAATAAAGTAGATGGTCAAGTATTAGTTCTTCACGACATGCTCGGTATGACTCAAGATTTTAGTCCTAGATTTCTCAGGAGATATTTAAATCTTAAAACTGAAATCATAGGTGCTGTAAAAAAATATGCATCAGATGTTAAGCTTTTAAAATTTCCAGACGATTCTGAACAATACTAATCAATTTAAATCTTTTTTTTCTGAAAAACTTCAAGTTTTATATGAGGATAATCATTTAATTGTAGTTAACAAACAACCTGGAATTTTAATTCAAGGAGATGATACTGGAGATGTTTCCCTTTTAGAATTAACAAAAGAATTCATTAAAAAAAAGTATAATAAAAAGGGAGATGTGTTCCTTGGATTAGTGCATAGAATTGATCGCCCTGTTAGCGGAGTAGTAGTTTTTGCTAAAACCTCTAAATCTTTAATTAGATTAAATCTACAATTCAAACTCAGAGAAACTAAAAAAACCTATTGGGCTATAGTTTATGGATTAGTAGAAAACACAGAGAGGCAACTAGAGCATTGGATACTTAGAAAACCTAAGCAAAATAAATCTTTTGTTTATCTTAAAAAGATTAAAGGGAGTAAAAAAGCTTTTTTGACTTATAAAAACATTTATTCATTTAACAGATATACACTTTTAGAAATTAATTTAAAAACTGGCAGGCACCACCAAATTAGAGCTCAATTAAGTTCAATAGGTTTTCCGATTAAAGGTGATTTAAAGTATGGAGCACCAAGAAGTAATCAAAATAAAGGAATTCATTTACACTCTAGAAGCCTTGAATTAATTCACCCGGTAAAAAAAGAATTATTTAAATGGAATGCTCCACCACCTAAAGATGTTCTATGGAATGCTTTACTTTCCTATTTATTTTCTCTGCTTTTTCTTTTATAACGTCCCCAATTGGTCTGTTATTAATTTTACTTTCTAGCCAGGAAATTATATCTAAATATAAAAATGATCTTCTTTCATATGGATCTTCTTCATATATTTTTATTTCATTATAAAGCTTAATGAAATAATCTTTTAATTCGTGAGGATATATATTACCTAGAGATTTTAAAAATTTTATCATTGACTTTTGAACAGCATGCAAGTCATTCATTTTGATCAAAAATTTATAAGTATCTCTAAGGTTTCTTTCCAAATGAAAATCAAAACCAGCTTCATAATGAGCAACCAGATTTAAAACTCTTGTAAAGCACAAAAGATCTTCTCTCATTTTAAGTGCTTTATTTGAAATTATTTTATTTAAATAAACTATAGTGTTCTCGTAATCTTCACATCCAAAATATAAACATGCCATTTTATAATAAAAAACCATTATATGATGTTGATCAATTCTGTCTTTTAATTGATTTATTTTATAGTTAATGGTTTCTATTAAAGACAAACCTTTTTTAAAATCACCTTCAAGAAAATATAAGTTTATCCTGTTATTATAGTAATAGAGAAAACTTAGAGCCTCTATATTGTCATTTTTTGGAAAACTTAAACTTTCGATATTTAATGTTAACTTTTTTAAAATATCTCTAAATTTTGCAGGATACTTAATCAATAATAATGATTCCATTAAATAATTATTTCCCTTTAAATAAAAAACAGGGTGAGAAATTATCATTTCAGGTTGCTTATTAAACATATCAACCCACTTCATTGCATACTTATAACTAGAGAGAAAATCCTGAATAAGAAGGCTGTACCATAAATGCACCTTATTATACCACAATTTCTCTCTAAATCCTAAATTCACTACACTAATCTTGGGCATTCTTTCGAAAAAAAATCTAGTTATTTCTCTAAATTCTTCATCACTTTTAGCGTAACCTGTTTTAATTAATCGTTCATATAACTCTAATGAAAGGTTAGAGAGCATACTAGCGATATTATTTTGCTTAATCAATAAATTTGAATCACTAATTAACACCTCTGTCCTATTACTCATACTCCTAGTTATATACTGAGATTCAATCAGCTTTTCAAGTTCAACTATTTCAAATGCAGTGTATTTTTCTTCATTTTTTAAAGCTAAATTTTTTGCCTTATCTAATAATTTCAAACTTTGTTTATAAAGACCTTTATTGTATAAAATTATAGCAAAATCAAATTGTTCACGAATTTTTAATTTTAAAGTTTGATGAGACGGATTAAGTTTTAAACTAATTAAAAGTTGTTTATATAAATGAGCTTTAAGATTAGATAATTGAATTTTAGATACAATTTTTTTATTTAAAATAAATTTTTCGTCATAATTTTCAAGTTTATCAAGAATATTAAATAATTTTAAGAACTTAGAATTTGTATTTGAATCCATTCTTCCAACAAAGAGTTTAAACTGTCTTTTTTCCGATTTTGATAAAGATTTTATCAAAATAAAAAGATTTTCTTTATAATCAGTAGTCATTGTAATAAATTCTAGTTTAAAATGTTGTTTTTAAGTGAATTATCCATAACAATGTAGTTTAGAATATTGTATTAAATTTACGTTTTTAAAAAGACATTTTGCATTTTAATTATAATTTAGTGCAAATTGTTTAATATATATGATAGAATGATTAAAGATCAGGTAGAAATTTTTGATACTACACTTAGAGATGGCGAACAAGTTCCAGGATGCAAACTAGATACTCGAAATAAATTAATAATTGCAGAAAGACTCGATCAACTAGGTGTAAATGTTTTAGAAGCAGGATTTCCAATTTCAAGTCCGGGTGATTTTAATTCCGTAGTTGAGATTTCTAAAATTATTAAAAACGCTACAGTTTGTGGACTAACTAGGGCAGTTAAAAAAGATATTGAAGTTGCATCTGAATCTTTAAAATTAGCGAAAAAACCTAGAATTCATACAGGAATTGGCACCTCAGATTTTCACATAAAATACAAATTTAATTCTTCTAGAGAAAAAGTTCTTGAACGAGCTATTAACGCTGTTTCTTATGCAAAGAGATTTGTCGAAGATATAGAATTTTATGCTGAAGATGCTGGAAGAACTGAAAATAAATTTCTAGCAAAAGTATGTGAAGAAGTTATAAAAGCTGGGGCAACAGTTCTAAATATTCCAGACACAACTGGATATTGTTTACCTGAACAATATGGGGAAAAAATTAAGTATCTTAAGGAAAATGTAAAGGGAATTCACAAAGCAATTATATCTTGTCATTGTCATAACGATTTAGGGTTAGCAACTGCAAATTCTATTTCTGGTGTTATTAATGGTGCAAGACAAATTGAATGTACCATTAATGGCATTGGTGAAAGAGCTGGAAACACATCACTTGAAGAAGTTGTTATGATAATGCGTCAACACCCAGGTTTAAATGTTGATACTAGTATTAATTCAAAACTACTCTACTCTACAAGTCAACTCGTTTCAGAAAGTATGGGAATGATTGTTCAACCAAATAAAGCTATTGTGGGGGCTAACGCTTTTGCTCATAGCTCAGGAATTCATCAGGATGGAGTAATTAAAAAAAGAGAAACATATGAAATAATGGACCCTCAAGATGTTGGCGTTACAAAGTCCGCTATAGTTTTAACTGCCAGAAGCGGAAGAGCCGCTCTTGCGTATAGAGCTAAAAAAATTGGTTTTGAACTAAACAAGCTTCAATTAGATAAAGTTTATAATGAGTTTCTAAAACTAGCTGACCAGAAAAAAGAAATAGATGATTTAGACCTCCCTTCTATTATAAAAAAAAGTAAAATATAGTTATATTAACTATTATAAATTTTTTATTGATATAATTTTATCTTTAATAATTTTATTCCAAATGTCATATCCTTTATTGTTTAAATGAAGTTGGTCTTTAATAAACAAATTATCATTTGGCATACCTACTTCATTTAAAAAAAAGCTTGCAGTTTCAAT
>Ga0114997_10000994_pt1 | contig 23564 bp, 11 predicted proteins | sample ArcticOcean_MG_C_2_FD_87045 | JGI IMG/M metagenome (GOLD analysis project Ga0114997, IMG submission 87045) | Marine microbial communities from western Arctic Ocean - ArcticOcean_MG_CB4_136 | ecosystem: Environmental > Aquatic > Marine > Oceanic | place: Arctic Ocean: Canada Basin | collected... | reverse complement strand
CAACCAACTCATCAAAAAATGTCACGTCAATTTCATGTCAATGTCATGTCATTCTGAGCGCACGAACCCTTCGAAACTCTTTCCGATTTTGCACGTTCTTTTTGAACCTGGTCTCGTATAATGAGCGCAAATTTGCTTCGGTTTGTTTCGTTTGCATGTTTTGGTCGCGAATGTGTTTCGTTCGCAGAGCGAGGATATCGGCGTGGAGTTCGTCGTGGCGAGCGTTATCGGCGTTTCGCGGAAGTGGAGCGGAGAGGCGGGCGAAGTAGAAGGAGTCGTCGGATATCATTTCTATCTCGTTTTCTTTGTCGTCGTTTTTGTCGACGTCGTCGTCGTTCTCTGTGTCAGAGTCGTACTCGGAAAGCGTCGGGAGTACATCGTCGTCTGCTCCGTACCCGTTCGAATCGAAGATGGCGGAGAAACGGCTTCGCACGCGATAGCCTCGGAACGCCGCTTGAACGCGAGTCGCGTATTTTCCGAGTCGTTTTGTCTCGACGCGAGCGGAAGGATTTTTTTATTATTTGACTCGCTCTTTTGCGCTTGCGTATCCATCGTGCAGCGCACGCTTGGACTGTGCGAATCTTTCGCTCGAGAATGGCATAACGGCGCATCGCGATGAATCGTTTGACGTGCGTTTGGATGCGAGTCGCCGCCGCGTTTTCTATTTTCTCCTTCTCGAGTTTTCTCCTGCTCATGTGCGCACGGAATGCAGTTTGAACGATCACGCACGCGTTCGTTCGCAACCGCACGAAGAGTACGAACTTCCATCGACGTTGTATTCGGACGACCATCGTCGTTTTGTTTTTGAGTCGCACTCTCGCCAAGAAACCCCACGCGTGTCGTTGCATCGTCAACGACGCGTCCGTTCGCCGATAAAACCATTTTCGTGAATGCTTTGCAATTACCCTTTGCGCGTCATTTCTCGCTTTTGCTCGTACATATTCCAACTCTCGCTCGTTCTTTCTCAACGCGCTCATCACTTTTCGCTTCACTCTCTCCTCGCGCTCTTTACGCACAATCGCGCCGAGCGCGGAAAGCTCGTCGCTCGCGAAGCTTGGCTGTTGCCACTGTTGGTCGTCACATTTACCCGTCGTTCCCTCGTCTGCCGTTGCATCAGTAACTGTCGCGCACTCTTCGTTTTTCACACCATCTTCTTCATCCGTTCTTTTTTCGAAAGATCTCTTCGTCCGCTCGTCGCACACCAGATGATGATCTCGCTCCAACATTTCTTCTTCTTCTTCTTTGTCTTCTTCCTTTTCTTCGGCCGCAAACACCGTCGACCATTTCTCACGAAACAGGCGCAATTCTTCGTCGACCGTCCTCAAGTCTTCTTCGCTCTCGTCCGACGAGTACGCAAAAGATGAAAAGAGCGCGCCTTCTCCGTCGTCGTCGCAAACATCGCGTTCGAGGTCTTCCTGTTGTGTTTTTATGGTGGTCAAACATTTTCTTGGGAAAAAAAAATAAGCGTTTACCAACTCGCGAAGCACCGCAGCGTCTGCATCGAACACCAACGATGAGTCGGTTTCGCTCTCCAAAGATGACGAGAAATCACTCGCACGCATGAGTAGTTATGGTGTTATCTGCGTGTGCTGAGTTTAAAGCGCGCGCATGTGCTATTGTTTTTGCGATTAAAAAAAGCGCATGTGGACATGCGACAAGAAAATAAAGAAGTCATTTTTCTCTCACTTCGCTGGGGTACGCAAATACATAGTACAAACATATTACTACAAGACGCAAAACTAGTTCGTTTCTAAATCGACGTATTTAATCGTCGGCTCGAGTTCGACTATTTCTCTCTCTATGCGATCGACTTCGTCGCCAACGGATATTATGACTCTTCTCCCGTACCCGACTAAAGCGTCGTCGATGACTTTGGAGTCGTTTTCCAAGACTCCTCGTTTGAACTCCTCGCGAAAAGCCTCGCGGTTATTGTCTTTATCCAAGAAGCGGTTGACGATGGCGGTACCGTCGAACTCGAGTTCGGCGGCGTAGCGAAAGGTACCCGGGCCGAGTTCTTCGGATTTGGCGAGGTAGACTTCGGAAACGACGGGGTCTTTGCGCATCTTTTCGTTCAGGAGAGACATTTTGTCTTGGCCCAAGGATTTACCCAGAAGCATGAGTCTGTTGGAGTTGATCAAGTACATCGCGGTGACGCCGAGTAAACCGCCAATACAGATGGAACCAGCGGCATCGAACGCGTGAATGCCGGTAATATTAGCCGCGAGAATCGCGGCGCCGGCGACGGCGCATCCGGCAACCGCCGCGGCATCTTCGGCTAAAACGGACACCGACGTCGGATCCCTCCCGGATTTGATAAACTGCGTGACGGTCATCCCTCTGTCCATGGCGTTTAGCTTCAACGCGTCGTACGCAACGTATGCGGAATACGCTTCCAACGCTAAACTCGCACCTAAAATAGCCAAAGAAATTTCGGGTTTCTCCGCCGCTTGCGGCCCTCCGGTTGCGGTCAGCGCGTTCACGCCGTGCGATATGGACAACCCGGATCCCAAGAAAAACACCCCAGTCGCGGAAATCAACGACCACACGAACCGTTCCCGGTGATATCCGTAATTATGCGTCGCGTCCGGTTTCCTCTTCGACGATACAATCCCATACCTCAACAACGCCTGATTCGCGATATCCGCCACCGAGTGCACGCTCTCTGCCAACATCGACGGCGACCCGGAAACCGCGTACCCGCCCAACTTACAAAACAAAATAGCCGTATTCGCGCTAATCGCCGTCGATACCGCTTTCAACGACCGCTCGTCGTTTCTCGATTCGTACTGTGCCACTTGCACGTTCGGTTTTAATTCCGTAGGAGGTGCGTCTTCGAACAACTCTTGGTCGTTTAAATCAAACGTCTTATCCGAGACGCCTTTTTTCCGAAACGCTCTTCGCTTCGCTTTGGTTTCTACGTTTGATTTTGTGACATTCGTTGACAAAATCGTCGCCGTCTCGGGGACATTTGAAGTCTCGTCACTATTGGAATAAGACGACGATGTAAACGACGACGACGCGAACCCTCTCGTCGCGATTGTTATCATCGTCCTCAGATCTCCAATCTTCTTCCTCTTCTTCCTCTCGTCGTCGTCACAACAGTCCGCGCAATTTCCCCTAATAAGAGGAACATTATTGCTCCAAACATTCCTTTTCTCCCCGTCCTCCTCGTCTTTGTGATGAAAAGAAGAAGAAGAGAGAGAACGCGTCGTGGCAAAAGTAACACTTCTTGTTGTGCAGGACGCTCCGAGACCGCTCATCGCGCGTAGTTTACGCGCCGATTGAAGCATGATGATGATGACGATATACTATGCTGTTTCCCCAACAAAAAAGTCGTTATTATTTATTTCAGTTTAGGGTTTTTCTAAAAATAAAAGATGTCTTCTGAAAAAACGTCTTTTCGTTTCTCTCTCAAAAAAGAAAGAGTTTGACCACCACCCTCTTTTTTTCCCGCTTTATACGTAATAAGAGCGAGAGAAAGAGAAGAGAGAAGGAAGTTTTATATGAGAATATAATGCGCGAAGCCTTGCGGCGATTGGAACGAGCGCACGCGGATCGATCGTCGATATTGAACTTTGACGACGGAAACGAGGAAAAGAGAGAGGAAAAAGGGGAAGACTGGAAGGTTTTGGAGGAGAATAAGGTGGTGGTGGTGACGACGACGACGGGAGATGGAGATGGAGATGAAAAGATACGTAACGCTGAAAAGACTGTGATGATCATCGACGCGTTCATGACGATAAGTTTAAGAGATTTATCCGCGATTCGAGCGTTCTCGGGAACGAATCATCCGCCGTTGGTGTGCGTAAAGATTATCAACTGCCCGAACGTGAAACGATTACCGAGCGGGTGTTTCGAGCGATGCGAGAAGACGCTGAGAGAGTTGTGGGTGTGCGAGTGCGGATTAGAAACGTTGGACGGGTTGAAAGGGTTTGAATTTAGGAGTTTGGAAGTTTTGGTTTTGTACGGGAATGAGATTGAGGAGGTGGAGAGTACGTTTATGTGTTGTTGTTGTTCTGACGACGACGAAGAAGAAGAAGACGGCGGAAGAGAGGCGAGGAAAAAGCCGCCGTTTCAGAACTTGAAGCGTTTAATGCTAAACGAAAACAAAATACGGGAGATTGGTAAGAGTTTCACGCACATGAAGTCGTTGAAGTGCGTCGATTTGAGCGAAAACTTGATCACTGGAGAAGCGTTGTTTTTGAAAAAGAGTGGGAACGCGACTGACGTAGAAGGGCGAAGAATGGAGTGGTTACGAAGCGTCACCGTGCTCAACTTGGCTGCAAACCCAATGAGTAACGACGCTGTCGTCCATGTCATCGCGAAATACGCTACGAGTATCGTTGATATTCGTTTTCGAGACGACATATCTGGCGCGTCTCCCATCGCGTGTGGGATCTGTGATACGAGCACGTTGGAATCAAGCGATACGGCGTATTCGAGATACGCCTCGAAGTGCGTGGCGGCATTTGGAGAGAGCCTACGGTTCCTGGACGGGTACGAGCTGACGCCTTCACTTCGTAAAAGATTACTCGAGCAACATGATAATCGACGCGCGCTATATTATGCACCGAGTGACGAAAGGGTAAGCGACTTATTTCGAGAAGCTGCCATAACGCCTCTTTTCTTGGACGAACGCGCAATAATTATCCATTCGGAGGCGGAAGAGTTTGCGCAGGACGAAACGGAGAAGAAGAACGCAGAGATTCGCGTCGTGATTGAAGAAGACATGGCGCTTACCTCGATGTTGGAGGGAATGACGTTTCGTGACGTTACTTTTCTCGACCTTCCATCCCGCGTTCATTCGAAAACGCTCGTGTCTTTGAAAATACAAAACTGTTCTCTCGCCTCTCTCGAAGGTTTACAGTCGTGCACTAATCTACACAGTTTGGATGCTAGTTCGAACAGGATAAGTAAGCTCGACTCCGCTTGGTTTATTGGACTCAATCGATTGATGTATTTGGACTTATCCGACAATGAAATAACAAATATAGATCGCGATGCCATGCTTTGTGTCCACGACAAGTGCCCAAATTTACGCCATCTTCGCTTGGCTCGAAATCAAATACGAACGCTGCTCGAAGTACAAAATCTCCTCGAGAGGAACACAGATGAGACGTCTTCGAAAACGAAAATAAACAAGTCGACGTGCGCTTATGATGCACTTCGTGCATTCTTTTTAAAATACATAGATTTGCGTGGAAATACAGTCACAAACCTTGAAAACTATCGAGAGTGTGCGGCGTATTTTGCGCCTTCCCTCGTGTTGCTCGACGGCGAGGAGGTTCGAGAGATTTGGAGACGCAAAGGACGATTTCTGTTTCAAGGTCGCCTTACGACGGAAATGATCGAGCAAAAATTAGTAGAGAAAACGAATAATAATGATGATGATGATGATAACTTCACCTTGAATTTATCAGAAATGCGCGTGCGAAGATTGGACGAGGAATCCGTCTCTGGCGTCGCCATGGCGTCGGCAAAAATATTAAATTTTGAGAAGAACCAGCTCTCAGATGTATCGGCGCTTGGCAGTTTAAAACATCTGCGAAGACTCTCTATGCCTAAAAATGCGCTTCGATTTGCGCTCGTTCGAGAACCGTTTGTAAATGGAAACACAGGCGACGACTCCTTTGTCGATGAAAGAAACGAAGAAAGCAGTAGGTGTTTCTACGAACAGTTCTTCCCTCAGCTGAAAGAGCTGGACGTGCGGTATAATCGCATAGACTCGCGCCGACTCGTACGATTACAGCTCCAAAAGCTCCAACTTCTGTCTTTTGTTGATGTCTCAAACAATCGCTTACAGAATCTGGATGGATTGAAAAGTCTGCGCAACCTTCGGAAAATACGAGCCGACGAGAACCCGTTGCGACAGTTTAACGAAAACACGTTCCTCGGTTTTGGCGCGCTCGAATCACTCTCGATGAAACGATGTGGCGTGCGTTCGTTTGCACATTTGAACGTGTTACCAAACGTTAACTCTTTGCGATTAGATGGTAACCGAGTGAAGGATAAAGCGTTGGCGCTTAAGCAACTCGCAGGGGTGAATGGATTAAAAAAAATGAGTTTACGGGGCTGTAAGTTTGCGTCGTCGTATTTCGACGAAGCCGTATTTGCACTGGAAACGTTAGAGTTTCTCGATGGTATGAAAATCACCTGTGAAGACCGCGAGCGTATTCGGACAGAGATGGAAGAGCGCAGAGCGCGCGAAGAGGCGCTAAAATTCCAAGAGACGACGTTGAAGCGAATGCAAGTAGTTGTGCAGCAAGTTGGATTAGTTCACATCTTAAGAACCCCTTCTAGAACGCTCATTTCAGCTATGCGATAGGAAAAGCTTCCGTTATCATACGCGTATTGCTACAATGCTTTATATATAAAGAACTACATGCTATACATTATCTTCGTTTACTAAGGGACTACGTTCAAAGTTTCGTTTAAAGTCTTTGCTAACGCGTTGTAATCGTCGCTTATTTTTTGCAGTTGCGCGTGCATTTCTTCCGTGGCTTCTTCGGTGCCATCGAGCTCTCGAGAAAGCTTATCGTTTTCTTGACGCAACAGTTCATTCTCTAATCGAAGTTCTTCGAGGTGTTCTAAGTCTTCGTCGTTCTTATTGGTATTGGTTGCGGTGTTATTATCATTATTGTCCATGTTTAATTTAGCTTGGACAAAGTCTCGGACACCTAATGGCGACTGGTCCACCGGTTCTCTGACCGAACGCGCGAGCGCTTCGAACGCCGCACGTTTTGTATCATCATCGATGCCTTGATTCACGAGATCATCCGAACTGCCAAAATCCTGAAATTGAGAGGATGATTTGTTACTAAACAGTTTAGATTGGTTGAATTCCTCGAGTAGTTCGCTCTGTCTCGCGCGCGCCTCGAGTAACTCTCGGTCTCGTTCTCTCAGGAGCGCATCCAATCGATCGACATGCGTTCTCAAGTCGCTCATTTGTTTCGAGTTCGCATCATGCATCACGCCGAGGTCGTTTGACCTTCTCACGTGAGCAGACAACGCTTTTTCCAACTTTTCTTTCTCCTCGAGTGCCTCTTCCAGAGATCGCTTGAGCGTTTCAAATTCCTCGCCGTTGGCCGCGAAACCGCTGTTTTCATCCGCAAATCTTTTGGATGCTTCTCTCGCGAGACGCAAGTCTTCAAATGCGCCTTGTAACTGCACGCGCAACTCTGATTCTCTCGCCGCGGATCGCTTGGACTTGTTTTCGGCTTGTTTGGCGAACGAGGCTGCCGAAGCTGCCCGATTCTCCGCTTCTTCCACACGTTCTCGCAAATCTTTCGTCTCCTCCATGATTTCTCGCATACGGCGTTGCTGCACGACGACGACTGATTCTGAGTGTGCGAGCGATTTTGCCAAATTTCTCGCCGCGTTGAGCGTTTGCGACTCTGAATCCTTTGTGTTCTTCGGGTTCACATTACTGTTCGGTTTGATATTTTCCAGCTCGTTTGAGAGCTGCGCGTTCGTCGCGTTAGCCGCCTCCAAACGACTCGTCAATCGTTCGTTATCTTCACTAAGCGCATCGACTCGCTCTTTTAAAAGCTTTAAGCGTTTAGAGTCATCTTCATTTGTCATAGAAAAGTCGTACTCTCTCGCGCGCGTGGATGCTAACAAACCTTCGAGTTCCTCCGCGCGATTTGATTCTAACTTTGACCTTAATTTCAACCGATCCCGTTCTTGCGAGGACTCCTCCAACTTGTTGCGCAACGTGCGGAATTCGGATTCAACTTCCGCGTGCTGCTTGCGGTATCTTTCGTTTTGACGCTTCAAGTCTTCGCACGTCTTTGTAACTTCTCCAAGTTGCTCTGAAAGAGATCCTAACCCATTCGGTGCGAAATCTTCTCCACTTTTCCCTCCTTTTCGCGTCTGCGTCGAAGCGGTAGAAGATGACATCTCCTCGAGTTCTTTCGTGAGCTGCGAAACTCTGCGTTCCAAATTTCTCGCTTCCGAGCTCAAAGCTCTGTTTTCGGAATCTAAAACTCTCGATCGCTCTTTCGCTGCTCTCAAACCATCTTCAGTTTGTTGCAACGCCTTCTCTAACTTTTGGTTATCGCTGGACGTCGCCGATAACTCTCTCACGGCTAATTTATGTTCTCCTTCAAGTTCTCTATACGCCCTGGCAACATCTTTGAGTTCTTTTGCAGTTGACACTGAATTTACCTCTACGTTTTCTAAAGCTCTTTCGGCGTGCCGCAAATCTTTCCACGCGCGATCACGTTCCGCGCACGCTCGAAGGTAATCGTCGTTTACGCTTTGTTGTTCTCTCGTCATTGCGACTAAATCCTCCGCGACAAAGCGCAACTCTTCTCTGTGTTGTTTGGTTTCCTCTCTCGCACTCTTCGCATCCTCTAAAGCATCCGCGAGCGAACGATCTAATTGATGTGCCTTATCGATTTCTTGTTGACGCAGCTTTTCAACCGCACTCCTTTCGCGAACGGCTTTCGCTTCGTACGATTTCGCCATTTGGCATTCGTTTACAACGGCTTGAAGTCGCGCCTCGGATTCTGCCAAGGTTTCCGTTAACGCGTCGCACTCTTGCTGTAAGCGATCGCGTTCGATTTCAAGCGCCTTGGCGAGATGATCCGCATCCGTGTTCTTCCCATTCTTTCGTAAAAGTTCAGAAGAAAGGAAAGACGTTCTCAGCGTAGTTTGTCCATTTTGTTGTGCCTCTGCGATCATTTGCAACTCCTCTTCCGCTTTTTTCGCTCTCGTCTCCGCTTCTTTCAACGTTTCGTGCGATCGTTTAAATTTTTCACCTAAATCCAAGCGCTGCGCGTCCAAACCGTCGATCGTCGCCTTCAAGCGGTCGACGTCTTCTCGTAAAGATTTATTCTCTTCCCTGGACGTTTTCAGCGCAATCTCGTACCCTTCTACATCTCCGTGCGCATCAAATGCTTCTCTCGACTCTAGCGTCATCATCAACTGTTCATTTGCTCGCACAAGATGATCTCTCTCTGCTGCATAGCGATTCGCTAACCGTTTTTGCTGCTCCATCTCCTCCCGGACTCCGTTCAACTCTTCCCGCGTTTCCTCCGCTCCGTTCGTCGTCGAAGCAGCTGTTCTCGTCCGATCACCCCGTTCCGTCTCCTCTAACCTATCCGTCAACTCGTCTATTCTCTCGAACAATGTTTCTGCCAACTCGTCTTTCGTCTTCCCGTCTCTCGCGTGCGCCTTCAAAAGCTCCATCGCTTCTCTCGACTTTGCGCTTTCGCTCGCTTTCTCCCTCGCGTCCAACAGTTCCGCGGATAAAAGCTTTGTCGCGTCGCGTTCGGCAATCAGCGCTTCCGCCAGCTGTTTTTTGCGAAGCGCGTGGTGATGATACGTGCGGTGCGTAATAATAATAATAAGAAGAAGATGGAAGGCGTCAAAACAACGCGGTGAGTAAAGATGTTTTCAAGAGAGAGAAAGTGAGAAGAAAGCGCAAAAATCGAGGGCGTCGCTTCGACAAAAATCAAACAAAAATCAAACTCAAGCGTCGGCGTTTTAAACTGCGCTCTAACTCTCGCGCTCTGTGTGTTGTTTCTCACCTCGGCAACCATCGGGACCCACTGACTGGGAAGCTGACCTCGAAACCCGAGCTCTTCTAAAGTATTTGCCAGCGTTTGGTGGTTATTCGTATTGATTGCGTTTCCGCGGTGGTGGTGGTCCATCATCATCGTCTCTCGGGAAGATTTGTGGATCCGATTTGATGATGGAAATTTCTCTCTCTTTTCTCTTGGAGTAAGAATAAAATATGTGGTGGTGATACTCACGAACCAGGCGCGCGAAGTCGAAAAGCTTCCTCTCCCGCTTTCTGTTGTTACGACGAGACGCGCTTTCTCTCTCTCGCTTTGGGTTCTAAATTGGTTCCTTATTTCAGCGTATCAGAGAGTGGTTGAAATTTGTGAAAATATCTCGCGACAATTTTGGCGGGATTTTCTAAAGGGAGAAACAAGGCATCTTTCTTAAAAATACAAACGTCTTTTACATATTAGCTCCTCTCTTTCGCCTTACCCGATGCCCTCTGAACACTCTCTGAATGCACACGCACGCCCCGAGTTTGTCTATATGTTCCAACTCCTTCTCTCTTCGTAATCGAGTGTCCAAAGTGAGAGCGGCGTCGCCGAGCTTGGCGTGGAGGAGCGCGTCGAGACACTCGCTGAAAGGGACGCCTTTGTTCGGGTGGCGGACGTAATGGAGTTCGGCGAAGATTCGGCGGCGCCATTTGGAGATCGTGGAGAGGTATCGAACGCGTAAGGCTTCGGTTTTCAATTTCTTTTCTTTCTCCTTTTCTGCGTCGTTACCTTCCCCTTCGGCGGTTATTTTCGAGAGCGGTTCCGGGAGGCGTTTGAGGAAAGGCCAGATTTGGTGGAGACCGATGAATCCGGTGGCGTTCGGGTCAAAGGTGGACCAGATGGTTTGGAAGTCTTCGAGATTTTTGGTGGAGACGAGAGAGGATTCACGGAGAACGCCAAACGTGACGTGATCGAGGATAGCGGCGACGAAGAGGTTGGTGAAGATGTAGCCCATGGCGACGACGTAGGTGACGAAATAGAAGGTGGCGCCGTTACCAAACCCACAGTTGTCGATGTTATCGCCGGCGTGATTTTTTGAGCAATGCGGCTCGTCAATTTGTAAGTCGTACATGAATTGGCGCCAACCCTCACCAGTTAGAACTTGGAAGAGAAGGAGGAAGGAGTTGACGAAACTCGAGAAATTGGCGTCTTTGTTCAAGCTTTCGCCGTATTTGACGTTGAAAAAGACTTGCGTGCCGACGGCGGCGTAGAGGAACATCCAGATGAGCATGACGCCAATAACGGAGAGGATGGATGGAACAGCGAGAATCATCGTTCGCGATACGCGGCGTAAGTCTGTCGCGTGGCGCAGGATTCGAAACGTTCGGAGGAACCGAAACGGTCGTCCGATTTGCGCGCGGACGCCGGAAGGGTTGGTGGGGAAGAGCGTGGCCGCAGATCCGCAGGAGAGGAAGAGTTCGAAGCAGTTCCAAGGATCTTTGAAGAAGTAAAGTGGATGTGGAAGAGCAACGAATAGACGCGCGAGGGATTCGAGAAGGTAGATGGACACAAAAGCAACGTCGCCGATGTTCCATGCGTACTCCCACGAGGCATCGGCGTCGAAGTGGACTGTGGCTAAAAGTACGATGTTGAGCGATAGCAAGAACAAGATGACTTTTTTAAACATCTTGGAGTGTATAGCGTCGTAACACTTCCTTCGCACAGATCCTACGACTGGCTTCATTTCTGCCCGCATAGGTTTTATAGACATGGCGACGCCATGCATATCTCTCCATAACTTTTGCCGTTCTGTGAGTAACTTCAAACCGCTGGAAATACCAAACCTGTCGATGAAAACACCGATGATCGTACGAATCATCATGAACGAGCCACACAAGATAAACGTGATGAAGAATAAACACGCCGGCCAGTTTGCATTTTTATTGCCGCCGATATCCATCGCGTGATGCATAATATCGATCCATCCGTCCAGCGAGGCGGTTTCAAACAACGTCAATAACGCCGAACCGATCCAATCAAAGTCATATTTCGGAGAATTCCAGTACGTATCCTCGCGTAAATCGCACGAGTACTGGTCAATATCGAGTCTTTCTGTTACGTATGTAGAGGACGACACACTCTGCGTCACGTCTAGTATTTGTTCGCAGAAGCCAAACTTACCCCCAAATATGCGCACGCCGACGATGGCGAATGCCAGAAAAATGGCAAACGTGAGTTTGATGACGGACCCAATCGAAGGTAACGTCTGTGTCACCGATACTACGAGTCGTTGCATTTTTGTGTTGCGCGATAGCACGCGAAACATGCGCAACGAGACCAACACGTTAATAGCTCGCTGAAAATACCAGTTCCATATGGATGAAAACACGATTGGCCCAGCGACGATGACGACGTCCACGCACAAGACCAAAGTATCGAGAATATTCCACATGGACGAGAAATACGCGGTTGGTGTGAAAATCAATCCATCGGAAACAATCTTAATCAAGAAATCGAGCAAGAAGTACCCAGCAACCAGAGCGTTGGCCGCGTCCAAAAAAAACTGGTGTGGATTTACCTCCGTCACCGGGTCGGCGCCGAGAACGGCGGCTATTGATACGACCACGAATAAATATGAGATTCTCTCGTACCATTTTTTCGACAACCATCGCTGTAACATCTGTCGAAGTTTATTCTCTAGGGGGATTACACCAAGGGATTTATTCGTAAAATAAGCCGGCAACGCGTGAAAATGTTCTTCTTCGTGGAAAATATCAAAGTACTCTTCATCTTCCTCGTACAAGTAGGTGTTCATATTCTCTTTCATCGATGCCTTCTTTCCCTGTTCTAAAAGCGAAAACGATGAACTCTGCAATCTTAATCTCTCAGTGTCTTTTGGTTCTTCGTTTGGTGTATTCACGCGAGTATCGAAAACAGAACGTCGTCTTATTGCGTTCATCCTCTTGATCGGCTGAATTTGTTTGAAACGCTCGTGTTGTTGTTGTTGTCGCAGCTTGGTAGCGGATCCGGTGGTCAGTTTCTGTGCACGCGATCTCTTACCTGCGAATATTTTTTTCGAGTTGCGCTCAGATATCGCACTTTCTATCGCGACCGATATGCGTAGAGCTCTTCGCGCTCGACTCGCTAACCACGGCGAGATTTCATGTTCCTCGTCAATATTCCAGAACCGCACGCGTTTCTTCAAGACAAACCATACCCTAATTTTCTCTAATCGGTCGACAAACGCGCCCGAACGCATGCGTCTTTCAACCTCTCGCTTCACGATCTCGCGTCTTTGCATGTTGTTCTTTTCAAAAGCCCTCAATTCCAAGTTCTCGAGGATCACTGCGATGATGAGATTCAAGACGACGTAATAGACGAGAACGAAAAAGGAGACGAAATACGGCGTCGCGAGCCAAGTGACGCGGCGGAAGTGATACAACATTGCAACCCAGCCTTCACCAGTGGAGACTGTAAATATCGCTAATAATGCGTTTGGATAGGTTTCGAAATTTTCGCGAGGATATGTGACGGTCAAATTGTCGATATTCACGTCGTCGTCGCGTTTTTTCAACGCATCCGTGGCGTATTTTGGGAAGAGCTGCATACCTAATAACGCGTACGCCGCAAGAACGACGCAGTAGAAACAGAGCAAACTCAACATCGTGCCGAAACTTCTAAAGACGCGAGCGAGTGTATCGTTCCCACCACCACTACTGCTTCTTGTTGTAGTATTGCTGTGTTCTTCTCCTTTCGTCGTCGATGAAACTTTTGTGCTCTTCCCACTATTCTTTTCGATGGCGGCGGAAGGATGGTCAAATAATCGCACGACGCGCAAGGCCACTAGATTCGGGCCTTTGTGATCTGCTCCCGCCGCTGTCGCGGAAAGCACTAAAAAATCCCAAATCAAACTCGGTTCACCCGGCTTCAAAGACTGTTTCTAACTAAGAATCCGTCCTAAAATACCTCTCGCCGCGAACAAGCGCAAACCGCATTCGCAATAAAACACCGCCAGGAAATAATAGTCCAAACCGTCTAGAAAACGTTTCGTCGTGTCGGGTTGATAGCTTTTATACGCGCACATCGAACATATATTCAGAACAATTAAAATGTGGGAGACCAAATCAAACGTTGGGTTTGAAATGATCTCATTCACTCGGTCGCGTTTGTTTCGCGCAACTCCAGATTTGATCTTGTGCATCGGTAGTTTCCTCCCTTCCTCGATGTCGTTAGGCGACGATAAAGCGCATTCATCACCATCGTCGCTGTTTGTATACGCACTCAACCGACCTCTTTCTGACTTGTTACGTTCGAGTGCAATCGCGGCAATATCAACGAACGTATCTTTTTTCTCTCCTCCTTCGTGATGGTGCTTGAAGAAGCGTAAGGCGTTTTTCAGACGCGTAAACCGCGCGAACCCTTTCACAAACTCCTCTTCCTCTTCTTCGTTTGTCGTCGATGAAGTTCTTTCTCGAGCATTCCTGTGTTTCAATACTGCAACGTGTTCGCGCCTTAAGCGTAAAAAAACACCACTCACCGCGGCGACAAACACGGAGACGATGAAGTAGGTACCGACGATGATAAGCGTGATGTAATACGCCGCGGACGCTCGGAATTCACTGTTCACCGTTACGTACATGGTTTCTGGCCACTCCTCGAGAGTTATGCACGTGAACATGGACGTCAACGCAGCAAAGAAGTCATCGAATGATTGTTTGCCAAAACGTGGGTTACCAATTTTGTCAGAACAGAACATATTTTTGAACATCAACTCGTGTTCGATAAAAGTGGACGAGTAGGACAAGCCCAGCGCATTCGATACCAAAGTTTCATTCAATACGGGACTCGCATATAACTGTTCAAACGCCAGAGCGGCCTCTACAGATTCACCTCGATACGTCGTGTCGAGAAAATACGCGCCAGGACAAACGAATCCTTTCCCATCGATTGTATTCTCCACGTCCCCGCAGAAAAACGGCGTCGTGTCGTTATACGTTCCAACCCTCGCCGCTTCCTTCGAATCCGCGATCACACACCGTCTCCGAAAGCTCCCACCAAACGTGGATACGCCCATCAGCGCATAAAATACAAAACAAACGCACGACACTCCAATGACGTCTCTCAGCAAAGGAATCGACGCCGACAGCGCTTCCATGATGACAATCACCGAAGACGCGAACGAAAACGAACGCAACGCCAACGTCGCTCGAAACACGCGCAAATGACCCAACCGTAACCGCGGCAACGCAGGGAACACATCCGGGGTGAAATCGTAACATTCGCTCATCACAGACATCCAGGAAACCGTGACGATAAAACAATCCAACCTGTTATACGCGTTCGACGTCAAATACGCGTGCCTCGACCCGAAAACGCCCAACGCGTACATCTTCAACGCCATCTCGCACGTGTAAAAAATTAAAATAGCGAAATCAACCGCCCACAGCGGTTTACGAATCAGCGTTTGAAATCCACCGCTCGCGAAATTGCCATCGTCGTTCTCTCCGTCGTTCTTCGCCAAGAGCACCGCCAACACCGCAAAGTGTGCGAACACGATTGAAAACAACGCGTATTCGAACGTCCTCGAAAACACCGCTCGAAAGACTTTCCTTCGTTTCGAGTCTTTACTGATACACACCGCCGTGGTGCCGAATTTCGATCGCAACGGTCTCGGTTCCGCGGTTATCGTCGAGAGCACTTTCACGACCGCCTCGTGAAAGTTACAAAGCGGAGTCGGGGTTTGTGTTTGTGTTTGTGGTGGTGAAGTCGCCTTCGTCGTTTCTTCTTCTTCTTCTTCTTCTAAACTACGACCACCTTCTTCACCGACGAAAAAGTCGTCTCTTTCTCTCTCTCCTTCCCCAACAAACGGCGTCGTTGTCGTCATCGAACTCCTCTTTCAAACAACGCTACTACTCAAGAAGAAAGTGAGTAATAGGAGCGGTAGATATAATAAATACAGAGCGTATTCTCTCTGCGCACGATGAAAAGTGATACTATGATATATACTAATCAAGAGTCTTTGTTCTTCTCTCGCGTGTGTTTGGTTGTTGTTCTAAAAATATTTTTGCCGTTTTTTCGAAAAGAAGGAGAATTTGACCAAAACAACAGACCAAAAAATTTCAGCAACACAAGGCAAAAAAGGCAAAAAAGGCAAAAAACGACACTTTCAGCAGAGAGAGAGAGATCGCTTCATTCATCATAATCACTATCTTTATTAGAGCACAGATCAAGAAAAATAATACTTCTGTCTTTGTAATGAAACAATTTACACACAAACCACACAGAGGAGGCTTTTTGTTTTGAAACATCATCGTCGTCATCATCATCATCGAGAGCGCACTTTCGTTTCTCTCTCTCTCTCTTTGCACGTCTTATTAAAGCGCGATAATACACAATACTCTCTCTTTCCTCTCTGTCGTTCACGAAATAAAAGAGAGTTTGGACGAGGACGAGACGACTTTTAGGAGCAGCGTTTAGGAGTTTGGCGGCGAAGAGATCGAAGAGAGAGAAACGAATTGAAAATGATGACGAGGAAAAAAAGAGGGAAGTTCTTCCCGTGGGCGTCGACGGTACGAATGCCGAGAGAAACGCTGGCGAGAATCACGCGCGAACGGGAAAAAGACGGGGTGAAGATTCAGTTTCGGGTGTTACCTACACCGCCGGTTTCGTCTCGGCAAATGCCCGAGGACGATGAGGAAAAGAATTTAAGACGAGAGAAGATGATGGTTGTTTCCGTGGTGAAAGTGACGACGAAGAAAAAGGAACAACGACTCGAAGATGACAACGAAGAAGACGAAGAGGAAGAAGAAGAAATAGCGAGATTTGAATCGAGGGAAAATGAACTCGTCCCGGGAGATTTGTGCGAGGTCGAGGAGAGGATGACTGGCGGCGTCGACGCGAGCGCTTCGGTTGTCGCGAAACTGGCGAGAAAGTTCCACCCGACAAGAGACGAAACCGCGAAAAATCAAGCCGGCGCGAAGTGTAAGACGAGAACGGATATGCTCGTGCAGAAGAAGAATGAAAAATTCAACACGAAGTTGCTCGGGAATTACGAGAGGAGACCGGAGGAAGACGCGACGGCGGTGGTGACGACGACGACGAAAGTAGTGAGCGAGGCGTTGATGGCGGCCAAGGCTGGGAGCGCACAAACTCATCATAATAACGATAGAAACGCTAATACTAACGAAGCGTTAGCTTTGCATAATAATAAGACAACGGCTGTAAATGGTGGTAGAATAGGAGCAGAAGAGCTCGAAAAAATGGCAAAGAGACGGATATCGTTGGTACGCGCGACTATTCTTTTAGCAGAATCGGAAAATAGCGAAAGTTTAGTCGTAGCGACCACCAGTAAAGCAGTAGAAAAAGAACAAGTGAGTCAGAAACCACTCACGTCGGCAGCCATGAATAGCGAAATCGTCTGTCGAGAGTGCATTTTCTCGTTGCTCCACGAACGGAAGCTCTCGAAGGACGCACTGCGTGAAGCCATCGTGAGAGGATTTGAAAGCGCGACGAAGCTGAATCGCAAAAAACAATTGAGGGAACAGATTTTAGAAACGCCTTTGCGTGACACGTTTGAACGCGCTTTGAAAGAGGTAGCGAATTTTCGAGCCCCAGGGAGGTATGAATTGAAACGCGAACGCGTCGAGGAAGGGAGGCGAGCAAACGCGAGCGCCTCGTTGTGGATCGTCCAAGAGGAAGACGTGAACGCGAACGCGCCGATTATGGTGAATGTAAAGCGAGCTAGAGCAGAAGAAGTAGACAACGATGAAGACGAGAGAGGAGGGGCGAAGAAAAAGAACGACGTGCTCACGCCGCCGTTATTTTTGGAATCTCGGAATCGCGAAAAAGAAGAAGCGGCGAGGAAGAAACGATCGAATCAAGGAGGCCCGCAGGCTGTTTCTCCCGTGTATCAACCAGAAGAGCTCGTGCAAAGAGCTCTGAAGGATAAAAGTAGTAGCAACAGCGACGATGACGATGATGTTTCTGAACCAGACGACGGCTTGAGCGGTTCATTGGACTCGGATACGGACTCATCAGACTCTGATTCGGAAGACTCCTCGGAAATAGACTCCTCGGACTCTGAATCGGAAGAAGTCCTCGGTGGTGTTCAAGAGAGAGCATCGTCGAAGAAAAGAAAGCCTTCTTCTTACGAATGTCTCACCGACGATTCGGACACCGAGTGGCAAACCTTCGAATCCAAGGACGGCAAAGCCGTCCTCAAACTTTTCAGACGCATCGGTCGCAACAAAATCCGTCCAATCACCGAGGCGCACCTCGCCGCTTGGAACGTCGCCTTTAACGAGTACTGGTCCATTCACCGTCGCTTACACGAACGCGGCGCTAAAATAAGCCTCTGCGAAGACCTCGTCGCGATTTACGAAAACTCTTTCACCAAAAAAGAAAAGAAACGGAACCAATCGAAGTACGAAAAGTCCAAATCCGATTTAGCTCGTCTCCGCGCGCCCGAGTCCGAAGCGTATCGCCATCGCATGCGTGCGGTCCTCGAGGAAATCGACGCCGCGTTCGGTGGTAAAACCAGAGAGAAGCTTCAATCGTTCGCGAGAAAGCGAGCTGCCGCTGCCGAGAAGAAGAAAACGAAGAAGAAGAAGAGGAAAACTAGGTTGTAAATTTGTAAAGCATTCGCTTTGTGTGAATTTTTGTTCTCGTAAGAATTCGTGGTCGCGAGAGCTTTTTTTTCTCCCCTTAAAGTATTCTAAAATCGACGCGCGGGACAAACGATATACCACTTGACAGAATAAAGCATGCCGGTCCCAATATCCGTGACTGGATTTAAGAACCTCGCGGGGGACCAAAACGTCCAAGCGGAAATCGCGGAGACCGCGTCGGCGGGCGATTGGTTTTCCAAAATGCGAGGCGGAGGTGACGTGGAAAAGACGTCGACGACGACGACGACGAATATGGATGTCGATGACGACGAGGCGACGACAGCAACGCACGACGAGAACGGCCAACTCTGGGGCATCGCCGTGAACGATTTAGACTTTTCCTACCCAGGCATCGATGGCGCGCCGATTCCCGGCTCCGAACCTCTCATCAAAGGGATGAATTTGCACCTGAAACCTGGGTCGTGTTGTTTACTCCTCGGCGCGAACGGCGCGGGGAAGACGACGCTGTTGAAAATTATGGGCGGGAAACACATGGTACCGAGAGAAAAAGTATTGATACTAGGACGAGAGGCATTTTATGATACGGGTTTAACGTCTTCGGGAGATTTGAGTTACATCGGCGGGAACTGGCAGAGAGACGTCGCGTTCGCCGGGTATAACATTCCGTTGGCGGGAGATTTCCCGGCGAGTAAGATGTTAGATGGGATCAAAGGCGTGGACCCGGCGAGAAAGAAACGAATAATCGACGCGTTGGATGTGGACGTGGAGTGGAGAATGCACCAGGTGAGCGACGGGCAACGGAGACGCGTGCAGTTGGCGTGGGGTTTGATGCACGAGTTCAAAGTTTTGTTATTGGATGAGATTACGGTGGATTTAGATGTTCTCGGGAGAGCCGAGTTGATGAAGTTTTTGAGGCAAGAGTGCGAGGAGAGACAGTGTACGATTTTATACGCCACGCACATCTTCGACGGGTTGGAAAAATTTGCCAGTCACGTTGCGTTCGTCGCGGGCGGGAAGTTACAGTTCTGTAAAGAGATGGAATCGATTCCGTCGTTGAAATCGAGGAAACCGGGCGCGTTATTGAAGGAGGTGGAGATTTGGTTGAGAGAAGACGCGAGGTTGAGACCGAGGAAAAAGAAAACGGTGAGAAAATCGTTGGAGCAGGCCAGGAACAACGGCTGGGGCGAAGGGAGACTCGGTTCGACGTTGGCAAAAGGGGAAGAGTTACGAAATGGCATCTCGCAGATAAAAAACGCAAGTAACGCCGTCATGAGATGTTAAAAGAGCTCTTTTAACACGTTTTTAGACATTTGTTTAGACAACTGAATTTAATCAAAACTATCAACTACACTAGCAGTCATCACTTACCTTTGAAAGTAATGCTATCTATCTATCTATCTATCTATCTATCTATTCAATCGCGATGTTGTTACATTTGTTAAAGTTCTACAAGAAGCCTGCGACTTTCTTCTTCTTTTTCTTCTTCTCCTCCTTCGCACTCTTGTCGCGTTTCTTCTCTTTTTTCTTCTCCTCCACGAACGCATTCTTTGGCGGTGGTGCCGCTGTAACTGGAAGGGATGGTTGAGATATCACTGGTAGCGCACGAGTAGGATGACTTTTCTTCTTCTTCGCCGTCGCAATGACCGAAAGTGGTGGCGGTTTCGCTTTTTCCATCGTCCTCTTCATCTTCTTGTTCGTCTTCGTCGACGGAGGGATATCCTCCTCTCCCGGAGACAGAGGAGGCATGCGAAGAGTCGGCTTCTTCGTCTTCTGCGATGCACCATCGCGCGGACGACGAATTTCTAAATCATCAATCAATAACTCAAGTCGCTTCCTCTCCTCGTCGTCCTCGTCTCCATCTTCGTCGTCGATGACTAAAGTCGTTCCCCAACCGTTTTCGCGCAAATTTCGCAAGCGTTTCAGGACGTCGGCGGAATCGATAGACTGGTATCGTTCCATCTCAATGGACTTGATTTCGTGCACACCTTGTCGTAAAAAGCTCTCATCTTCTGCAATTTCCTTCGAGCGTCGATCGAGCGCTTCCCAGTACTCATCTCGTTCGTCTTTCTTCGATTGGATATGTTTCGGATAGTCCGCAGAATCGCCTTCCTCGCCAACGTGGGAGATGAAATTATAGGACATTGGCGCAGTAATCGTTTTTTGCTTCGAATCTGTGACCATGTATTTCGTATGACTTTTCGCTTCACCTGCTCTGATGAGTTCAGTAAACGGTCTCGATTCTATTTTATGCTTCTCCCATAAATGTGTTTTCATCGTTTCGGTTCGATTCATAGCAGCGCACGAAAACTTGCACTGTTTACCGTCGGCGCACAAAACAGGACAAACGTACATGTTTCCACCAAAAATCATCTCGTTTTCACCAGTTGCCGAGTTGAGTCGAAACATGTGACCTCGCCCCTTTCCGCGTCTCACCTCGTTCCAACCGTCGTCCTCGAACATTTGCATCCTACCGTGCTTTCGTACTTCCCTCAAGTCTTCGTCAACTTTGATTTTTTTTGCCAAATTGAACGCTTCGGCGGCTTTGCGAATCATTTGAGCACCCCGCGCGTCAAACGCATCTTCGTCTTCGTTTTCCGCGTTATTCTCTTCCTCTTGCTTCCATGCCAAGTCAACGGCGACGTACTTTGACGATCCGTTGTAGATATGCGGAAGCAATTCTACGTCGTCGTCCAGTTGTCTCGAAATATCAAAAGGCTCCCGTCGCCTAAATTTCCCGTAGGAGTGCGCATCAAAACTTTCGTGCATTTTCCTCCGCATATGGCCGAGCGATAGTGGTAAAGTCGAGCTTGCGTCGCGAGTGACGAATGGCGCATCTTTCACGATGGTTTCCTGGTCTTCGAAGTTTTGCACGTACACGGTGCCAGTCGCTTCTTCCGACCACGCAAAAAACGGCAAGACTTCTTTCTCTCGCGCCTCGCCTGGGTAAAATTGAAATCCCCCCCACGGAGCATCCGCGGGTCGCGGGACGAGTCGAACGCCAGCGGACAACGCAGACATCGTAAACGATTTTGATTGAGTGTTATTCACACCTTTCGTCTCAAACGCCATCGCGTCTCCTGTTGCATTAGCCACCGCGAGAATCGTCACATAAGAATCGTCAACGTTGATATTCGTATCAAACGCCCTTCGGAAGTCGTTTCGGACTTCAACCGAAGAAGGCGAAGAAGACATGCCGTGTTTCCAGGAGAACACCGGGTCCACGGGAGAATATTTTCGAATATCGTACAACTTGACCGAATTACGAGTTCCGATGGCGAAAAGAAACGTGCCTGTGAGCACGTTTGAAGCGCATTGGATGCGTTCGTCCCGACTCCAGGAAGTCGTACTTCTTTTTGTAATAGATGTTTCTCCAATAGCGCGGGTGTTCACAACTTCCGGTCGTCGTTCATCGATGATTTGAATGCGATTCGGGTTGCAATGCAGCATCGTCCGCGGGTGTTGGGCTTCGTAACATCCGTACCATTGCCTCACAACCGCGCTACCGCCGCTGGAGGCATTCTCGACCCCCATCGAAACCGTATCCCATTTCACCCATCCGCTCTCTCCAGGCCTGTACGTTTGCACCGTCCCAACTTCCGTCGCGACTCTCAAACAACAATCCGAAAACTCCCCACACGCGCTATGATTGGTAAATCTCATGTCCGTCAGCGACGTGTCGTTATTATTCATTACCGGTGTAGAAAATTCGCACCGAAACGTCCCGCTCTTATTTGTTTTCGACACGGACACGCCGCAAAAGTCTCTCGACGCGACCATTTTCTTCTCCCCTCTCCCTTCCTCCTCTTCGATGCCTTGCACATCGAACGTTCTCTGATACTCGTTCCTCCTCTCCAACACCTCTCTGATCCCTTCGTAACACCTCACCGCCCTTCCTTTCGCGTCCCGCGTGATCACCGTCCCGTCTCTAAAAATCTTCAAACAGTTCACCGCTTCGTCTCTCCTCGTTCGCGCTCGTCGCTGCTCTTCCTCTTTTTCCACCAATGCGATCGCATTCAAACACCGAAACGGAACTCCGGCGATCGCGTGCCGATACAAATTCACCTCTCGATCCCTCTGGTCCGCCACTTTAGAAACTCTGTTCGTCGTCTCTTTCACGACGCTTACGTTTTGCGTTCGAATCATCCTTTTCGCTCTCGCTCGCTCGATGTCCACCAATTCACTCTCCGGGCATCGCGCAACCGACGCAACAATCGGTCGACCGTCTGTTTCGATATGCTTAAAACCACCCTCACGAGACGACGACGATAAAAGCTCTCGCTTTGGTCTCGGGAAAATCGATTCTTCCTCCTCTCGAAAAGGTGCTCTCTCGAACGGGTAGAACACCCCTCCGGTATACCCGAACGAGATTTCCCGAAATTCTTCTTCTTCCTCCTCCTCCCCATCTAGAGGAGAATTCGAAGGCATGAGTGATGCTCTCGTTTCGAGTGTGGTCTCTGAAGACGTCTCTTTCTCTCTCTCTCTCTCTCACGTGCGTTTCGTGTTGTTCTTAAAACTAAAGCATAGAATAAAAGTGCGCACAACGTTATGGAGATTCTTCATTTCTTTTCCACACAACACGTAACAGAAACACACAAAACGCTTTTGCATAAACACACGAGAATGACGAAGAAAGAGGAACCAAACGAGGAGGAGAGGATGAAGAAACAAACCTCCTCCTCCAAATCCTCGCACCTGTGTTTGTGCTTCCACGGCTTCTCGCAAAACGGCCTCGTTTTCCGCCAAAGAACCGGATCCATTCGGACGAAGAAATTGAAACGCGAGTACGAGTTCGTCTTTCTCGACGCTCCGCACTCCGTGGATGGCGTTTTCGATATGGACGACGACGACGAAAAGAATATCGAGAAAAGAGAGAACGAAGAAACGACGATGGGGACGATGCGATCGTGGTGGTTAGCCGGGGAAAACGTGTCCTCCGGAGCGACGAAAGCGAAAGATGGGAGCTGGATACGTCCGGCAAAAAGCACAAAAATCGTTCGCTTGGAGGAAAGCGTTCGAGCGATTGAAAACGCGCTTAAAGAGCACGAAGGACGCGTGCGCGCTCTGGTTGGATTTTCGCAAGGCGCGACGTTGATTGGAATATTGAAGCGAGTGAAACCGGAAATGTTTGAGACCGTGAGAAGAGTGGTCAGCGTCGCCGGGTTTGATCCTTTAGACGCGCGGTTTTACGAGAACGACGGCGACGAGAAAAGCGTCATCGACGTCCCGTCGATGCACGTGCACGGGAAGAACGACGCTCTGGTCACTCGAGATCGACTTGATCGCTTAAGAGATAAATTTTATAACCCGGAGAAATCAGTCGTGTTCGAACACGAGGGCGGACACGGCGTGCCAACCTCGAGAGAGTTTCGCGAGGCGTTTGAGAAGTTCCTCTTGATACCGGACGGAGAAGGAAAAGACGAGTAGTAAACCAAGTTTG
>Ga0114997_10000992_pt1 | contig 23585 bp, 20 predicted proteins | sample ArcticOcean_MG_C_2_FD_87045 | JGI IMG/M metagenome (GOLD analysis project Ga0114997, IMG submission 87045) | Marine microbial communities from western Arctic Ocean - ArcticOcean_MG_CB4_136 | ecosystem: Environmental > Aquatic > Marine > Oceanic | place: Arctic Ocean: Canada Basin | collected... | reverse complement strand
TAGGTATGCCATAAAATATCTTTTTTTCAATTTCAGCTTAGGCTATAATCTGTTATGGAAAAGATCAAATTAAAAGCATTAACGTTTGATGACGTCTTGCTTCTCCCTCGTTACACAGATTTCCTGCCTGCTGAAGCAGATCTTGCAACTAGAATCTCGCGCAATATTACCCTAAAGATACCTTTGGTGTCGGCTGCTATGGATACGGTGACTGAATCTAGAATGGCTATAGCACTAGCTGAGAATGGTGGCATAGGAATCATTCACAAGAACAATTCTATTGAAGAGCAGGCACAGTTAGTCAAAGCCGTTAAAAAGTACGAGAGTGGTGTCGTTCGAGATCCAACAACCATCAAGTCAACTAAAACTATAGAAGAGTTGATGCAATTAACAAATGAATTGAGTATCTCCGGAATGCCGGTTGTTGATGATGGAGAATTAATGGGTATTGTGACAAGCAGAGATTTTAGATATGCAGATAACCCATTAGACCCAGTGTCTTCAATCATGACCTCAAAAGATAAATTAATTACAGTCATAGAAGGCACTGATCAAGAGGAAGTAAAAAAATTAATGTATAACAATAGAATTGAAAAAATTCTTGTTATCGATTCAACTGGTTCTTTAACAGGTCTTGTGACCATGAAGGATATCGAAAAATCTGCAGAACATCCATTTGCAACCAAGGATTCAAGAGGTCAATTGCGAGTGGGGGCAGCGCTTGGTACTGGAGAAGATACGCTTAACAGAGCTAAAGCACTCTCAATAGCAGGAGTTGATTTATTTGTTGTAGATAGCGCTCATGGCCATTCAAAAAATGTTGTGGAAACAATCAAGCTCATCAAGAAAGAATTTAAAGATATTGATGTGATGGGAGGGAACGTAGCCACACCTGAAGGAGCTATCGCCCTAAGAGACGCAGGTGCTGATGCAATTAAAATTGGAATGGGTCCTGGATCTATTTGCACAACAAGAATAATTGCTGGAATGGGCGTGCCTCAAATTACAGCTATTCTTTCAATTAAAGAAAAATTTAAATCCAGTGAAATTCCACTGATTGCAGATGGAGGAATTAGATTTTCTGGAGATGTTTCTAAAGCACTTGCAGCAGGCGCTGATGCAGTTATGTTAGGGGGAATTTTTGCTGGTACAGAAGAGGCTCCTGGAGAAGTTGAGCTTTATCAGGGAAGAAGCTTTAAAACTTATCGTGGAATGGGTTCGCTGGGCGCTATGTCAGAAAGAAATGATGTTAATCGATACTCTCAAGATGGCGTCGAAAAAGAAAAAATGGTTCCAGAGGGTGTGGAAGGGCGAGTACCTTTTAAAGGCTGGGTTGTTAGTGTTATCGATCAGCTCACTGGCGGCATTAGACAAAGCATGGGTTATGTTGGATGTAAGACTATCTCTCAAATGCAAACAGATACTCAATTTGTAGAAATTACGAATGCTGGAATGATGGAAAGTCATGTGCATGATGTGATGATCACCAAAGAAGCCCCTAACTATCAGAGAAGTTAATATTTAATGCAATCTCTCTCCACAATTGGGAATGCAACTTTAATTGCATATGACCAGTATGCTCCAATTCTAGCTACAGACCCTTGGTTTGGAGACGAGGATGATGCATATTTTGGGAGCTGGACATTAAGCCATTCAATCCCACTTAAATATAAGCAAGACATATTAAATTCAAAGTATATTTGGTTTTCTCATGGTCACCCTGATCATTTAAACCCCCATTCACTGAAAAGATTAGAAGGGAAAAATCTACTTTTACCTGATCATGTTGGCTCAAGAATTTATCGTGATTTAAGCAAAAAACAAGCTTTTACTATAGATGTTTTGCCAGATAGAAAATGGGTCCAATTAAGTAAAAAAATTCGAGCCATGTGCATCACTACTATCATTCAAGACTCAATCTTATTGCTTGATATTAGTGGGAGGCTATTTGTAAATTTAAATGATGCAGGCACTAGAGGGGCTACAAGCTTTATTAAACAAGAATCAAAAAATTTTAAGAATGTCTATTTATTAAGCTTATCTGGTTATGGCGATGCAGATATGATCAATTGCTATGATAAAGATGGAAATTTTATTATTCCTCCTGCTAAGAATAATACAAGAGTTGGCGAGCAATTAAGTCTTAGTGCAAAATCCATTAATGCAAATCATGTCATTCCGTTTAGCTCCCATCACCAGTATCAACGTTCCGATTCTATTTGGGCGCAAGAATATGTAACTCCCATGCATGCATATGATGTCGGTTTGCATAAAGATATAAATTTTATCCCTGCTTTTGTTGATATAGATTGTAATACAGGAGCATATACTGAAATAAATCCAGCTGAGATTACTCCTACAATTTTGAGTCCTGAAGATTTCGGTGATAACTGGTCAGATGAGCTCGCATCTGAGGACAAAGAGTCAATTAAAAAGTATTTTAGTGAAAAAGAGATTATTCATAAAAGATTTGGTTTTATTGAGTTTATGGTAGGTAAAAAAAACTATGTAATTAATTTAAATAAGAATTTACCTAATAGAGGGATTCGCTTCGAACTCCCAAGAAACAGTCTAATGAAAGCAATTAATTATGAGATATTTGATGATTTGTTGATAGGTAATTTTATGCGGACTACTTTTTTTGGAGTTAACTCTCTATATGACTATGATTTTAATCCGCTCATTACTAAATATGCAGATAATGGAGGTGCCAAGACAGAGAAAGAGGTTTATGCATATATAAATGAATATAAAAAGAGGGTAGGAAGACAATTTATTTTTGAAACATTCTTAGATAAATCTGCTCAAATACTCAATAGATTTTTAACAAATAGAAACTCAAGGTCGAGAAGACTCTTAAAGTCAATGTATTATAAAATTAAATAACATATTATGAACTTACATCATGAATTGTCTTCTCAAACAAAGAATCTAGATACTATTTTAGTTCTTGATTTTGGATCTCAATACACTCAATTGATAGCTAGAAGAATTAGAGAGCTTGATGTATTTTCTTTGATCTTACCTTGGGATATTTCTAAGGATAAAATCATTGCACTAAATCCAAAGGGAATTATTCTCTCTGGTGGCCCGGAATCTGTTACACAGAAAAACACACCTAGAATTCCTGAAATTATCTTTGACTTAGATATCCCTATCTTGGGCATCTGCTATGGGATGCAGACTTTAGCTGAGCAGTTTGGAGGTCAAGTCACATCTTCTAAAACTAAAGAATTTGGGCATGCATCGATCAAGATTGAGCAGACATCGATTCTGTTTGAAGAGCTAAATTCTGGAACATCTCTGGATGTTTGGATGAGTCATGGCGACCATGTATCTACTTTACCTGATAATTTCAATTTAATTGCCTCAACTCCATCAGCCCCAATTGCAGCTATGGAGCATTCTAATATGCCGATATATGCTCTCCAATTCCATCCTGAGGTAAGCCATACAGAAGAAGGTAACACGATCATTAAAAACTTTGTATTTAAAATATGCCAATGTAATGCTCAATGGAAAATGTCGAATCTAATTGACCAAAGAATTCTTGATATTAAACAAAAGGTAGGCGATCAAAAAGTCCTACTTGGCTTATCTGGGGGTGTTGATTCTTCTGTCACAGCTATGTTGCTGGATAGAGCGATAGGTAAAAACTTAATTTGTATGTTTGTTGATAATGGTTTACTGAGAAAAAATGAAGCCGAGGATGTTGAGAGCTTATTTAAAGAAAAACTGGATTTAAATTTATTGGTTATAGATGCAAAAAAAATATTTCATAGACATTTAAGGGGTATCTCAGATCCTGAGCAGAAACGGAAAGTAATTGGTAGAACCTTCATTGATATTTTTGATAATGAGTCTGCAAAATTAAAAGATGAGATTAATTTTCTTGCTCAAGGTACCATTTATCCAGATGTCATAGAATCTTCGGAATCGGAGTCTAAGGAAGCAAGAGTAATTAAATCTCATCACAATGTTGGCGGTCTACCTGATGATATGAAGATGGAGCTTGTTGAGCCTTTGAGAGATCTTTTTAAAGATGAGGTTAGGAAAATGGGGGCTGAGTTAGGTTTGCCACTTGAGATGTTGCAGCGTCATCCATTTCCTGGGCCAGGTTTGGGTGTAAGAATTTTGGGGGAGATTACCCCAGAAAAAGTTACCACGCTTCAAAATGCTGATGCAATATTTATTGAAGAATTAATTAAAGCAAATCTATATCATGAGGTTAGCCAAGCTTTCTGTGCTTACCTTCCTGTAAAGTCAGTTGGAGTTGTTGGCGATGAAAGACGTTATGCAGATGTCATTGCTATTAGAGCGGTTGAAACCGTAGATTTTATGACTGCTACTTGGGCAAAATTACCATATGAATTTCTAGCCCACGTATCAAATAGAATTGTAAATGAAATAGAAGAGATTAGCCGAGTAGTCTATGATATTTCAAGCAAGCCACCTGCAACCATTGAGTGGGAATAATGACTAAAATTTCAAATGACAATCTTATCAATAGCAAGACACTTCAATTAAGCTCTAATTTAAACATTCCACTTGTGGTAGATCTTGATGGAACTCTTTCATTGGTTGATACACTCCACGAATCAGCAATATTATTTTTTAAAAAAAATCCGTTCTTTAACTTCTTTGTTATGTTTTTTTGGGCGATCCAAGGAAAAGCAAAGTTTAAAAATAATATTGCAAAAAATTCTATCTTAAGTGTCGATCTAATTCCTTATAATAAAAATTTTTTAAGTTGGTTGAAAATACAGCGTTCTGAAGGTCGAAGGTTAATTTTATGCACTGCTGCCAGTCAAATAATTGCAAATAAGGTTGCAGATCACTTAGAAATTTTTGATGATGTAATTGCTAGCACTAGTATTAAAAATATTTCTGGTAAAGAGAAAGCTTTGATTCTGGAGGATAGATTTGGAGGCTCTGGTTTTATTTATGCAGGAAATTCATCTGAAGATTTATTTGTCTGGCAAAAAGCAACAGAATTAGTCTTAGTAAATACCTCAGAAAGGGTAAAAGAGTCACTTCAAAGCACCGGTAGTTCATTTTTAGAATTTCCTCGATCATCAATAAAGCTTATTCATTGGATAAAAATGTTTCGATTGCATCAATGGTCAAAAAATATACTAATATTTCTCCCTTTAGTTGCAGCTCATCAATTTTATAATTTTTCTAACATATACTCGCTTTTAGTTGCTTTTTTGTCAATTGGGCTTTGTGCCTCAGCTACATATATGCTCAACGATATAATTGATCTGGAAAGCGATCGCTTGCATCCAACCAAAAAACTCAGGTCATTTGCTTCTGGAGAAGTTCCAGTAATATTTGCTGCGACAATGTTCTTATTATTTTGCATTTCACTATTCTTAGCTCTCACAATCCACTTAAAATTTGCCTTGATATTGATATTGTATACTTTGATCACTTTGGCTTATTCCTTTTTTTTAAAATCAATTGAGATTATTGATTGCATTGTTTTGGCGGCTCTATACACCATTAGGATTATCGCGGGGGCAATAGTAATTGATAATGTCCCCTCCTTTTGGCTAATAGCTTTTTCAATTTTATTCTTCTTCTCTTTAGCATTTCTAAAGAGGTATGCTGAAATGTTGAGTATCCAAAACCTGGGAGAGAATATCATTCACGGCAGAGGCTATTTGAGCTCAGATAATCCCTTAATTCTCTCATTAGGAGTTTCCTCTGGCTTAGGATCTGTAGTTGTTATGATGCTTTATCTAAATAGTCCTGAAATACTAATGCTCTACAATTACACTGAGATAGTTTGGTGCACCATTCCTATATTATTATTTTGGATTAGCCATATTTGGTTGCAGGCTCATAGAGGTAATATGCATGATGACCCAGTGATTTTTGCCATCACAGATCGTGTTAGCATTATTTCATCGGTTATATTTTTTATTTGCATAGTACTTGGTGCAAGAGGTTTTTAACATCAATTATGTCAAAGCTTAGTTCATGGGGTAATACTCTTTCGTCAGATCACGAGATATACAATCTCCAAGATAAAAAGAATGCTCAGCATTTACTGTCTCAAAAGACTAAGGGAATAGTATATGGAATGGGAAGAAGTTATGGCGATGTTTGCCTAAACCCAGGAGGAATAGCTTGGAAAAGCTCGGCACTTGATCGCTTGATAGCATTTGATGAAGAGTTAGGGATTTTAGAATGTGAATCAGGAATTAGTTTGCAATCTATACAAGACATTGTAATGCCAAGGGGTTGGATGCTGCCAGTATCACCAGGTTCACAATACATTTCTGTGGGCGGCGCAATAGCAAATGATGTTCATGGGAAAAATCATCATAAGTTCGGGACATTTGGCAATCATGTGCTTGAAATTTTGCTACTAAGATCAAATAACAAACCAATTCTATGCAGTCCTGAAAATAATCTTGACTGGTTCAAGGCAACAATTGGAGGTATAGGTCTTACTGGGATTATATTTAGCTGCAAAATTCAGTTAAGAAAAGTGGAGGGAGATTGGTTAGAGGCTGAATCAATACCTTTTAAGAGTCTCAGCAGTTTTTTGTCACTATCAGATAGCTCAGAATCTGATTGGGAATATACAGCTGCATGGATAGATTGTCTTTCTCGAAATGATATCAGGGGAATATTTGAAAGAGGAAGACATACCTCTATGAATAAAAATTTTACAAAACGCTCAATTAATTTTGCTTTCACTCCTCCATTTTCTGTTGTGAATAGGGTAACATTATCTCTTTTTAACCCCATTTATTTTTTCTTAAAAACTCTTTTTTCTAATAGAAAAAAAATTTATTACACAAAATTTCTTCACCCCTTAGATAACATTTTAAATTGGAATAGAATGTATGGTCCTAAAGGCTTTTATCAATTTCAATGTGTTATACCCCGAGAGACCTGCGAAGATGCTATCGAGGAAATGCTGGGCTTGATATCGCTTGCTAGAATGGGATCATTTTTAGCTGTTCTAAAAACTTTCTCTAATTTCCAGCCAGTAGGTTTGCTGAGTTTTGCCTGTCCGGGGATAACCCTTGCTCTTGATTTTCCTAACAAAGGAGAGAAAACTAAACAATTATTTAGTCAATTAGAAGACATTGTCAAAAATTCAAATGGCAGGATTTATCTTGCAAAAGATATTTTAATGACTAAAGAAATTTTTGAATGCACATATCCTGAGAGCAACAAGTTTAAAGAATTTCGTGACCCAAATATTAGTTCGCAGATGTCTAAGAGACTATTGGGTGGTTGAAATGAAGCATCAAGAAACAATAGCCATTCTGGGCGCCACTTCAACCATTGCTGAACATGTAGCGAGAATATGGTCTGCAGATGATTCTGTAACCCTTATATTGATTGGAAGAAATGTAAAAAAATTGAATATAATTGCGACCAACCTAAGCATTCTGAATCCTTCTGCGAAAATAATTTGTAAAGATTTGATATTTGAAAACCTCGAAGCTGGAGAAATGCTAATTAATGAGATTTTTGACTATCATCAGATATCTAAAGTTTTGATTGCATTTGGAACATTGCCTGATCAGATTGCTTGTCAGGAGGATGTTAATTTAGCAAAAGATTCATTGATTGTTAATGGAGTGCTACCAATACTCTACTGCGAAATGTTTATCACCAAAATGAATGCTTCTGCTCCCTCATTACTTGCGCTGATCGGTTCTGTAGCAGGCGATAGAGGCAGAAAATCAAATTATTTTTATGGTGCTGCAAAAAGTATGATGGATGTATATCTGCAAGGCGTTAGACATAGACTTGCCAAATCATCACTCCATTTTTGCATGATTAAGCCTGGACCAACTAAAACTGCAATGACAGAGTCTCTGGATTTAAATTTTAGATTAGCAGATCCAGAAATTGTTGCTAAAGAAATAGTGAGAGGAATTCAAAGAAAAAAATCTGTAATTTACACTCCTTCTAGATGGAGGATTATAATGATAATAATTAGAAGTCTGCCTGAAAGTATTTTTCATAAACTTAATATATAGCTTTTATGTTTAATTTAAATTCAAAGATCATTTTGTGTGGGGGAGCAGGTTTAGTAGGCCAAAATTTAGTCCATATCCTTATTAACAACGGCTATAGCAATATTACTGTAATTGATAAAAATAAGAGCAATCTAAGCATTTTAAAAAACTTGCATCCCAAGATTGTTGACATAAATGCTGATTTATCTAAAGAAGGTGAATGGGAGATTTCTTTTAAAGGCGCTAATATTGTGGTTATGTTACAAGCACAAATAGGTGGCAAAGATTATGCTGACTTCCAAGCAAATTCTCTAAATTCCACCAGAAATATTTTAGAAAATTATAAAAAATATAAGCTCGAGAGATTAATTCACATTAGCTCTTCTGTTGTCAATTCTTTAGCGGAAGATTTTTACAGTCAAACAAAAAAACAGCAGGAATTATTAGTTCATGATAGTGGAATCAGCTGTCCCATATTAAGACCCACCCTTATGTTTGGATGGTTTGATCGAAAGCATTTAGGTTGGTTATCAAGGTTTATGACGAAAGTCCCCATTTTTCCAATACCGGGAAAAGGAAAATACATAAGACAGCCGCTATATGTTCAAGATTTTTGTAACATTATTATTAGCTGCATGAAAAATATTAATCTTAATGAAACCTATGATATCTCAGGTTTAGAAAAAATTTACTATATTGATATTATTTCCCATATTAAAAAAGCCATTCAAAGCAATACTATTATTGTTAAAATTCCTTATAAATTATTTTATTGGCTTATTAAGGTTTGGTCTATTTTTGATAAAGAGCCTCCTTTTACTACCCAGCAATTAGAGGCTCTTGTGACTAAAGAAGAATTTGAAATAATTGACTGGCCACAAATATTCGGAGTACAAAACACTCCATATGATGAGGCAATCAGTAAAACTTTCTGTGATACCACTTACAGCAATATAAAGCTTGATTTTTAATTATGACTAAAAAAATTGCTGTTTTAGGAGCTGGTCCAATGGGCCTAGCAGCAGCTTATCAGCTTGCTAAAGATGGTCATTGCCCTGTTATTTTTGAGGCAGATGATAGAGTTGGAGGCATGACAGCATGCTTTAATTTTAATGGCATTGAAATTGAACGTTTTTACCATTTTCACTGCACTTCAGACGACGCTCTTCTTAATATTTTGGATGAGCTGAAGATTTCTCCAAAGATGCAATGGAGAGAAACAAAAATGGGTTATTGGTACGAAAATAAAACTCAGGACTGGGGTAACCCCTTTGCTTTATTGAGGTTTAGTGGTCTAAGCTTGATTGCAAAAATTAGGTATGGCTTATTTGCTTTTATCTCTTCAAAGAGGAAGCGTTGGGACGACCTTGATAAGCTTGATGCTGCTAGCTGGATTAAAAAATGGGTTGGTGATGAGGCATACACAGTAATGTGGAAGAGTTTATTGGAACTAAAATTTCACCATTTCTCATCTAATCTTTCGGCTGCATGGATTTGGAGTAGAATTCGAAGAATTGGCAATTCAAGGTACAGTATTTTTAAAGAAAAATTAGGTTATATTGAGGGCGGCTCCTCAACCCTTCTAAACACTCTCTCAGCATCAATAATAGAAATGGGTGGTGAAATTAACCTCAGCTCACCAGTTTCTAAGGTTATTATAAATAATTATCAGGTCGCTGGAATAGAAATCAATTCAGAACTTAAGCATTTTGATGAAGTTATTTCTACTATTCCAACCCCACTTATTTCTAGATTGATTCCTGATCTCCCTTCGGATGTAAAGAAAATGTTTGCGTCTATAAATAACATAGGCGTTGTTTGTGTGATTGTGAAGCTCAAGAAATCTGTCAGCAAAAATTTTTGGCTCAATATCAATGATCCATCAATGGATATCCCTGGTTTAGTCGAGTATTCAAATTTAATGCCTATGACGGAGAATATTATCTATGTTCCATTTTATCTCCCTGGCGATCATCCGAAATTTTTAGACACTGATGAGACATTTATAGCCAAAGTAAAGAAGTACATAATTCAGATTAATAATAAAATTACTGAAGAGGATTTTATAGATATTCATGCAAGTAGATATAGATTTGCTCAGCCAATATGTGAGCCAGAATTTTTAAATAAAATACCAAAATTTGAGGTTGGTATCAAAGGCTTGTTAGTTGCTGATACATGCTACTACTATCCAGAAGATAGAGGAATATCTGAGAGCATCAACCTTGGAAGAAATCTTGCCAAGAGAATCAAGAATGATTAATTCTTTATATACAAAACAATTTCTTTTATTTTTATTTGTTGGGGCTTTTAGTGCTGCAGTAAACATTATTTCAAGAATTATTTTTAATCAATGGCTCAGCTATAGTAAATCAATTTTTTTTGGTTACTGTGTCGGCATTACTATTGCCTTTATGCTTAACTATAAATATGTTTTTCCAGGATCTCAGAAATCTTTGATGAAACAATTAAACGGCTTTGTTTTGACTAATTTATTTTTTCTGCCAATTGTCTGGTGGTCGGCTATAGCCTTAAGAAGTATTTTTATAGAGTTTAATTTTATCACAGCCCCTGAATTATCAGCTCATATTTTAGCTGTTTCGATACCTCTAATATTTACGTTTTTGATATACAAGTTTTCAATTTTTAAATAGCCATATTAATCTTAAGCTCATGAACTTATTTTTAATTGGATTCCTGCAATAAATAAAGTTAAAGCAGGATATAATTTGTTGCGAAAGAAAGACCAAAATACTTGATGATAAAAAATAAAAAAGAGACTTTAATGTACTCAATCTTAAGTTTTATCTTTATGATTTTTATAATTGTGATCAGGTATCCAGATCTTCTCTTGCAACCAAGATTCTGGGCTGAAGAAGCTTTTTACTTTGAAACTTTCTATAGTCTTGAGTATTGGTGGCAATCTTTTAATGTTTTAATTTATCCAGCTTATTATCTCTTTTTAAGTAGATTGGCACCTAGCTTAGCGACTCTTTTCCCTGTTGAGCAAGCTGCATTTGTTACGTCCTTATTTGGCTTAGCAGCCTTATCAATACCATTGGTAATAATTTTTTTTACTGATTCTTATTATTGGCGTTCTATAAAAAGTAAGTTACTTATAGCAGCGTTATATATTGTCTGCTCAACTACTGGAGAAGTCTGGTTAACTAGCACCAATATTGGATTTATTGTGCCCGTATTTATGTTCTTAATATTAATTGATGATAACTTGGAATCATTAGGAAAGAGATTCTTTTATTATCTATTAGTTTTTATTGGAGCAATTTCAGGCCCAATTGCTATGATTATGGCACCTTTCTTTTTTATCAAATACTTCATCTCTAGAAATCGAATATTTGGTCATTATTGTGTGGCTTTGCTATTCGCTGCTATTTTACAAATGACTTATTTCCTTACAGCTAATTATTTTGGTGTAATTGCTGAAAATAGACTAGATTTAAGCGCTTGGGATTACACAACAAGCCTAGGAAACTTAATTGCTTATAATTTTATCTTTCCATTATTTGGATACTTTAGTTCATTAATATTTCGAGAGTTTGTTGCCGTGTTTGCATTAGGTTTAGACATAGATAATATTTTATCTGTTTTGAACATATCGACTGACAATGCTCCTGCAGTATTAATTAATGTTCTAGAGGGACTATCTGTGATTACCTTTCCATTTTTATGCATTTTATTCTTAACCATTGCTCTCGTTATATACAAAGTTTTCAAATTAGCTAAGTTGGATAAGCAGATATATTTCATTGGTTTATATATCTACCTTGTTTTTATGCTGAATGGACTTTCTTTAGGAGCTTTAGGAGGATTTCGATATTCATTGATCACATCATTTATCCTTCTATTTTATTTGCATACTATATTAATAGATTTTCCAAATAAAAAAAATTATCTAGTTAAATCTCTTTTATCAATCTCACTTTTTTTTGGAATTGTAGAATATTACCCAAGGATTCATAGTTATGTCCCCAATACATTCGTCGCACAAAAAATTGAATGGCCGATTTGGAGCAATGAAATAAAGATATGGAAGTCAGATAGTTCATATCTTCCAAAAGCATGGCCATACTTAAAAAATAAAGATTTAATATATCCAGACCGAAAAAACAATGAAGCAAATATAGTCTGCATTGACCTAAATAATCCGAATAACTGGGAACGGATGGGTTCTAGGCGCTTTACATCATCATTCTCTCAAATGCTTATTTCTGGAATAAATGAAAGTAGCTATAGAAAAATTATTCATTATGATAATTGTGGCGGCAACATTATCGTAAATGGTGAGCAGGAGTCTTTAAAGCAGTAAATTATAATGTACATAATTAATATAAACATTATAATGCTCTAGTTTTTCAAATAATTTAATAATATAAATACTAGTACTATGGATAATAATAAAGATATACAAGAGATTGGAACATTTTTCAACGGCTACGCGGCAGAATTTTCTAGCATATATTTAGAAGATGAAAGGCCTAGAAGTCTCTTTAACAAGGTGATGGATAAGTTGTTTAGAAAAGATATTGAGACTCGTCTTGTAGATAGTCTTAACCATATGAAAAAAGATTCTATAAAGACTGTTTTAGACATAGGGTGTGGCCCAGGCCATCTAGTGGTTAAACTTCTTGAGCATCAAAAAGATGTTACAGCTCTAGATATTGCTCCGAATATGCTTGAAATTACCCAAATGCGAGTCGATTCCATGAATCTAAAGTCAAATTTTAAAACAATACTTGCAGACTATTCTGAGTATCAATTTGATGAGAAGTTTGATGCTATTTCTGTAATGGGATTTTTTGACTATGTTGAAGACCCAGTTTCAGTGCTAAAAAAGCTTATCAGCGACGTAAATAAAGAAATATATATTTCCATACCTGGGGATAAAGGATTTCTAGCGTGGCAGCGTCGAGCGAGGTACAAGCAAAGAAATTGTCCTCTTTATTTGTATTCAAGAGATTCTTTGGTCCAGCATCTAAAAGATGCAGGATGCTATGAAATAACTGAGATTGTTGATACTGAGAGAGGTTTCTACATCATAATTAGGAAGTAATTCTGAATAAGATACCTTTTTATCTTTCGATTGACTTAGAAGATTTTACTTTTGACCTTATGAGGTCACTAGGCATAAAACCTCGAGTAAATTTTGATGCTCTTAAGCTTGGATATGAGCTCATTAATACCTTCAGCGTTGCTAAACTAGCCTCAAAAAAAATTACCTTTTTTACTACTGGTACTGTAGCTCAAACTTATCCTGAGCTATTGCAAGAAATTGCAAATGATGGTCACGAAATCGCATGTCACTATCATTATCACGATTTAATGTTCAAGCAATCCAATGATAAGATTGATAAAAATTTAGGTTTAGCTAAAAATGCTTTGTTCAAGGCATGTGGGTATGAGCCAAAGGGCTTTAGAGCACCTGTTTTTTCAATTCCAAAAGAAAGAATTGATATTTTTAAAGTGATAGAAAAACATTTTGATTATGATTCAAGCTATGTTCTTTATTTAAATAAATATAGTAAGGAAGAGTATTTTCAAGATCCTCCATTCTCCTTAGATAATTTGCAAGAATTTCCAATTGTACCTAAACCATTCTTCAATCAAAGAGTGAGCATAAAGTCAGGAGGAACTTTTTTGCGATTATATACAAAAGAGATGATGAGGCAGGTGATGATGTTTAATCATGAGCAAGGCTTTATTCCTATGGTTTACATGCATCCTTATGATTACCTGGTAAATAAAGAATTCTGGGTTCCTTTGGAAGACTTCTTAAAATCAAAAAAAATGTCAAATCTATTAAAATATCCTAGGCAACTGCAGTGGACTGGACTGAGAAATAAAACAGTATTTCCTAAAATTGAATATATTTTAGAATCTTTTGAGCATCAAGGACCAATGTCTAATCTGCTGAAATGAACCAACCTTCAATTGTTTTTATATGCGGGAATGGAGATACTTTATATAGATTTCGTTTAGAATTAATTAAATCTTTTATTAAAAAGGATTTTGTAGTGCATGCCTTCGCACCAGAAATTCCTGAAGATTTTTTAATAGAGCTGAGAGATCTAGGGGTCGTATATCACAGCATTTCATTTAAGCGTAAAACTGTTAACTTTTTCGATACATTTTTTAGTATCTGGGATATTGCAAAAAAATTAAGAAAAATTAATCCAGATATTGTTTTTTCATATACTCATAAAGCGGTAATTGTCGGCTCTATTAGCGCACTGCTGGCTGGTAAGCTTAGGTCTATTTCTTTGATTACCGGAACAGGCCATATTTTCGATGACCATCATTTCATTCAAAAAATTAAGCGCTTCGTTGGTATTTTGGGTTTTAAGATATCTTTAATGTTTAGTGAAACAGTTTTTTTTCAAAACCCTGATGATTTAGATCTATTTTGTTCTTTGGGTATGGTACGCAAATCAAAAGCTCTACTATTGAATGGTTCAGGAGTTGATCTACAGAAATTTTCTGAAGAGCCTTTGCCTGCTGAGCCAATTTTTTTATGCATGTCTAGACTCATTAAGTCTAAAGGACTTGTTGAATATGCCGAAGCGGCAAAGTTAGTTAAATCGAAGCACCCAAATGCACGATTCTTGCTATATGGATTTCCTGATGTTCATGAGGATTCTTTAGATGAACAAGAAATCAAGGATAATTGGAATTCTAGATATGGAATTGAATATTGTGGGTTTACTAATGACCCAGTGAGCACTATCTCACAAAGTAGTATCTATGTTTTGCTATCTTATAATGAAGGAACACCAAGAAGTGTTTTGGAAGCTATGTCTATGGGCAGGCCTATCATAACCACAGATGTTCCTGGGTGCCGAGAGACAGTGATAAATGGTGAGAATGGGTTTTTAGCTATTGTTAGAGATTCAGCTAGCACAGCAGCTGAGATGATGAAATTACTTGATAGAGAAGATAGACAAATTATGGGCAGAAAATCAAGAGAGTTATGTGAAAATAGGTATGACGTTCATAAGGTCAATAATGCAATATTATTAGGATTAAAGATCTCGTAAGGTATTAAATTAATCTAAGTTTTATAACCAACTGCACACCAATATGGGGCATGATTTTCATCAAAGCTAATATTTTCCAGGCCTGAGATCTCCATCATTGATAATATCTCTTTTTTTGTAAATCTATGTTCTAACTTAGTTCCAAACCTATCTAGAGCGTCAGTGCGCATTGTATAAAAAGATTTTTTTCTATAATCGCTAAGTGGCCAGCTTTTAACAGGTAATTTCATAAACTCTAATATATTTCCAAATCTTGCAATTGGGAGATACACAAGGATTGCAATAATAAAAGAAATTAGTAGCTTTAATTTATAAGGCATTCTACAGATTAAGTGTCTCATTAGATCTGATAGTTTCCACAAATAGAAATACCAAAAAGGTTGATTATCGAACTTATAATAAATGTATAGAAGAAAAGGGCTTCCTTTTTTTAACTTTTTGACACAGTCATTAAGTGCTATTTGTGTGTCAGGAATATGATGAAGAACTCCTAGCGAGTATCCAAAATCTAGAGTATTTTCTTCAATGGAATTATCTGAAATGCCTGCTTTTTCAAAAACTAGATTTGAGTACAAACTAGAAAGATTATTTTTTGCTACCTCAATCGCATCAGATGGATCTAAGCAATAAATTTTTTTTACATGTTTTGCAAGAGCCGGAACCCATCGCCCAGATCCACATCCAAAGTCTGCACCAATACTATTAGCATTAATTTTATCGTATGGGAAAATTCTAAAGTAACTGAGTATACCTAGATCAAGATCTTTTTTTGAAAGGTTTTCTTGGGTAAATGATTTCCATTCATTCCCAAAATCCTCGACAACCTCATGATCTATATTATCTTTTGAATCCATGTTTCTATAATTTTTTAAGAATCTTATTTTAGCTCATATAATATATAATCATATAATATTTCGATTAAATTGAATTACTCGTATTTCTTTCCCTGGTAAATCTTTTATGACTCAACAAGATACAGAAAACTGGACTCAATCAAAAAATTTATTTTGTTTTTGGGCTGATGATAACCCAATGTCTGATATTAGAAAAAAATGTCTTGATAGCCTTCCAAATACTGGAATGAATATACAGTTTTTAAATAAGGCCGCAATTGCTGAATGGGCTTTAGCTGATTTTCCTTTCCATAAAGGTTATAAATTTCTCTCTTCAACACATAAATCAGATTATCTTCGAGCATATTTTATGCATCATTTTGGGGGAGGGTATACAGATATAAAATATCTTGATTATTCATGGGTGCCCGCTTTAGATAGTTTGGCTAACTCTGAAAATTATATTGAAGGGTATCCTGAGGTAGGTATTTTAGGGATTACAAGAAAAAAAGGCATGCTTTTCTTTCTCCAACATGCCATTAAGGTTAATAAACTGATTGGTTGCGGTGCATTCATATGTAAACCATATACTCCTTTTACAGAGTTATGGATAAAAAATATTCATTCTATTATAGACAATAAATTTGATTCACTGGAGGTTAATCCTGCTTCTGGCCCTTTAGATTACATAAATATGAAGCTTGCAGACGGCTCTAAAAGCCAATATCCATTCACACACTCAGCTTTTAGTGGCGAGAACTTTCATCCAGTTTGCATGCAGTTCCTCGATAAAATTGGACGGAACTTAAAAACACCTGATTTTCAAATAGATTATAAATAAATGCGTCACAAATTTTATTTTTTAGACACTCAAAAAATATTTTTAGCCATTCCATTGTTTATTGTTTTTCTGTCGAATATTTTTATAACTCAGATTAAAGGGTTTGCTTTTATAGGTGAGATTGCCGTTATTGCAGGATTTTCGACATTAGGAGCAATTTTTATAGGACATAGGGCCGACATAGAGATTTTATCTAATGATGCTTCTGATGCTCTTAACAATTTTATTAATGGGTTGAAAGGAATGTTTTTTTTAGCTGTTGCGATGCTACCTTTTCTATTAGCTGCATATTATTTTTACTTGGATTTAAAGTATGTCTGTATTGCATTATTATGTAGCGCACTTGCTTTAAATGACCTTTTATCCTCTTTTTTCTTAAGGCAAGAAAAATTATATACATATCTAATATTACGATCATTCCCAAGCATTATCCTTGCAGTCATTGTGCTTTTTCTGGAATCCCCTGCTCTCTCTTGGGTGTTAAGCTATTTTGCCTCCTTATTTATCTTGTTAGTAATATCCTTTGTGCAATTGGGATCTACTCTAGCGCGATTAAAATTTATACTTGATGATGTAATAAGCTATCTTATAAGCAAGATTCTTCCAACTATTACAGCACTAATATGCGCCACAGGAACTGTATTTTGGCTGGTAATAATAACGCATAAAGCTGGTTCAGAGGCTGCAGGTATTTGGTCTAATGTGTATAGAATTTTTTCATTACCATTAGTTTTTTTAACAGCAGTTTACCTTCCTTTTGTATTACTCAAAATGGGTGAATTAAAAACGCCGCTAGAAAAAATTTATCAAATACATAAATTTTCAATATTATTTTTTGCTCTTAGTTTATTTATTTTAATTACTGCATCTCAATGGGGCCCAATTATATTTTCTATTTTAACAGGAGCAAACGAGAGTATTTCAATATCTCTATTGCTTGCAATGATAATGTTTGCAGTATTAAAAAACTTTATTGGCTATCATCAATCAACATTTCAAGCACTAAAAATAGATCATTTCTTATTAGCAATTTTAATTATGGAAATAGTTTTTGCGACAATGCTATTTCTGGGAACAGATATAATAGGATTAGAGACTATTAGTAACTATGTATTTCTTTCATTAGGAGTTTGCGCGTTGGCTTTAGGTATTTTTTTGACTTATCTGACTTCAAAATATTATTTTGGTAACTCAAATAAAATTTGAATTCAAAGAATCTTCTTATATGCTGTAAAAACACACAAATTAATCAATGAATATTAGCCTCATTATTCCAACATTAGGATATAGCTCAACTGTAAATAAATTATTCATTGCCTTATCGAATCAAACCTTATTGCCTGATGAGATTATCATTGTTGATTCTTCCAAGGATAAATCTATTTCTAATCTTGCAGATCTGTTTCATCAAGAATTACCAATCAAATACTTCAAAGTTAAGAATCTCTTTCCGGGAGAAGCTAGGAACTATGGAATTAATAAAGCATCTGGCGATATTCTTGCTACTCTTGATTCCAAAACTATACCTAATAATAATTGGCTTGAGCTTGGTGTTAAGAAAATTATGCATGAAAATTATGACATAGCATTTGGGGCAACTGCTTATCTAGCAGAGTCTTCTTTGCAAAAAATTCTACAAGCTTGTATCTACGGAAAGAATGTTGTGGAAACGCTTCCAGGGTCTATTTTTTGGCTTAATACATTTAATAAAGTAGGACCATTTATAGAGGGCACAAGGAGTGGAGAAGATCTTGAGTGGAGAAATAGAGTGAAACGTAAGGGATGTAGATCATATTCATTTACAACACAGACTCAAACCTATAATGATATTTCAACAAGCCTAGTTCAAGAAATTAAAAGAGCATTTATCTATCAGCTTCATGGGGCAAAGTTAGATGTTCAAGAGCGAACTAGAATAGTAATTTTTGGTCTTGGAACCTTAATGCTAACTTTACTGATTCCTCAATGGAATAATATTGTAGGTTGGGAGGAAAGCAACCTATACATTCCAAACATTACCAAAAGCTACTTTTATTTTTTCAGCATATTCTCCATTTTAGTTTTGATTTTATCTCAGAAGTTTCACAGTATTATAAGAAGTGTATATTTTAGATTTGTATTATTTTCTTTTTTTATACTAGCTACATTTTTTGTATTTAAATGGAATGCTGCTATGGCGAGCTGGGTAGAGGAATCAGTCTACTACATACCTCACATTACCAAGATATATGTTTGTTTGCTGATAATGAGTGGAGTTATTTTTAGAGGTTTATATATGCCAATTTCTAAAGGTATTTCATATTCATATTTATTTCCATTGCGATGGATTCTCGTTGGTGCTGTAGGACTAATAATAGATCTTGCAAGGTTTCCTGGGTATTTTTATGGAGCAATTACAGGCCTGATAAGGATTGGAAAAAGATGAAAAGTTTAAAATTCCTCTCTTACATTCTAATGAAAAAGCAGTATCTTTATTTATTATGTATGGTTTCCCTAGCTTTTTTTGGCGGAGTTTATCTAGAATATAATAGGCCAGCTAAATATGAAGATTTTCTTAATTTCTCAAAAGGGATAATTAAAACTCTTGAATTAAAAATTGTTCTTTCTGAGGATGCCAGAGCTTGCAATCTCATGCAAATTCCTAATATTCCAAGCAATAGTTACCTTGTTATTGGCCATTTCTATGGCCACCCTTCAATTAGTAACGAGAATACATTAGGTAAATTAAGTGATTTCATCTTTCAAAATAAATTGAATTTAAAGGCTGTTATCTTTACAGGGGATATTTTTAAAAACCCCTCCCTTGAAAAATGGGAGTTATTACAAGATGTATTTAACAAATCTAATGTAAAGTATTTTATTGCTCCAGGTAATCATGACGTTGGCATAGCTGATGGCCCTGCTCGTGATATCTTTAAGCTATCTTTTAAGGCTGATTACCCTATTTTGTTGAAAGACAAAGATTCAATATTACTTATAGAAGACACCACTATTAATAATTGGAATCTTAGTACAAAATCTTTAAATTTAATTCAAGACAATATTTCAGCTAAAAAAAATTTATATATTTTTACGCATAATATTATTTTAGAAGAACTGTCTATTGTGGCTAATTCCAGAGTTGGCAAACCCAAGATGCTGAACTCCGCAGCAAGCATTATTAATGGTTTAGAGAAAGACTATAACAAAGTTAATATTATTAGTGGCGATACTGGAGCCCATGCATTCTTGCCGGCTTATTCTTGTTATTTACACAAAAACATTTTGTCTATAGCAAATGGTGTTGGTTCAAGAGATTTAAATTATGCTTTAGTAATAAACCAAGATGAGATTTTTTCATTAGCATTTTAAGTTTCCTTTGCTAAGTCATCTTTAGGTATTTAATTGCATTACAATATTTAGAAAATCTTCTTCTTTGAGAGGGGATAATTTTTAAGAGAAAGTCTGCAGAGGTATTTTTAGGGGCCTTAATCTCAACTACAGAATCTTTTTCAAGGAAACTATTACTTTTTTGTTCTAGATCTTGATATAAAATTTTAGTGTCTCGGGTTATTCTAATCCCTTTAAATAAAAAATATTCCCTTGAGTAATTTACTGAAACTTTTTTTTCTAATAGCCCATAAACTGAATCAAAGTACCCTAACTTATTCATTCTTTCTGCCTTAGAGCTTGGAAGTGCAATAGTATTTTTATACCTTCCTTCAATTGCTGAAATCTTAATTTCTAAGCTATGTTGTATTGAGTTTGCTTGAGGGTAATGTCGAATTCTAATTTTTTTTCTTGGCAGCAATCCTTCTTCAGAGTCTCTATAAAGACTGTAGTTGCTTGAATCAAAATAATTGGATTGAATTACTCTCTTTGGAAAAAGGGTTTCAAGACCTTTGTCTTTTAAAGATTCTAGGAATTGATCAGAATCACTAACAGTCATAGGTATTTTTTCTTCTATTCTGAAACTCATAACACTTGAATTAATGAATTTTTATCTTTATTGAGAGATGTTACATTGCACTCAAGATTGCTAATTTTGAGTTTAGCCCCATAAAACTCCTGTTTTTTTTGAAATGCTTCTGCGCATATATTAGTTTTCCTCATCCTTAAATAATCTATTGAGCTCTCTGATGAGTCCTTGGATGCAATCCCAATGTTGGCTTGATTTATTATTATATCTTTTGCTAAAAATAATGACTGTTCTCCCACAGAAATTGCCTTATCACCACAGTTTTTCAAAACTCCAGATTCAATTTTATAATTCCCCTGACTTAAATCTAAACAGTCATTTAATGCATCATAGACCGCTAGACTGGCGATACTTAAATCTGAGAAATCTATATCGAGACCGTCAGCACTTGCGCCAACAACTTTTAAGTTTTCTATCTTTCCAGAACTATTAATTATATTGATTACATCTTCGCATCTTGTATTAAGTGCATTAGCTATAATCTGAGTATTTTTAAATGAAGTATTATAAAAGCTCAGACACCCAGTGAGACCAAATTGATTAAATCGTGATGTTGAAGATTTTATATCTTTTGAAATAATTCCTGATTTTAAAATGACCTTAATACTATTAAGGTGACTATTTTTGATCAAGACCCAGTCATTTATCGTAATTAAGTCAATTGACAAAATACGACTTTCTTCATCAAAGCTTAAGATGCTGCCTTCAGATGCCTGAGCTGTAATAAGACCATTATCAAACGATTGAATTTTTGTTTTATCTTTCTCAAGGGAGGCTGGATAGATAAAAAGAGGGGAGTCAAAACTTTGTTTAGATAATTTTTTTCTTTCTAACATTCGGCCTATTTCAGAGATATTAAGAGAATATTTAATGCACTTATTATCCATTACAGAGCAAATATTGGCAGGAAATATATCTGGCTTTTCTGCTGAAGGCATCTCCTTGATATAAATAATGCTAGATTTTGGCATAGCCTCTCTTATATTCTTCAAGAGAATTTGATGAATTGGAGTTTTTTCATCCAGATTGCTTAACAATTTATTGTTTTGATAATCTTTAAATGACTCATGCAATCTAGATATTTTTACTAAAATATTTTCTAATATAGTTTTAGTTTCTTCCTCTGACACTAGAAAAAGATTACCTTCCATCGTATTTGAGAGAACGTCGGGCTCTATTGCTCTAATTTTTTTTTCAAGAGCCAAAAAATGCTCGCTCTTTAAATCAGGATATTCACTGAACTGAGGCATTTGTCTAATCCATTTCGTACTAATATCTTGCGGATTACCATCAAAGTAAATTGGCTCCATGCCTCCTTTTAGACTGTTGTAGTAAAATTTTCTATTATGAGGTCTCAGTGCATGCGAACTATTAGTTGCAAAAAGTAATATCTCATACATTGCCCATTCCTTTATTAATTGCTCATTATTTTGAGAGAGTAGTTTCCAATCAAGAACATAGTTATCAAAATAGTCTCTCCCATAGGTCATATATACTTTTTGCAGTATTGAGAATGAATTTATAGCAATTTGTGCAGATATGAGATTGCTTGATGCCCAATTATCATTTGTAATTTTTGCTAGAGATAAGTTTTCTAATGCTAGATAAGATGTTTCTTTAGTTTGTATATTGTAATTGTTAAATAGAAATCTCTCATCACCCTCAAATAATGGACCTTCTCTGCGATACATACTTTCAAGCAGTTCTTTAGAAGCTTTTTCTTGAAACAGCATCTCAGCATTAGTGCCATTGATTTGAACCGGAATAAGCGATGTTCTTGGGGCAATAAGGTCAGCAATTCTTAAAATTTTTGTTAGTATAATCTCATTTTCATGACGCCTTGTTTGCGGAAGCAATAGCTTAAATTTTACTATATTGGCTATAGAACCATCTTCAAGAGCAACATCAATACTTTGATTTAAACGACCGCCTTTTTCAAAATTTATATGATCTTTCAAGTCGCCATGAAGTCGAACTTTGGATTGATGCAAGCATTTACCAAAAGAATAATGGGTAATGACTGTTGCGGGATATTTTTTTTTATATTTATCAGTAATTGAGGTATTTCTTGAAATAAATGCTTCTAATGTATTGACTGTCCATTTCCTGTAATCATCAATGTTTACCTCAATTTTTTGAATTTCATTAAGATTTCTTAAGTTATTTAAATATTGTGCGGTGTTAAAATCACAGTTTCCAAGATTATCAGAGGCAGCAAATTGAATAAAAAATGCTAGGACTATAAGTAGACTGCTCTTCAATTGATTGCCTTGCTAGAAGGATACACGGGCTAACCTGCGGAGTATTTAATATCAGTCACTTCAGAATTATCTTGGAATTCTATTGAAATTCTTTTAAGTAGTTCCGAGTCATTAGAAGCAAGCCTATAAATATACTCCCCATCTGATTTATTAAAAGAAACTAGGATAGGACTATTAAATAATTTACTGTGCTGAGTAGCCGAAGTAACTTCTAATATATTTGATGAATTTCCTTCTGAGAAAGATGTTTCAAATAATTTCTTATGAAAGACTTGAGCGAAAATTATATTTATAAAATAGGCTCCAATAATCAGACTGTTACTTGCTACGCCGAGGATGACCAACCAACGCATGTCTGCTGCTGCACAAATGCCCAAGGATAGCATGAGAAAAAAGATCACTAGTTCAAAGGATGATCTGACAGGATTTCTAAACCTAACTATAGATAGAGCGCCGATCATGCCAAGAGAGAGAGCTATATTTCCCGAAATTACACTGGTAATTGCAAAAGTAATAATTGGCAAAAGAACAAGAGTCATTGTGCCAGAAAATGTTTTTATCCAGTTCTGTTGATGGATGCCAACTGATGTCCTTGTAAGCAGCGCAAAGAAAACCAAAACCATCATTGCAACTATTTTGTCTTGGTTTA
>Ga0114997_10000989_pt1 | contig 23607 bp, 19 predicted proteins | sample ArcticOcean_MG_C_2_FD_87045 | JGI IMG/M metagenome (GOLD analysis project Ga0114997, IMG submission 87045) | Marine microbial communities from western Arctic Ocean - ArcticOcean_MG_CB4_136 | ecosystem: Environmental > Aquatic > Marine > Oceanic | place: Arctic Ocean: Canada Basin | collected... | reverse complement strand
GCCAAAAAGAAAGCCCTAATATCATTTGCTATGAATAGGTTTTATCAAGGAAATTGGATTGATAGTATGGCCTCCAGGTTTATCGAAGAATTACCTGAAAAATTTTTAGAAAAAAATTCATTTTTTGATGATGCTAAAGATGATGATGTTGATTTTGAATTTAATCAAGATCTTGAAATTAATGAAGGAACCAGAAGTCCTGGATGGATAAGATATCAGAAGAGAATCAAATGATTGCAAATCGAATAAAAGCATTAAGAGAAAAATTCAAATATTTTGAAATTGATGGATATATCATTCCAAAAAATGATGAATTTTTTTCTGAATATGCAGAGAATGATAGATTAAAAAATATTTCTAAATTCACAGGATCAGCTGGTTTAGCAATTATTTTAAAAAAGAAAAATTATCTATTTGTTGATGGAAGATACACAATTCAAGCTGAAAAGGAGTCTGGTAAAAATTTTAAAATTATTGAAATTCACAAAAATCTACCAAGTTCAATCATAAAAAACTGCAAACTAGGTTTTGACCCACATTTATTTACATCAAATAATCTTAAAAATTATTTTTCAAATAATATGACCTTGATTGCAATAAATGAAAATCTAATTGATAAGATTTATAAAAAAAAATTAAAAAAAACTAAACCTTTTTTTTCTCTAACAAAAAGAATAACTGGTGAAAGTCATCAATCAAAAATAAAAAAAATTACAGATTTTTTGAAATTAAACAAAGCTGATTATTTATTTATTAGTGCTTCAGAAAATGTTGCGTGGTTATTGAATATTAGGGGACATGATAACCCCTCAAGTCCTATTCCAAATTCACGTTTAATTATTGGTAAAGATAAAACTTTATTATTAATTACAGAAAAAGATAATGTACAAAAAATTATTACTGAAAAAAAAATATCAAGAAATCAAGTAATTAGTTTTCAAAAATTTGATGAGGTAATAAATAATCTAAAAGGATCTAATTTTATAATTGATAATAAATCGTGCTCAGTTTTTTTAGAAAAAATTATAACAACTAATTTTAAAATTCTAAATAAAAAAGATCCAATTTATAAATTAAAATCAATCAAAAATTCTTCTGAAATTAAAAACATGATAGAAGCTCATAAAAAAGATGGTTTGGCTTTAACAAGATTTATTTACTGGATTAAGAATGTTAATAATAAAAATATAACAGAAGTTGATGCACAAAATAAACTGGAAAAATTTAGAAGGATGAGTGTTGACTATTTATATCCTAGTTTTAATACAATAGCAGGCGCAGGCTCAAATGGAGCAATTGTTCACCACAGGGCAACTAAACTTAATACAAAAATAATTAATAAAAATGACATATTCTTGTGTGATTCTGGTGGACAATACAAATATGGCACAACAGATGTCACAAGAACGTTGTGTTTTTCTAAACCTAAACGATACATTAAAGACACATTTACTAGAGTGTTAAAAGGACATATTGCAGTAGCTCTCACTAATTTAAACAAGGATAACACTGGTAAAAAAATTGATTTACGTGCTAGAAAATTTTTAAAGAAAGAAGGCTTAGATTACGCACATGGAACTGGTCATGGTGTGGGCTTTTTCTTAAATGTACATGAAGGACCTCAGTCTATATCGAAATATAATTCTATAAAATTTGAAAAAGGAATGATTTTAAGTAACGAGCCTGGATTTTACAAAAAAAATGATTTTGGGATTAGAATTGAAAACCTCCTTTACATTAAACAACAAAAACAAAGAATATATTTTGAGAACCTTACACTAGTACCAATTGACAAGGATTTAATAAATTATGCCTTATTAAATAAATTAGAACAAGATTATTTATTCAAATATCATTTAAATATTTATGCTGAATTTTCGAAGCATTTAAATAAAAAAGAAAAGAAATGGCTAGCTAGTTTTATCTAACATTTTTATCAACTCTGTTTGACTTATTATTTTAATACCCATCTCTTTAGCAGTATTAACTTTTTTAATTGTTGGTTTTTCCCCTGTAATTAAATAATTAAGCTTTTTATTTACATTGCTAATTATTTTTCCTGAATTTTTTTCTATTAAAGATTTAGCCTCAGCTCTACTAATGTCATTGAGCTTTCCAGTTAACATGAAAGTCTTATTTTTTAGTAATCCCTTATCATTAATTGGTGTTAAATTTGATATTAAAAGTTTTTTATTTAATTCATTTAAAACATCTAAATTTGTTTTATTAAGAAAAAAGTTCTTAATTGATTGGATTTGTATTGGTCCAATACCATCAATATTTGATAAATTATCAATATTTTTATTTTGAGGTAGTTTTAAAAAATTTAGTGATGATTTTAAATGTCGTGCTATTAATTTCGCATTTTCTTGCCCTATATGTCTTATGCCCAATGAATAAATAAATCTTTCTAAAGAAATTTTTTTTTTTTGTTCTATGGAAAATTTTAAATTAGCTATAGATAATTTGCCCCAGCCCTCTAATTTTTCTATATCATTATAATTCAAATTAAAAATGTCGTGTGGTAATTTAACTAGATTTAAATTCCAAAAGTTTTCTACAATTTTTTTTCCAAACCCCTCTATATTCAATGCTTCTTTTGAAACAAAATGCTTAATTTTTTCTACAGCAATTTTTTCACAATCATATCCTTCACTGGTACATCTTCTTACAGCGTCTTCTTTTTTACTTATTTCATTGTAATCTTTTAAAGTTTTACTCCCACAAGAAGGACAATGTAATGGAAAAATAAATTTTTTAGAATTTTTTTTTCTTTTTTTAAAGTCTACTGAAATTACATGCGGAATTACATCCCCTGCTCTTTCAACTGTTACTGTATCGCCAATTCTTATATCTTTTCTAATTATTTCATCTTCATTATGCAATGATGCATTGGACACAATTACTCCACCAATGTTTACTGGTTTTATTTTCGCTACAGGTGTAAGGGCTCCAGTTCTACCTAGTTGTATTTCAATATTTAATATTTCTGAAATTGAACTATTAGCAGAAAACTTGTGTGCTATAGCCCATCTTGGTGCATTCGCAGCAAAACCTAATCTTTTTTGTAAATCAAAACTATTAATTTTGTAAACAACACCATCTATATCAAAGGGTATTTCTTTTCTTTTGTCTTCTAGATTCTTATGATTTGAAATTAAGTTTTTTATATTTGTTATCTTCTTATTAAATGGATTTATTTTAAATCCCCATAATTTGAGGTTTTTTAAAAATTCAATTTGATTGTCAATCTTCATATTTTTTACATAACCATGTGTGTATGCAATAAATTTAAGTGGAATTTTACTTGTAACTGTTGAATCTTTTTGTCTTAAAGATCCTGAGGCGGCATTTCTAGGATTTGCAAACTTATCCTTTATCTTTTTAAAATCATGATTTTCAATAAAAACTTCTCCTCTTATATCAATTTCATCTGGAAAATTTTTTTCTGATATTAGAGTGGGTATATCATGAATTGTTTTTAAATTCTGAGTTATATCCTCACCTTCTAATCCATCTCCTCTTGAAAGGCCTTTTACAAATTTACCTTTAACATAAATAAGTGAAGCTGAAATTCCGTCAATCTTTGGCTCAGCACTATATTCAATTACACTTGAATCTCTTAAACTTAAAAAATTTGTAATTTTTTTTTCAAAATTTTTTAAATCTTCTTCATTAAAGGCATTGCCCAATGACAACATTGGAACCTTATGTTTTGCTTTTAGAAAGATTTTTGAGGGTTTAAACCCTACTGACTGTGTTGGAGATTCTTTGCTTTTTAAGAATTTATGTTCACCTTCTAAATCAATAGTTTTTTTTTTTAGAATATCATATTGCTGATCTGATATAATTGGACTATCTTTTTCGTAATAAGCCTGGTTGTATTTTTGTAGTAATTTAATTTTTTCTATGTATTTTTTAGCTATTAAATCCTTATTCATCAGCTTCAAAAAGTTTTTTAAATTTTTCTTTTATTCCTTTTTTTTCTTTTTTAATTTTTTTCATTTTATACTCCTTATTGAATATTTTATAAGATTTTTTATACCATTCGCTAGAAAGATAATTGTAACCTAGAAGACTTGCATATTTTTTAGCCTCTTCATCAAGCCCAATTCGGTAATGAACTTCTACCAGCCTATGAATTGCTTCCTCTGTATAAATTGTTGTGTCATAATCTTTTAATATAGTTTTAAATCTATTAATTGCAGGAATCCATTTTTCTTTCTTAATATAGTGCATTGCTACATACATTTCTTTTGATGCCATGACCTCGTTTATTAAGTCAATTTTAAATTTTGAGTCTAGAGCAAAATCAGTAGTAGGATAATTATTAATTACAAAATTAAACTCTTTCTTGGCAGAAATTAAAGGTTGAAGATCTTTTTTTTGATCTTCTATTTTTTCATAATAACATATTGCTAATAAGTAATGAGCATAATCTATTCTAATATTTTTTGGGTACGTATTAATAAATCTTTCTAAATTAAATATTGCTTCATCGTAGTAGTCCTGGCTATAAAAAGAATATGAACTCATTAAAGCAGACTTGGGTGCCCATTCTGATTGAGGGAATAATAACTCAGCTTCTAAAAATTTTTTTGCAGCAAAAAATGGATCACTTTCAAGATTTTTGATTCCCTCCATATAAGCTGAGATCATTTCCTGTTCTTGATTAATTTCCTGAATAAATGGAATATCTTTTTCATCCTTGGAGCAAGATTGTAATAACAAAGAAAAAAATAATATAAAAATTAATCTAGTTAAAAAATTCATAGAAATATTTTATTTAAATGGAATCTATACAGAAAAAAAATTTATGCAATAGATCTTAAGTGACTTTTATTAACAAAAGTATGTGGTAGGTTTTTTTCTTTAATTTCTATTAGAGAAAAATTTTCATTATTTTCAAAAACTTTTCTTAACAATTGGTTTGTAAGCTTGTGACCTCCTTGAGAGCAGATTATTTTGCCAATAATCTTATAACCAGCAAGATATAAATCTCCCATACAATCTAAAATTTTGTGGTTTACAAATTCCTTTTCATTCCTAAGGCCTTTTTTATTAAGTATTTCATTATTTTTTACAACAACAGCATTATCTAGGTTTCCACCTTTGGCTAATCCCATTTTTTTTAATTTTTCTATATCTTCAAAAAGACAAAAAGTTCTTGAATTATAAATATCTGTTAAGTCAGATTCAAATACATTAATTGAATTTCTTTGTATTCCTATAAGGTCGTTTTCATACCTCAATTCAAAATCAATATCTAAGCTAACTTTACTTGGTTCAATAGTTATTGATTTTTTACCATCATTAAATTCAATTTTTTTTTCAATTTTAATTATTTTTATAGGTGCATTACTATTTACAATTCCTGCTTTAGTTATTGCCTCAACAAATAGCTTTGCGGATCCATCTAGGATTGGAACTTCTTGATTATCAATTTCAATCAATGCATTATCTATTCCCATTCCATACAAGGCACCCATTAAATGCTCTACAGTAGAAACACTGATACCATTTTCATTAGATATAGTTGTACAAAAAACTGCACTGGAAACATTAAAAAGATTCGGAATTATAATATTGTTTTCTTTAAGGTCCGTTCTTTTAAAGATTATTCCATCGTTTGGAGCAGCTGACTTAATAGTCAAGTTTACTCCTAGGCCACTATGCAGACCAACACCTTTGAGAGTAATATTTTCTTTAATAGTTTTTTGATTTAATGCAGACATTGGACACTTATAAGTTCTTGAATACGATTAAGAAAAACAACAAATGTTACAGGAAAATACTATTTTATTTAAATAGGTGAAAAAGTTTTTCAAAAAACCCTTGTTTTATTTGTTTTTTTGGAACTACTATAACTTCTTGTTTATTTGATCCCATTACCAATTTAAATCCAGACTTGCAGATATCTTCTCCAGTTTCTTTTAAAAAATCTATATCATGCACAAAAAGAGTTTTTTCTTTATAAAGATTGTGTAATATTTTTGAACCATCACCCATTAAAACCATCTTATACTGGTCTGTGTTAGTTGAATTTAACCCAATAGACTGGGCAAGCTTTTTAAGTATTTCTTCTGTTCTGGCATAAATTATATTTTTCAGCAACTCTAGAGGAAGATCCTTATTTTTTAACAAGACACCATTTTTACTAAAATTAATTTTTAATTTTTCAGCTTTTTCTAAATCAATTTTTAACACTTTAGAAATATCTTTTGTAATATGGTTTCCACCAATAGGAAGGATATTTAAATGAACAATTTTACTACTAATATAAGTGGTTATTGAGGTTTTATTAAAACCAACATCAACAAATAAAGCATCTTTATTTAAATGAAGATTATTTTTATAATTTATAGCTTTTGCATAGCTTGAACAGGTAATTTGGTTAATTGAAATATCAAATTTATAAAAAAGTTTCTTGAAGTATTCTATTATTTCTATCGGTAGGCATATAAAAAGAATATCTAGAGATACAAAATTACACTTTGTGTCTCTTGGTAAATAATCATAATCAATTTTATCAATATTATAATTATTAATGATAATATGAACAATATTTTGATCTTTATAATGTTTTAATATTTGTTGCTTAGCTTTTTGAACTAAAAATTGAATATCTTCTTTTCTCAATTCTGAGTCATCAATTTTTTTAGATATAGAAATACCAATAGATAGCATCTTAGGGCTATCTATCATCAAATTTATGTCATCAATATATTCATTGGTACTTTTTTCTAAAAGAGTAATAATTTTTTTAATTTCTAAATCTATATCGAGGTGATCATAAAGAAATTTACTTTCAGTATAAAAAGTTTGGTTTAAATTAAGTTTTTTAAGTGCACCAGCTCTTAATTTAGAAAAACCACAATCAAAATAAATATCATAATTTTTGTTATTCATTATTTTACAATTAAGCGATTTTTTATTCTCAAATCAATAGTATTTTTATTTTTAAATTTCGCACTAGATATTATTTTATAGGCAATGTTAAGAGTTTCAGAAATATTCTTTTCTGGTAATTTGATTAAAATATTATCAATTGTTAGGACATCCCATCTATTAGATGGAAAAAAATATATAGTTTTAAATTCTACAAAATTAAATTTTGAAAATTTAACACTATTTTGAAATTTTAAAAATTCTTTTGAATTAAATTCTCCAAATATATAAGGTAAAATTTTATTACTTTGTTCATTGAGGATAAGTTTGCCATTCGATCCTACTATTGATTTATTGCCATAACTTACTCTTGCTACAAATTTTGTTGGTTTAATATCTATATTTATTGTTGAGGGGTAAATTTTCTTAATTGTAAATTCCTCTATAACATTATATTTTTTTATAATTCTATTAATCTCTTCCTTTTGAAGAATTAATATATTTTGATAAAAGATCTTACTAAGAGCATTTTTAATTTCTAAATTTTTACCCTTTGATAGCCCTGTAACTACAATCTTATCAACTTTTAGCGTATACTTTTTTTGTTGATTTGAAAACTTCCCATTAGTGCTACTCAATATGAATAAAAATATTAAGTAAATTGCTATTTTGTTTTTTTTACCTATTGATTGATGCATCTTTTAAAATCCATTCAATTAATTCTATAAAACTTATGCCTGCATGACTTGCAATTTCTGGTACTAGTGAAAGTTTGGTCATTCCTGGTTGTGTATTAATTTCTAATAAATAAAATTTTCCATTATGAAATTTAAAATCTGATCTTGTAACACCTCTACAGCCAATAACTTTATGAGCTTTAGCAGTAATACTAATAATTTTTTTTAGATCTCTTCTATTTAGGTTGACTGGTATTATATGTTTAGTTTTCGCACTTGAATTATATTTTGCTTTATAATCATAAAATTTTCTTTTAGGTTTAAGCTCTATAACACCTAGATTCTTATTACCCATTATGGCAACTTGGATTTCTCTACCAGGTATAAATTCCTCTATTAAAATTTCATTATAAACACTTAATTGATTTATTTTTTGTATGATATTTTTTTTGTTACAGATGTGAACATGTACACTTGAGCCTTCATTAATGGGTTTGATAACCACTGGAAAATTTAACCTCTTTTCTATCATTTTAATGACATTAATCTTATTTTTTGCATAATTAAATTTAATGTACTTTGGTGTTAAAATATTATTTTCTATAAAAATCTTTTTAGAAATTTCTTTATCCATTGCAATTGATGAGGCTATTACACCAGAATGAGTGTAAGGAATTTTTTGTGTCTCTAAAATAGTTTGGATATAACCATCTTCTCCAAATTGTCCATGCAATGCATTAAATATTATATTTGGATTAAAAAATTTTATTTTTTTTAATAGGGTGTGATCTGGTTCACAAGTTAGTACTTTATAGTAATTTTTTTTTAATTCTTTTACAACTTGTTTCCCAGTTTCTAGGCTAATTAAACGTTCTTTGGAAATACCTCCACAAAGCACTAAAATTTTTTTTTTCATTATTACTCCAGTATCTTAATTTCTTTTTCTAGTTTAATACCAGTTTTTTTTTCTACTCTTTTCTTAACAAATTCTATCAAACTATTCATATCACTAAATGTAGCGTTATTATTATTTACAAAAAAATTACAATGTTTTTCTGATATAGATGCGTCTCCAAAGCTAGTTTCTAAAGGCACTGATTCTTTAATAAGTTCCCAAACTTTTTTGTTCGTTTGGTTAATAGGATTTTTAAATGTACTACCACTTGTTTTAATTTTGGTTGGTTGGGTTCTGTCTTTTCTTTTTTTTAATTTCAAAACTTCATTTTTAATTTGAATGTTATCTTTTTTTTCTCCTTTAAATGAGGCGCTCAAAAAAATTAAGTCCTTTGCTAGATCGTTATTTCTATACTTAAAGCTAACTTTATTTGCTGGTATTGTTATAACTCTCCCCATTCTGTCAATTGCTTGAATAGAAATTAGTATGTCTTTAAATTCTCTGTTAAAACATCCTGCATTCATTTTTAAACCACCACCAATAGTTCCTGGTATACAAGCCAAAAATTCCAGACCTCCTATTTCATTTTCTGACGCGAAATCAGATAATTTTTTATCCGTACACGCACTACCAGCCACAACAATACCGTTAGGTAATAATGAAACATTTGAAAAGTTTTTTCCTAATTTAATAACAATTCCATCGTACGTATTGTCACTTATCAAGGTGTTTGATCCAGCCCCTAGAATATGAATTCTTTTATGTGTTCCAAATTTTTTTAAAAATATAATTAAATCAGATAATGTCTCTGGCTTAAAATAAATTTTAGTTTTTCCACCAATATTAAACCAATTACTTTTTTTTAAATCATAATCAAAATAGATTTTACTATTAATTTCATTTGAAAATTTTTTAATTTCGTCAACTAACATGGTATTAATTTTGGTAATTGCTTCATCCACGCAGAAATAGTACCCGCACCCATACCAACCACAATTTTTTTTCCATATATATTATGCTTTATAAACTTGGCTAATTGATACTGATCATTGATTAAAAAAAGTCTAACTTTTGAATTTTTTATTATTTCTTTTGCAAATGTACTATAATCAAATCCTAATTTCATTTTTTCCCCTGCAGTATAAACGGGACATAAAATCACAGTATCAGCTTTTTTAAAAGATAAACTAAATTCTTTTTTAAGATCTTTTAATCTAGATATTCTATGTGGCTGAAATACACAGATTATTTCATCTTTTTTATAAGCAGCCCTTATTCCATTTAAAACTTCTTTAATTTCTGTTGGATGGTGTGCATAATCATCGTAAAAGCTTGTTTCTCTAAATTTAAATATTTTATTAAACCTTCTTTGGACTCCTTTAAAATCTTTTAAACCTTTTTTAATAATTCCTGTAGATATACCGATAGTTGAGGCTACACCAGCTGCTGCTGTTGCATTTCTAATATTATGAAGCCCAAGTAGAGGTATCTTAATTTTTTTGATAGTTAAATTTTTTTTCCCAGGTAATTTAACTGATAGGTCATATTCAGAGTATTCTTTTGCTAATTTTACATTTTTTATATGAAATTGAGCTTTTGAATTAGTTCCATAAGTATAGTAATTTTTTATCTTTATCTTCTTTAGTAGTTCAGCGTTATTTTTATCATCTATACAAATAAATGACTTTCCAAAAGATGGTACTTTATTGATGAAGCTTATAAATAAATTTTTAAGGTCACTCATTGATTTATAATAATCCATATGTTCCCTATCAATATTTGTAACAATTGAATAAGTTGGAGGCACATGAATAAAACTACCATCGGACTCGTCAGCTTCTAATATACACCAATCACTTTTCCCAAGCTTTGCTGAATTATTTAGAGAATTAAGCACCCCACCATTTATTATTGTAGGATCTAACTTTGTTTTAGAAAATATTGCAGCCAAAAGTGATGTTGTAGTAGTTTTACCATGAGAGCCAGTAACAACAATATTCTTAGTTAAAGATACTATGTGTGCCAACATCTCACCTCTCTTATAAATTGGTAGTTGTTTTCTTTTTGCTTCAATTAATTCTGGATTATTTTTTTTTATAGCTGACGAAACAACTAAAATTGTAGCATTTTTAATATTTTTTTTTGCATGATTAATGTGAATTAAAATTTTATCTTTTTTTAATCTTGCAATATTTTTATTATTTATAATATCGCTACCTTGAACTCTAAAACCCATGCCCATCATTATCAGCGATAGACCACTCATACCAATTCCGCCTATGCCAACAAAATGTATTATTTCAGTTTTTGCTAATTCAATTTTCATTAATTGTAGATATAATTTTCAGATTTATATTATTCCATGTATTTTCATAGCTATAATTTCTCATATTTTTTTTTTTTTCTAAATACTCTTCTTTATTATTAATAATATTAAATAGTCTATTTGAAAGTTTGTCATCAGTTGTTTCATTTTGATTTAAAATCCAATTACATCCATGTCCATTATAAAAAAATGCATTTTCAAATTGATGATTATCTTTTGCAGTGGATAATGGTATCACTAAATGGGGTATATTTAAAAAAATTAACTCAGCTAAAGTAGAAGCGCCCGCTCTAGTTAAGCATATATTAGCCTTGTTCATAAAAACTGAGATATCTTCATTATAATCAAATAATTCATTAACAATTTCATTGGTGTGGTAAAAGAATTTTAAATTTTTGAAATTATTTTTGCTTGTTTGTTGGAAAACTCTAAGTTTATATTTTTTAGATAAATCAATTATTGGGTTTCGAACTATTTCATCAAATGATTTTGCTCCTTGACTTCCCCCTATTATCAATAAGTTGATTTCATTATCAATCATGTCAGCTTTCTTGATGTTATAAAATTCTTTTCTTAACAGAGTTGGAATTACAGAAATCTTATCTATAAATTTATTTGGAAAATTTTTAATTTTATCAGAATAACAAAATATTTTTTCACAACTATTCATAAAAAAATTATTTGATCTACCTAGAACCATATTTGGTTCAAATAAAAATAATTCTACATGAAGAATTTTTGAAGCAATGCATAACGGTACAGACATATATCCCCCAGTAGATATAACTATATCAATTTTTTTTTTTTTTATAAAAAATATAGCTTTTAATAATGAGTAAAAGATTGAAAGAATTTGAAAGGGTATCAGAAAAATATTTTTTGATATTCTAGTTACGTCTAAAATTTCTGTATCATATTTTTTTTTATTTAAAAACTTTATTCCTCTGAGATCAGAAATCATAAAGATATCAAACTTATCGTGTAAATGTTCGTAAAAAATAGTACCAGGTACAACGTGCCCCCCAGAGCCACCAGTACTAATTAAAATTCTTTTTTTCACTTAGTTCACTTTCCTTTTTGTTAAATTTAAGATTATACCTGATAAAATTGAAACACCTATAATTGAGGATCCGCCATAACTGAGAAATGGCAGGGTCATACCTGTTGTTGGAAATAATCTTATATTTACACCCAAATGAATTAGCGCCTGTAAAATAATTAAAATTATTGAACCCGCAAGAATTAATTTAACTTTTTCATTTGTCTCAATATATATTTTTTTAAATACAGTGTAGATAAAGAATAAAAATAAAAATAATAACAACATAATCATCACTACACCAAACTCTTCAGAAATTACAGATACTATATAATCGGTATGAGCTTCTGGAACTCTATTCTTTAATGTACCTTCACCAATTCCTTTTCCAAAAAAACCACCACTACTAATTGCATCTATTGCTTTTTCAGATTGAAAATTATGTGTTCCACTGTTTGGGTTAAAAAAAGATAAAATTCTATTTCTTATGTATTCAAATTTCGGAATAAAAAATACCATATAAAATAAAGTTAATAATATGATGCTGGAAAAACTAAGAATTATAAAGAGACTTAACCCAGAAATAAATACTAAAACGAACCAAGACAAAAAAACAAGAAGTGTTTGTCCCATATCAGGCTGCATCATTAGTAAAAAAAATATTGGTAAAATTGAAATAAAACTCAAAAAATATTTCAAATAGATATTTAAATTTTTTTCACTGGTTAGAATTAATGCAATAAAAATTATTGTAAAAGGTTTAACAATTTCTATTGGTTGAAATCTAGGAAGAAAAAAAAGGTCTAGCCATCTTTTAGAGCCTTTAACTTCGGTACCTAAAATTGGAACTAAAAATAAAAAAAACAAAGAAATAAAAAATAAATATATCGAAAATTTAAAAAGATTTTTTTGACTAAGTGATGAAAAAAAAATTAGAACAAATAAACCAAGGAAAATGTAGGCCAAATGTTTAAAAAAGAAAAAATAGTTATTCGTGTCTAATTTATCTGATGCTATCAAAGAAGTTGAAACAAAAGAAAAAAATAATCCAAGACTAAATAAAAATATTATCAATAAAAATATCTTTTTATCAATATTTCTCCACCAAGCATCATAAAAGTTATAAATGATATTACTTTTCAACATTCATATTTTTTTTAATAAGATTATTAAAATATTTACCTCTTTCTTCAAAATTTTTAAAATTATCAAAAGATGCCCCTGCTGGACTAAAGAGAATAGTTTTGTGATTTTTTAATTTATTAATTTTAATTTCTAGAATAATTTTTTTAATTAAAGATTTTAAGTTGAAGAAAGATTTAATTTGCATCTTATTTTTTAATTCATTTATGTAAAATTTTTTATCTTTTCCAAAAATGTAAGCTTTAAAATTTTTACAGTACTTTTTAGATAGTGAAAATTTATCACCTTTTTTAAATTGTCCTCCAATTATCCAGTGTGCATTTGGTAGTGATTTTAATAGAACTTCTGATGATGAAAAACTTGTAGCTTTAGAATCATTAATGACGGTTAATTTTTTGGTTTTATATATTACTTGTTGTCTATATTTCAAACCTTTAAATCTTTTCAATGTTATAAATAGAGTATTCTTTTTGATTCTAAATAATTTAATAATGTGAAAAATAAAAGTCAGGTTTTCTTTATTACCCTCTGTATAAAAATAAGGATTATTAATTTTTTTTAATATTTTAAGATCAACGTACCTGTCAACTTTAATTATTTTAGGTAAAAATTTTTGAAGTTTTATTTCTTGTTTTATATAAAAGTTATTTATATTTAATATTGTGTAATCTTTTTTTGTTTGATTTTTTACAAGTCTAAATTTTGCTTTAATATAATTTTTTAGAGTCTTGTGCCTTTCTAGATGATCTGCTGAAATATTTAATATTGCTGATATATTACATCTAAACAACTTGCTATATTCTAGCTGATAAGATGAAGCTTCAATTATAAAAATTGTATTAATTGTTATTTTTTTTTCTGATAAAATCGCATTTCCTATGTTTCCTACTAATCGTACATCAAAATTTTGATCTCTTAAGACCTCATATAAAATTCTTGCTGTGGTTGATTTACCGTTTGTGCCTGTAATGGTAATATTTTTATTTTTTGGATAAAAATCAAAAAAAATATCTAAATCTGTAAAAATTTTTTTTTTGTTTCTTTTTAAATAACTTGTAAGTTTACATTTGTTAATGTCTATGCCTGGGCTTATTATTATATAGTCAACATTTTCACTTAATAATTTTTGATAACCAACTAAGTTTTTTTTTATTTCTTTATTGTTATTAGTATTTTTTTTATCATCAAATAAATAAATTTTATTTCCCTTGTTTAGGAATTTAAATGTGGATAAACCACTTTTTCCTAATCCATAGACTAAAATCTTTTTTTGATTAAAGATATTTTGATTGTTTAACATTATCTTAATTTTAATGTTGCCAATCCAATCATTGCAAGAATGATTGAAATTATCCAAAACCTTATGACTACCGTTGATTCAGCCCAGCCTTTTTTTTCAAAATGATGATGAATAGGAGCCATTCTAAAAACTCTTTTTCCTGTCAATTTAAATGACAATACTTGCACAATGACTGAAACTGCTTCTAATACAAATAATCCACCAGTTATTGCTAATACAATTTCATGTTTTGTAATTATTCCAACAGCACCAAGTGATCCACCTAAAGCTAGAGATCCTGTGTCTCCCATAAATATTTTTGCTGGTGGCGCATTAAACCATAAAAAGCCTAAACATGATCCAATGATTGCTCCACAAAAAATAGATACCTCTCCCATACCTTCGATATAAATTATCTGTAAATATTTTGAAAAAACAATATTTCCTGTAACATAGCTAATAAAAGCAAAGCATGCCGCAACTAATATCACTGGTACTGTAGCTAAACCATCAAGACCATCAGTTAAATTTACTGCATTTGATGATCCAACAATTACAAATACAGAGAATGGCACAAAGAACCACCCAAGATTTATGATTAAGTTTTTGAAAAATGGAAAGTATAAATTTGTCAATTCTTCGTGTTGTGAAAAATGAGATAACATAAGTATAGCTACTAGAGCTATTAAAATCTGAGCAATCAGCTTAAACTTAAGTGAAATACCAGATGAATTTTTAAATTTAATTTTTCTATAATCATCATAAGCTCCCAACAAACCAAAAGATGTAACTATAAAAAGTAAAAACCAAACATAATGACTTGATAAATTTCCCCATAAAAGAATTCCTGAAAATAATCCTACAAGGATTAATACACCCCCCATCGTTGGTGTTCCTATTTTTTTTATGATGTGGTCTGATGGTCCATCTGTTCGTATTGGATCTAAAATTTTTCGTGCTGAAAAAAATTTAATGAATGGCGTCCCTACAAGTAAAACTACTGCCATAGATGTAAACATTGCCAGCCCTGTTCTAAAGGTAAGATATTTAAAAACATTAAGGAAACTATATTCGTCTATAAATTCTAAAATAAGACTATAAAGCATTAATTTTACCTAACTTTATGTCACTTGTTAGCTTGTTAAGCCCGGTAGAATTTGAACCCTTAATCATCAAGTAATCATTATTATTTATATTATTTTTAATCAAATTAATTATTTCAGAATGATTTTTTAAAATAGCACCTTTTTTGTTCTTATGAAGAGTTTTATATGCTTCAGCCATATGTTTTCCAATAACATTCACATTTTTAATAGATGTTTTATTAATATTCTTAACAACATCGAAGTGTAATTTTTTGGAATATTTTCCTAATTCTAGCATATCCCCAAGGATTAAATGTTTTTTATCATTCTTCAGTTTAATCATATCAAAGTTTTTTAATGCCGAAGTCAATGAGAGTGGGTTTGAATTATAACTTTGATCTATAAGGTAAAAATCTTTTTTGAATAATCTAATTTTTGAAATATCACCACGTCCTGTTGGTATTTTATGATTGTAAAAAAAATTACAATCTAATGCATTTATGTCTTTATATATTGATATAATTGCGACTGAAGCAAGTAAATTTTTTATATCACTTTCAAAGCATGTATTGAAATAAAAACTTTTATTTACATTGTTTGTAGTTATAGAAATTTTATATTTTAATTTTTGTTTTTTTATTGAATTTAAATAGATATTAGAACTTTTATTTTTAATACTAAAAGAGAGAATATTTATCCTCTTTTTTAAAGCTATTTTTTTATGAAATTTATAAAATTTATCATCTGCGTTTAAAATAAGATAACCATTTTCTTTTATATTTTGGATAATTTCTGATTTAGCTAATGCTATTTCTTTAATATTTTTAAAATTTTTAATATGTGCATAAGAAATATTTGTAATAATACCAACATCAGGCTTTATAATTTTTGATAAAAGGTTTATTTCATTTTTTTTATCCATACCAATTTCAAAAATACCAAAATCATCATTTTTTCTTATATTGAATAAACTTATTGGAACACCAAAATTATTATTAAATGACTTTGGGGAATAAGTAACACTGTATTTTTTTTTTAAAGACCTTCCCATTAATTCTTTAAGTGAGGTTTTTCCAGAACTTCCTGTGATAGCTATAATTTTGCTAGATATATTCTCTCTTACTATTGATGATGCTTCAGTTAAAAATTTCAAAGTATTTTTGACTTTTAAGCAATTTTTGTTGTTTCTTAATTTATCAGTTATTACTAATGATGCTTTATTTTTGAATGCTTCTTTAATAAATAAATTTCCATCCTTATTTTTTCCCTTAATTGCAAAAAAAATATCATTTTTATTAATTTCTTTAGAATTAATGGATGCTTTATTAATCTTTAATTTTGAAGAGATGTTATTGGAATTATTTAATTCTTTTAAAATATTTAATTTAAAATTACTAGAAAGTGTTCTATTTTTAATTATGATATTATTTAATATTTCTTTCCTATCTGAAAATAATTTTTTTGTGCTTTTATATTCTTGTATCTTTTCATGTCCTTTTCCTGCGACAATCAATATTTCACCTGTTTTTAAGCTTAATATTGCTTTCTTGATTGCATTTGCTCTATTTGGAATCTCATACATTTTAGAGCTGTTAATATTTTTTTTCACAGATACTCTTATCTTTTTTGGATTTTCATACCTTGGATTATCATCTGTTAGAAAAATTTTGTCACAATATTGATTAGCAATCTTACCCATCATTGGTCTTTTTGTTTTATCTCTATTTCCACCGCAACCAAAGACTATTATAATTTTTCTATCCTTAAATTGTTCTTTTAAACTTTTTAAAGATACTCTGAGTGCTTCAGGTGTATGGGCATAATCCAATATAACTTTTGAATTGTTTTTGATACTTCCAATTTGCTCCAATCTTCCACTAACTGGTTTTATATTGTTAATTGAACCAATGATTTTTTTAAAACTTAAGTTACTTTTAGCAGCTGCTATGACTGCCATTAAAATATTTTTAATCTGAATCTTGCCTATTAATTTTGTTTCAAATTTGTAAGTGTTTTTATTATATTTAACTTTAATTATTTGCTTATCATTAACGTATAGATGAGAGATTATTTCTAAATTACCCTTATTATTTGAAATTGTTTCTATATTGAACCCTTTCTTTAAAGCTATGCCTTTAATTTTTTTATATTGTTTAATTTCTGAGTCAGTAATGATGTTTGCATTTTTTTCAAGTAATTTTTTAAATAAATATAATTTTGACTTTAGATAATCATTATAAGTTTTGTGATAATCTAAATGATCATGAGATAAATTCGTAAATATTGCTGTTTTAAATTTTAAACCATCTAATCTATTTTGTTTAAGTCCATGGCTAGATGCTTCTAATATAATATTGTTAATATTTTCTTTCTTAAGTTGACTCAAAACTTTGCTTAATTTAATTGGGTCTATCGTTGTGTTTGCAACACTTTTGACATAATTTCCTTTTTTAACACCTAGGGTTCCAATAGAAGCTACTCTTATTTTATTTAGTTTTAATATTTGAAAATAAAAATCAACAATTGAAGATTTTCCATTTGTTCCTGTAACTGCAATTATGTTTTTCGGTTTACTTTTATAAATTGCATAAGCTACTTCAGATAGTGACTTTCTAACATTTGAAGATTTAATATATAATATATTTTTTTTGACTCCCTCGAATTCTTGTGATGAAATTATAGTTTGTGCACCTTTTTGAATAGCATGATTTACAAATTTATTACCATCTATTACTGTTCCTTTTATTGCAAAAAAAATATCTCCTTTTTTACATTTCGAACTATAAAAACATAAATTTGAAAATTTATGTTTTTTGTGTTCAGGTTTTACTTGCTTAAAAAAATTGCCAATGATCATCTTTAGATTAATTTTCTATATATTTTGTGGCTAAAATTGGCCCAATTTTTTCTATAATCTTCCCTGCAACTTCAACTGATGTCCATCCAGCAGTGTTATATGGTGTTCCTTTGTATGAACCTTTTTTATTTTTATATTCATAAATGTAATCCTTCGATGTTTTTGGTTCGTCTAGCAACACTACCATTACATACTTAGGTTTAGATGTTGGAAATATAGCTACAAAGGTATTTACTTTTGCTCTTGAATATCCACCTATTATTGTTTTTTGGGCAGTTCCAGTTTTACCACCAATCTCGTATCCTTCTATATTTGCTAATCCTGCTGTACCCTCCTTTGTTGTTACAATTTTTCTTAGTATTGGATTTATTTTTTTTGATATTCCCTCTTTAATAATTCTTTTTTTATTTTGAGTGAGGCCCACGTTTTTTTTAATCAAACTAGGTTTTATATCAAACCCACCATTTGTCACGATTGCATAACCTTTGGCTAGCTGTAAGGGGGTTGTGGTTATCCCATGCCCAAACGAAATAGTTGCTAATTTACATTTTCCCCACCTAAAAGATATTGGCTCACCCACTTCCTCAATATCAAAATCAATTTTTTTTAAAACACCTATTTTATCTAAAAAGGATCTTAATTTATCTATTTCTAATCTTTGTCCAATTCTTACTGAGCCTATATTACCAGATCTAATTAAAATCTGCTCAACTGTAAGATCAGATGGAATTTTATTATCATATTCCCCAATAGTGCTTTGGCCACACTTTAGTTTTTTTTCTAAATTCAAAAATTCTGTATCGACATCCACTAAGCCTGCTTCTAATCCTGCTGCTATTGTAAAAGTTTTAAATACTGATCCCAATTCATAAACACCTTTGCTGGCTCTATTTATTAAATTTAGATCTTCTAATGTTTCTCTTTTATTAAGATCAAAATCTGGATAAGAAACCATTGAAATAATTTCACCGCTATTAACATTCATTAAAATTGCAGCACTTCCCTTGCTTTTAAATATAGTCTGAAATTTTACTAGTTCCTCTCTGATTAAAAATTGTATATCAACATCTACAGTTAGGCTAAGAGGATTTGTTATTGACTTTAACTCTTTGTTAAAGGATTTTTCGATACCTGAAATACCCTGATTATCATCATCTATCTGCCCAATAATATGGCTAAAAAGATTTTGGTGTGGATATATTCTGGTTAATTTTTCTTCAGATTTAATTGATTTATCACCAAGTAACATAATTTTTTCATAGTTATCAGAAGAAATTTTTTTTTCTAAATAGAAAAACTTTCCATTGTTAAGTTTTTTTTTTATTTTTAAATAATTTTTATTGGGAAATATTAACTGAAGATTAATTAATAATTTTTTTTTATCTATAACCTCAATTGGATTTATTCCAATGTCTATAGAACTTACTGTTTTGACTATATAATTTCCATTTCTGTCAATTATATCTGCTCTATAGTTTTTATTATTAATAGTGGATTTCACCTTGTTGTCTATTTTTTGTGATGCACCCAAATGAAGAAGCTGTATCGAAAAAATAATTGAAATGATCAAAAATATAAAAAAAATAAAAGCAATTCTATTAAATTGTATATTTAGATTTGTTTTACTTTCCTTATATAAAAATTCATTTTCATATTCTTCTAAAATAATCTTTTGATTTTTATCGCTCATCTTGGATCCCTTGTATAAAATTATTCAATACTATAATATTATTTTTCTCACTTATTTCTTTGATCTTCATAATATCTATCTTTGTCAAATTTTTTTCGAAGTACTGGGACTGATATTGGATCAATTTATTTGGAGAACTTAAAAAATTATATTCCAACATCACATCACCAAATTCTACCTTTAGTGATCTAATAGATTCATTTAGGGCAAAGATTTTGTCCTCAGTTTCTTTTGTAGAGTTTTTTACTAGAGATGTGACTAAAATTAATAAAAAAATAATTACTAATGTTATTTTTTTCATAGCTTCTTTGAAAAATTTTCAATTTCAATCAAATATTTGAACTTATCTAAGATATCTGTCTCAAAATCATAAAATTCTTCTTTTTTGATAACATACCTCAATTTTGCAGATCTCGAAGGTGGATTCCCTTGAATTTCTTTTGTAGACGGTGTGATTGGTTTTTTGTTAATAGATTTAAATAGATTAACAGTTTCTTCATTTTTTGGCATATATCGAGATACACTTTTATTTTCTGATAAACTTTTAAAGAAATATTTAACTATTTTATCTTCAAGAGAGTGGAATGTGACAACAGCTATGACTCCATCTTTTTTAACTACTTTTGCGGCATTAATAAGCCCATAAATTAATTCACTTATTTCTTTATTAACAAATATTCTTAAAGCTTGAAATACTTTTGTTGCACTATGTGTTTTGTAGTTTTTTTTTCTTTTTGAGGATTCTATAATTCTCACCAACTCTTCTGTAGTTATTTTTCTAGTTGCTCTATCTTCTACAATGTTGTGAGCTATTCTATTACTATCTTTTTCCTCCCCAAAATATTTGAATATTTGAGCAAGCTCTTTTTCACCTAGGGTATTTATTGCTTCTTTAGCAGAGAATTCATTGATTCCCATTCTCATATTAAGTTCACCCATGGCTTTAAAAGATAGACCTTTTTTTGGATCTTTTATTTGTGTGTATGAATAACCTAAATCAAAAATCACTCCTTTGATATTTTCATTTTTAAGTTTTAAGTTATCAAGTTGACTAAATTTTATATTCTTAAATAAAAATCTATCTTGATATACTTTTTGAATTTCTTGGGCTTTTTTGTTGCTATCCAAGTCTCTATCTAGAGCTATAACCTTCGTATTAGCAAAATCTAGGATTTTTTTTGTGTAACCACCTTGGCCAAACGTACAGTCAATAAATGTGCCACCATATTGAGGGGTAATAATGCTAATTAATTCAGTTAGCAATACGGGATAATGATTTCTCACATCCGGCATTATAGTGGCTATCATCTATCTTTTTGAAGACCATTAATTCTTTTGTCTTCTTAAAAATGCAGGAATTTCAAGATCCTCATCCTCAGAATTACTCTGACTGCTTTCTGCTAATCCTTCAGTTTCTAAAGTTTCATTTTCTGAACTAAATAGGTCTGGAGCAGTTTCTCCTTCTACACCAAAGTTTTCAAGTCCATTAGAGACGTGTGTCTCTTCTGTAGACGATTGCTCATCATCATATGTGTGATTATTTTCAGTAGTATTTTCAATTTCACTGTTGGTAGCTGTTTGTTCGCTCATCATTTCTGAAGATGCAGTGCAAGTAGTCAGATCCGTTATAACTTCATTTTCTAACTTTAATGCATTGGCACCATCCGTTATTGGACTAGACAATGTAGGTGAAAAATCAAATGATTGAGCAGAACCTGTAACACTAAAGTCTGAATAACCAGGATTTCTATTCTGTATTCTATGAACCATATTAATTACAGATTTTGATTCAGGTTGTTGTCCATCTAGTGCTGTTGCTACAATCGAAACTCTAATCTTACCATCGAGTTCTGCAGAAGTAATAGCGCCTATAATTACTTCAGCTTCTGGATCTACTTCAGCTCTTATTTTATTAACTACTTCATCAACTTCAAAAAGTTTTAAGTCTTTACCACCTGTAATATTTACTAATAATCCTTTGGCACCTTTTAAAGTATAATCATCAATTAGTGGGTTACTGATTGCCATGTCTGCTGCTTTTGTTGCTCTACCTTCTCCTTCAGCTTCTCCTGTTCCCATCATTGCTTTGCCCATAGAAGACATTACAGTTTCGACATCAGCAAAATCTAAATTAACTATACCTGGTCTAACCATCAGATCAGTTACACTTTGCACTCCTTGCATTAAAACATTATTTGAAAGCTTAAAAGACTCTTCAAATGTAGTTTGTTCATTCGCAATTTTAAATAAATTTTGATTTGGAATTACAATAATTGTATCTACATGTTTTCTTAATTCTTCAAGGCCTTGTTGGGCTGTTCTCATTCTTGAAGGTCCTTCATATAAAAAAGGTAGGGTAACAACTCCTACTGTTAAGATATTTAATTCTTTAGCAGCTCTTGCAATAACATGTGCTGCTCCAGTTCCTGTTCCACCACCCATACCAGCAGTAATAAAGACCATATTTGCACCTTGAAGTGTATTAACAATATCATTTAAAGATTCATCAGCTGCAGCTTGACCAATGTCATGCTTCGCTCCCGCGCCTAAACCTTTTGTTAAATTTAAACCAATTTGTATTCTTGCCTTAGCTTTGCTTAATTTTAGATCTTGAGCATCAGTATTTACAGCAATGAATTCTACTCCTTGTAATCCATTATCAATCATTTCATTAAGTGCATTTCCACCTGCTCCACCAACTCCTACTACTAATAATCTTGGTTGTAATTCTTTTATCTCTGGCGATTTAAAGTTAATTGTCATTTTTATTTCCCCTCATTGTTATTAAAATGTTTTTCCCATTTAAGGCTTGCTCGATTTAGATTTGCTTTTCTTCTTGCGTTTACCTTAAATTTTTCAAATGCTGCTAGTTCCCAAATTTGAAATGTCTGACCTTGACCCACAAACAACATGCTATTTTTTATTTTTGCATGTTTTAGTAATTTTGTTGGAAGTGAAATTCTACCTTCACCATCAAATTGTAAATTCATACTTTCAGATAAAATTGACGTTGCAAAAAAATCTCTTTTTTCCTCAAATGGATTCAGGGAATCTATACTTGCTGAAAGTTTTTCAATTCTATCTTGTGAGCAAGCTTCTATAGATTGATTATTAAAAGATGGGTAGCAGATAACACCATTGTATCCTAGGTTTGAAAGATGTGATCTATAACTAGCTGGCACTGACACCCTTCCTTTTTTGTCTATTTTGTTCTCGTAAGTAGATAAAAACATATTTTTTATATTTAATAAATTCCATATATGGGAATATATGGGATAATATGGGTATTTAAGGATTGTGTCAAATGTTGTTTTTAAGCGTATCTTTTAGTAATTATCCACAAATTTGACGTATTCTTATTAATCCTGAAATCAATTTTTTTTAGTTTAATACAATTTAAGAATGAAAAAAGAGAACAGAAATGATTCAATTATGAGTCAAAAGGTGAACATTTAAATTTGTAAATAGTAAAATGTGGATAAGTTGCCAGACAAACTATAAGCCGGGTTCTGTCATTTAAACCTATCATTTCTCTAGACTTAAGATCACTCTTAAGCTCAAGCAACTAACCCCGATGACTAGCCAAAGACGGCTTTTAGTTTTGTAACAGTGTCATCTCTACTTAGTCTTGCTCCCAGTGGGGTTTTCCAGCGTTCATTGTTACCAATAGAACCGGTGTGCTCTTACCACACCTTTTCACCCTTGCCATGTTATGGCGGTTTATTTTC
>Ga0114997_10000987_pt1 | contig 23617 bp, 27 predicted proteins | sample ArcticOcean_MG_C_2_FD_87045 | JGI IMG/M metagenome (GOLD analysis project Ga0114997, IMG submission 87045) | Marine microbial communities from western Arctic Ocean - ArcticOcean_MG_CB4_136 | ecosystem: Environmental > Aquatic > Marine > Oceanic | place: Arctic Ocean: Canada Basin | collected... | reverse complement strand
AGAAGCTGATATTATCATTGCAATAAGTTAGTGGATTAAATTAATTTTTACAAGAAATAATTTTATTAAAAATTTATTTCAATTATAAAAGATTTTTTCTTAAAAAATCTAAACCAAGACTAACTCCTTCCACAGGTATATTGTGTGCGCAATTTTTAAAAAGTTTAGTTTTTATTTTTAATCCATGTTTGTTAAGGTAATCTTTTGATTCTAAAAGATGCATAGGTGATACAATTATATCATTTTCTCCATGCATTAAAAAAAAAAGTGGTTTTGAACTAATATTATCTGATAGATGTTTTTGGTTGATAATTTTTCCTGAATAACCAATTACACTATTAATTTTTTCTTGTTTCTTCAAACCGACTTGTATTGCCATCATACATCCCTGACTAAATCCAATTAATGATAAACTTGAAGCCTGTAATTGTAGATTATCAAGAATTTGATCTAAAAATTTAATAAGTTTGTCCTCCGCTACTAAAGATTTTTCGAGGATTATTTCATCTTTTTCAGATGTTAAGTCAAACCATTGGAAACCTGACGGGTTAACTTTGCAAGTTTCTGGAGCATTTGGACATAAAAAAATAGCATCAGGTAAAAATCTTTGCCAATTCATTGCTAGAACGCTTATGTCATTGCCGTCTCCTCCATATCCGTGACATAAAACAACTACTTGCTTTGGTTTTGTGCCTGATAAAGGTAATATGGATTTAGTGTTCAAAATATAATTAGTCATAATTAATTAACCATTTTACAAATTTTTTATTTTTAAAATCAATTGAACCTGTAATTCTAGCAAATTCTTCACCTTTTTTATTTATCAAAATTGTTATTGGTATCCCCCTAATTTTAAATTCTTTTAGTGAGTTTTGATTTGGGTCAAAAAAGATTGATAATTTTTCAATTTTTAAGTCATTAAAAAAATTTTTCGTTTTTATATAGTTAGGTTGATCCACATTTACAGTGAAAACTTTTAAATTTTTAAATTTTTTATCTTGGTAAAGTTTATCAAGTGATGGCATTTCTTCTTTACAGGGGGCACACCATGTTGCCCAAAAATTGATAATTATAAGATTTCCACTATAATCTTTTATATTTATTTGGTTGCCTAAAAAATCTTCGAATATAATTGGGGGAATTTCCTTTGGATTCTCATTTATAGCTATATTATTAAGTGGAACATCTTCATTTGTTTGTGATATTGATGAGAAAACACAAAAACAAAAGAAAAAAATAAAAAACTTTATAATTTTTTTATTTATAAACATTATTTAAAAGAACCTAACACATGAAAAATAAAAATAAAACAGTTTGGGGAAGTAGATTTAATAACCCAATATCAAAAAAATTTCAAAAAATTGGTGCTTCAATTAATACGGATAAAAGATTATTTAGTGAAGATATTTTGGGATCTATCGTTCATACTCAAATGTTAATTAAGCAACAAATAATTAACAAAAAAAGAGGTAATAAAATAATTAGTGGATTAAAAAAGATTAAACAACAAATTAAAAAAAATAAATTTAATTTTAATGAAAAGTATGAAGATATTCATTTAAATATTGAAAAAAAACTTTTTACAATTATAGGCAATGATGCTGGTTACCTGCATATAGCTCGATCAAGAAACGACCAGGTGATAACTGATTTCAAATTATGGATTAAAAAATCGACAAAAGAAATTATAAGTAGCTTGAATAATATAATTAAAGTTCTAGTAAAAAAATCTGAAAATAATATAGAAACAATTATGCCTGGTTTTACACACTTAAAAAATGCTCAACCTATATCTTTTGCGCACTATCTCTTGGCATATGTTGAGATGTTTAATAGAGATAAAAAAAGATTTACTAGTAATATTGACTATATTGATGAATGCCCCTTGGGTGTTGGTGCTATATCTGGAACTTCATTTAAAATTGATAGGAATTTTACTGCTAAAAAGCTAGGCTTTAAAAAGCCAACAAATAATTCAATTGACACTGTGTCTGATAGGGACTTTGCCTTAGACTTTTTATCTTCAGCTTCCATATGTGCAATGCATATATCAAGACTTGCTGAAGAATTAATCATTTGGAACTCTGATATATTTAGACTTATTAAATTTGATGACAAATTGTTGACTGGCTCATCAATGATGCCACAAAAAAAAAATCTAGATCCAGCTGAATTAATTAGAGGAAAAGCAGGAATAAATTTTGGGTCCTTGCAAGCGATGTTAACTATTATGAAAGGTTTGCCTTTATCATATTACAAAGACATGCAAGATGATAAAGCTATAGTATTTTCTAGCTTCGATACTCTTTTAGAATCAATTATACTGGCAGGTGAACTTATAAAAAATTTAAAACCTAATAAAGAAAGAATGCTAGCTTTGTCAAACGAAGGTTTTACTACTGCTACTGATTTTGCTGATTATCTTGTTCGAAATGACAACCTCTCTTTTAGAGAAGCATATAAAATTTCAGGAAAATTAGTAAGTTACGCAGAAAAAAAAGGGGTGAAGCTTAACGAATTAAATTTTAATGAAGTAATAAAATTTAGGAATAGTTTAAATAAAAAGGTTATGAATGTATTTGATGTCAAAAATTCTGTAAATTTAAAATCTTCCTATGGAGGAACTTCTATAAAAAATATTAAAATGATGATAAACAAATATAAAAAGGAGGTTAAGTAATGAAAATATTTTTTATAATTATTTCTATAATTGTGCTTTGTGTATCGTGTGGTGTTAAAAAAAATCCAGAATACGAAAGTCAAATACAGTACAATAAAAATATAATTTAAAATTGATGAATTACATTAGACTTAAAAAAAATAACCTCTTGGTAGATAATATATCTGCATCAAGTTTGGTAAAAAAATATAAAACACCATTTTATTGTTACTCCTATTCGCAGTTAAAAAAAAATTTTTATGACTTTGTGACTACATTTAAATCTATTAAACCAATAGTATGTTTTTCAGTGAAATCTAACCCAAATATAACTTTACTAAGAGAGTTGAAAAAAATGGGATCAGGAGCAGATGTTGTTTCCATTGGAGAATTATTAAAAGCAATAAAAGCAGGAATTAATACAAAAAAAATAGTCTTTTCAGGTGTTGGTAAAACTGAAGAGGAAATAAAAAAGGCAATAGAGAAAAATATTCTTTTAATTAATATAGAGTCTGAAAGTGAAGCTATTCAAATAAATAAAATTTCAAAAAAAATGTCTAAAATAACTTCTGTTGGAGTAAGATTAAATCCTAATATAGTTGGTAAGACTAATAAAAAAATATCTACAGGTAGTAAAGATGATAAGTTTGGTTTAAATTTTAATGATTGTATAAATCTTTGCAAAAAAATAAATAAAATGAAAAATTTGAAATTAGATGGACTTAGTGTTCATATTGGAAGTCAAATAACTAATATTAAACCCTTTAAACAAGTGCTAGTAGTTATAAACAGAATAATTAAAAAAAGTAAAATTAATTTTAAATTTATTGATCTGGGTGGAGGAATGGGTATTTCTTACGCTAATAATGAAAAAAAACTTGATCTTAACCAATACGCCAAACTTGTTAATAAATTTTTAAAAAATAAAAAAACTCAAATAATTTTTGAACCTGGAAGGTCTATCGTGGGAAATACTTCTGCTTTAATTTCAAAAATTATTTATATCAAAAAAAGTAATAAGAAAAATCTTGTAATTTTAGATGCTGGAATGAATGATTTAATTAGACCAGCTTTATATAAAGCTCGGCATAAAATCATTCCCTTAAAAAAAAATAACAAACAAATGCTTCAAAATATCGAATTTGTGGGACCAATTTGCGAAAGCTCTGATAAATTTTTAAATCAAAAAAACTTTTCAAAAATTAATGAAGGTGATTTTGTGGCAATAACTGATGTAGGGGCCTATGGAATGTCTTTGGCATCAAATTATAATACTAGACCAAAAGTAGCTGAAGTTATGGTCAATGGTTCAAAGCATAAATTAATCAAAAAAAGACAAAGCCTAGAAAGTTTGGTTAATAGCTAATTTAAGATTTAATTAATATGAAACTCTTAAGATCGTTAGCATTTAACCTTTTTTTATATTTTGGAATAATTATTGTATTTTTAATTGCTTTACCAACTTTATTTTTACCAACTAAATTTACTTTAGTGTTTGGAAAATTTCTTGGATACTATGTAATTGTAATTGTCAGAATTTTTTTAGATACAAAAGTAGAAATTAGAGGGATAAATAACATTCCTAAATCGGGAAAATATTTTGTTGCTTCGGCACATCAATCAATGTTTGAAACTTTTGCCCTACAAGCAGTGCTTGATTATCCCGTTTTTATTCTAAAAAAAGAATTATTAAAAATTCCAATATTTGGGCTTTATTTAAAGAAAATTAAATCAATAGAAATAGTAAGAAATACTACAACCAAGGACAATCTTAATTTTTTTGATAAAGTTGCGACTATCGTTAAAGACGAAGACAGACCTCTTTTAATATTTCCTCAAGGTACTAGAATAAAAGCAGATGAAATAGTTCCTTTTAGAAAGGGTGTTGGAAGAATATACGAAACCTTAAATATTGCATGTGTGCCTATTGCCTTAAATTCTGGTAAAGTTTGGCCTAAAAATGGAATAGTTAAAAATCCTGGTAAAATAATAATATCCCTATTAGATCCAATTAAACCAGGAATGAATAAAGATGAATTTATAAAAAACTTGGAAAATAAAATTTACTCAGAAATAAAAAATATTTCTTAGTATTGCTTTCTGCCGAAGTTAGGCTTTTTTACATCTTGTCCTGCTTCCACAATATCTTTTCTTATTTTTTTTGTTTTAGTAAAAACTTTTTCTAACTTTTGTCCATCTTCATTTTCAATAGCATTTTTTAAATCTTCTAAATTTTCAATAAATTTATCAATCATTTTTGTTGTATTTTTTTTGTTTTGTATAAAAATATCTCTCCACATAATGGGGTTGGAGGCTGCAATTCTTGTAAAATCTCTCAATCCTCCAGCACTGTACTTTACTAAATTAGAATTTTTTTCGTCCTGAATATTAAGTGTTGTATTCACAATGTTGTAAGCAATTAAATGTGGAATATGGCTTGTGATAGATAATATGTAATCATGCTGTTTGGCTTCCATAATGTCTACTTTGCTTCCCACTTTTTCCCAAAAATTTTGAAGTAAATTAATCTCTTTTTCTTTTGCTTTTTTGCTCGGAGTCAAAATGCACCATCTATTTTGAAAAAGTTCTGAAAATCCACATTCAGGTCCACTTTCTTCAGTTCCGGCAATTGGATGAGATGGAATCCAAGCAACATTCTTTGGTATATTTTTTTCAACTAAATTAATTATATTTTCTTTAACTGAACCAACGTCGGTTAAGATAGCTCCATCTTTCAAAGAGTTTTTAATTTTTAATATTACATCCTCATAACTACTTAAAGGAGTAGCTATTACAACTAAATCAGAATCTAAAACCATTTTTTTAGTGTCTGTGCTCGAATTGTCTACTATATTCAATTCTACTACTTTTTTATTTATAATTTCTGATCTATTAGAAGAAACTATTTTTTCTGCTAAATTATTTTTTTTTATTGCTCTTGCTAAAGAAGATCCAATTAAACCACATCCAATAATACATATTTTTTTAAACATTATTTTAAGATACTTTCAATAGTTTTAATAAAAGTTTTATTTTCCTTTTCGTTCCCAATAGTTAATCTTAATGAATTTGGTATTTTATATTGCTCCATTTTTCTTAAAATTAAACTATGATTTGCTAATTTTTCAAATACTTGTTCTGAGTTAAATTTTGTTTTATCAAAGTTCATTAAAAAAAAATTTGCAGAAACATTATTTGTAATAATTTCATTTTTTTTTAAAATAGAAAATATTTTGTCTGCCCATAACATATTATGTTTAATTGCTTTATTTATCCACTCATCATCCTTAATGGCCTCTGCACCTGCAGCAAGTGCAGCTCTATTTACATTAAAAGGAGGTTTAATCTGATACATTGCATCAATAATTTCTTTTGAAGCATAACCCCAGCCTAATCTTAAACCAGCAAGTCCATAAATTTTAGAAAAAGTTCTTGTAACTAATACATTGGCTGAATCTTTAAAAAGATCTAAACCAGAACTAAAATCATCTTTATTCAAAAATTCAAAATATGCGTCATCAACAACTAAAAGTATATCGCTTCTAAGTTTATTTCTTAGGTCAACCATTTCACTTTTTGATAAATAAGTGCCTGTTGGGTTGTTTGGGTTTGCAATAAATACAATTTTTGTTTTTTCATTAACTTTTGCTAATATTTCATTAACCGAAGCTTTGTAATTTTTTTCTTTTGCTAATAATATTTTAGCTCCATGAATAGCTGCATAGATTCTATGCATAATGAATCCAAACTCTGTAACAATTACTTCGTCGCCTGATTCTAGAAATAATTTACAGGTTAAATCAAATATCTGGTCTGATCCAGAACCACAAATAATTCTGCCTGAATCTATATTAAATTTTTCCGATATAACTTGTCTCAATAAGTTTGAATCTGACTCTGGATATTTGGAAACCTTTTCATTGTCTATCTCCAGTGCTTTGATAGCTTTAGGACTTGGTCCTAAAGCAGATTCATTTGCAGAGAGTTTAATTGAATGGTTATTTTTTTTAAGTTTAGATAACCCTCCAATATATCTTTCAACATTTATTTTTTTCGGTTTTGGTAAAGACATAATATTTACTAATATATAAATGTACTGGTAAATACTATATACGAATTTTTCTAACAAAATAAATACAACCTAAATTGACAAAAGATGTGCTTTTTAGTAAAAGAAAGATGCGCTGATTTTACTTAATTGCGAGCGCTTAAAAAAAACAGCTAAAAAGGTTTTTTGCCCTGTTTAGCCGGGCTTTTTTTTTATTTGTTATGAACAGTGATACAGTAAATATTAAAAAATTGATTATTAAGCAATCATTAGAGCTTGATTGCGGTAAGAGTATTAAAAATTTTCCATTAGCCTATGAAACATATGGAACTTTAAATAAAGACAAAAATAATGCAATTCTTACTTTTCATGCTTTGACAGGTGATCAATTTGTTACAGGTATTAATCCAATCACTAAAAGAAAAGGGTGGTGGACATTTGCTGTTGGCCCGGGAAAAGCAATTGACACAAATAAATATTTTGTGATCTGCGCTAATGTATTAGGGGGGTGCATGGGTAGCTTTGGACCAACAGAAATTAACCCAGAAACTAATAAAATATTTGGTACTACTTTTCCAGTAATAACAATAAAAGATATCGTTAAAGCACAAAAATTTTTAATAGATCACCTGGGTATTAAAAAACTATTAGCTGTTGTAGGTGGTTCTATGGGAGGAATGCAAGCATTGCAATTTACCTCATCATATCCTGATGCTGCCTACTCTACTATACCAATAGCATGTAGCGCTAGTCACTCAGCGCAGAATATTGCTTTGAATGAATTAGGACGTCAAGCAATTATGGCTGATCCTAATTGGAAAAAAGAAAACTCAACACCTAATAAAGGTTTAGCAGTAGCAAGGATGGCGGCACATATTACCTACCTTTCCAAACAAGGTTTGCAGGAAAAATTTGGAAGGAAACTTCAAGATAAGGGAAGCTTAAAATTTAGTTTTGATGCAGATTTCCAAATTGAGAGTTACCTTCGTTATCAAGGATCAACGTTTGTGGATAGATTTGATGCGAATAGCTATTTATATATAACTAGAGCAATGGACTACTTCGATTTAGAAAAACAATTTAATGGAAATTTATCACTTGCTTTCAAAAAAACAAAATCAAAATTTTGTGTAATTTCATTTTCTTCTGATTGGCTTTATCCCACAAGCGAAAATAAGGAAATAGTTATAGCTTTAAATGCTTGTGGCGCTAATGTGGGTTTTGTTGAAATTAATTCTGATAAAGGGCATGACTCTTTTTTATTAAACGTACCAGAATTTTTAAAAACGCTAAGTGAATTTATTAATTCTACTTATAATGATATAAAATAATGAAAAAAGAATTCAAAGTTATATCCCAAATAATTCAAAATAATAAACGAGTACTAGATATTGGGTGTGGAGATGGAACGCTGATGGAATATCTTAAAAAAAATCAAAAAAATGATGTAAGAGGATTGGAACCTAAAAAAAATCTAGTACAAAAATGTATTTCAAAAGGCCTTTCTGTTATTGAAGGAGATGCTGAAAAAGAATTAATTCAATTTCCCGAAAAGTCATTTGATTATGTGGTTTTAAGTCAAACACTTCAAGCATTTCTTTACCCTGAAGAAGTATTAAATCAATTACTACGAATAGGAAAACAAACAATTATATCAATCCCTAACTTTGGCTATTGGAAAATACGTCTTCACCTATTATTCAAAGGAACAATGCCTGTAACTAAGAATATACCATACGATTGGTACAATACTCCAAACTTACATATGTGCACAATTCAAGATTTTGTTAATTTTTGTAATAGTAAAAATATTAAAATCGATAAATCTATGTGCTTAACTAATGAAAAAATTTCTGAAATTACAAATAAAAATATGAAATACAAAAATATCTTTTCACAACTTGGTATATTTCTTATACAATAAAAAATATGCAAGTTTATCCAATATCCTGTTTAGCTGATAATTATGCTTATATTATAAATGATAATAATTCAAAAACTGTTGGTGTAATCGATCCATCGGAAGCATCACCTATTATCTCTTTTTTAAATAAAAAAAAATTAAAATTAAATTATATTTTAAATACACACCATCATTTTGATCATATAGGAGGGAATGATGAGCTAAAAAAATTATATAACGCCAAAGTAGTAGGTTTTGTTGGTGATAAACATAGAATCCCTGGAATTGATATAACTCTTAAAGACAATGAAAAATGGATTTTTGGTAATTCACTAGTAAAAGTATTGCATATACCTGGTCACACATTAGGACACATATGTTTTTTTTTTGAAAAAGAAAAAATAGTTTTTACTGGAGACACCTTGTTCTCCCTTGGGTGTGGTAGAATTTTTGAAGGAAATCATAAGCAAATGTTAGGCTCTCTAAATAAAATAAAAAAACTTCCTAAAAGTACAAAGATTTATTGTGGACATGAATACACTTATAGAAATGCTGAATTTTGTATGAAATATGATCCTAATAATATTAATTTAGAAAAAAAATTCGAAAAAATTAAAAAACTTAGATCACAAGATATTCCAACAATACCCACTAGCCTAGAAGATGAGCTAAATTCAAACATTTTTCTAAGATGTGATCAAAATGACCTAAAAATTAAATTAAATATGCAGAATCATGAAGATTATAAAGTTTTTAAGAAAGTTAGAGATTTAAAGGATAGCTTTTAGATGTTCTTAGAACTTGACATGACAAGTTAGAAAGTTATATTGCGACTACTTCAAAACATGAAAATAAAACTATGTCTTTCGCAGTTATACAAACAGGTGGCAAACAATATAAGGTTTCAGCAAGTGAAATTCTTAAAGTTGAAAGATTAAAAAGCACAGAAGGAAAGACTGTAGAATTTAAAAATGTATTGTTTTTGGATGATGACAAAACTACAGAAGTAGGAAATCCAAATATCCAGGGTGCAAAAGTTGAAGCAACAATTTTAAAAAATACTAAAAATCGAACAGTTTTAGTTTTTAAAAAAAGAAGAAGAAAAAATTCACGAAAAAAATACGGACATAGACAACAAATTTCTCTAATTAGAATAACAAAAATTTATTCAAAAGAAGGTAAAGTAATTGCACAAGCTAAAGAAAGAGAAGAGTTGTCGCAAAAAATAGTTCAAGGAAATAGAGTAAGAAAAAAACAAGAGCAAGAAGCGGAGAATACTTCTTCACAAAAACAAGCTAAAGTAAAAAAAACATATTCTAAATTAGAAACTAGTGAAAAAAAAGTTGCTACTAGTGCTACAAAAGTTGTGGCTAAAAAAAAACCTTTAACATCAAAAAAAAAGTGATAGTATTAAACTAATTATAAAAAATCATGGCAACAAAAAAAGCAGGTGGATCATCCAGAAACGGTCGAGATAGTGCGGGAAGAAGATTGGGTGTTAAACGCTACGGTGGTCAACTAGTAGTACCTGGAAATATTATTGTAAGGCAAAGAGGTACAAAAATACATCCTGGTGAGCATGTAGGTATGGGTAGAGATCATTCAATATTTTCTTTAATAAAAGGAAAAGTTCACTTTAAAACATCAAGACTTAACAGAACATTTGTATCTGTTATTCCCAACTAATTTTTTACAACTTTAAATCTAATCTTATTGTTGTTTTGTTATGAAATTTTTAGATCAAGCAAAAATATTTGTAAAGGCAGGTAACGGTGGACCAGGTTCTGCCAGTTTTAGACGTGAAAAATTTGTAGAATACGGAGGCCCAGACGGTGGTGATGGAGGCAATGGCGGGTCAGTAGTAATTATAGCAGTGTCAAATTTAAATACACTTATTGATTTTAGATTTAAACAACATTTCAAAGCAGAAAAAGGTCATAATGGAATGGGTAAACAAAAAACTGGAAGTAATGGAAAAGACTTAATTTTAAAGGTTCCTGAGGGTACACAAATTTTTGAAGAAGACAATAATACTTTAATAGAAGATCTTAATAAATCTGGACAAAAATTAATAATAGCCAAAGGTGGTCAAAGAGGTCTTGGAAATATAAGATTTAAGAGTTCAACAAATAGAGCTCCAAGGAAAAAAACTAATGGCTCCGAAGGAGAAAGTTTTTGGATTTGGTTGCAACTTAAAGTTATTGCAGATATAGGAATCATAGGAATGCCTAACGCTGGTAAGTCAAGTTTATTATCTGTATTAACTAGCGCTAAACCAAAAATTGCTAATTATCCATTTACAACACTTAATCCAAATCTTGGAGTTGCAAGTTACAGCGACAAAGAAATAACAATAGCTGATATTCCAGGTCTTATAGAGGGTGCACACGAAGGAGTTGGCTTGGGTGATAAATTTTTACGTCATATAGAAAGATGTAAAAGTCTAATACATTTAATCGACATAACAGATAAAAATATATTAGAAAATTACATTAAAATAAGAAAAGAATTGTCAAAATATGGAAGTAATCTTCTTAAAAAGAAAGAAATTATAATATTTAATAAAATTGATATAGTTGAAGATGCCGAAATTAAAAAAAAAATTAGTGTATTTAAGAAAAAAATCAAAAAAAGATCTTATAAAATATCAGCAATACAAAATAAAGGAGTAGTTTCTATTAAAAAATTATTAGTTCAAAATGTATATAAGTAAATTTAAAAGGTTAGTAATAAAAGTTGGTTCATCAACTTTAATTGACGAGAAAGGAAAGCCTAAAAAAGCTTGGTTAAAAGAATTTGTAAAAGATATTAAAAATCTAATTAAACAAAACAAGCAAATTGTAATTGTTTCTTCAGGTGCAATTGCAATAGGATGTGAATATTTAAAAATAAAAAAAAAAAATTTAAAAATTGATAAAAATCAAGCTATAGCTTCAGTTGGTCAAATAGAGCTAATGAATTTTTATAAAAAAAATTTTGACAAAAGTAAAATTAAAATTTCTCAAATTTTACTCACTTTAGAGGACACGGAGCAGAGAAGAAGATCTATAAACGCTAGAAGAACTATAGATAATTTATTATCAATGGGGATTGTACCAATTGTTAATGAAAATGATACTACGGCTACATCAGAAATTAAATATGGCGATAATGATAGACTTGCAGCAAGAGTCTCACAAATAATTGGAGCAGACTGTTTAATTTTATTATCTGATGTTGATGGACTTTATACAGACAATCCTAAAAAAAATAAAAAAACGAAATTAATTAAAATAGTAAAAGGAATAGATAATAAAATTGTAAAATATGCAACTCAAAAAGCAAATACCTATGGATCTGGGGGGATGAAAACAAAAATTGAAGCAGCTAGGATTTGTGAATTAGCAGGATGCTATATGATTATTGGAAATGGTAATTATTTAAATCCTATAAAAAAAATAATAGAAAATAAAAATTGTACCTGGTTTTTACCAAAAGTTTCTAAGCTTGATGCAAAAAAACAATGGATAGTTGGTTCTGTGTCTCCAAAAGGAGAGATAATAATTGATTATGGAGCAGAAAAAGCTTTAAAAAATAGAAAAAGTTTGTTGCCTGCCGGAGTATTAAAAGTTACTGGATTATTTGAAAAAGGAGACCATATCTTAGTAAAAAATGAAAATAATATTGAATGTGCAAGAGGCTTAGCTTCATTCTCTTCAAATGAGATTGATAAAATAAAAGGTTCACATAGTAGAGAAATAAAAAATATATTAGGTTATTCTAGTTGTGAAGAAATTATTCATAAAGATGATATGGTAAAGTTATAAATATGTTAAAAAATTTATACATGGAAAATATTGGAAAAAAGGCAAAAATTGCTTCTAATGAATTATCTAACCTAAATGTAAAAAAAAGAAATGATGTGCTTAAAATTTTTTATAAATATTTAATGCAATATTCAGATTTAATCCTAAAATCTAATAAAAAAGACCTCACAAAAGTTAAAAAAATGAAAAAAGGCATGGTTGAAAGATTGAAACTAGATAATCACAAAATTCATCAAATTAGAAAATCTATTAAAGAAATAATTAAATTCAAAGATCCACTAGGTAGAAATCTGTCTTTATGGAGACGGCCAAATGGTTTAAAAATAAAAAAAATAAGCATACCTTTGGGAGTAATTGGGGTAATATATGAAAGTAGACCTAATGTAACTTCTGATGTTGCTGCATTGTGTTTTAAAGCAGGTAGCGCTGTGATACTGCGTGGTGGATCAGAAGCATTTCATTCAAATAAAATTTTTGTAAAGTTATTCAAAAAAGCACTTAAAGCAAAAAAATGTAATGAAAATTGCATTCAATTTATTGAAAATAAAAATAAATATTATGTTGATTACCTTCTTTCAGATATGAAAAATTATCTCGATATAATTATACCTAGAGGAGGAAAAAATTTAATAAAAAAAGTAAAAGAAAAATCTACAGTACCTACAATAGGACATCTCGAAGGAATTTGTCATGTTTATGTGGATCGTGATGCAAGATTAGATATGGCAATTAAGATTGTTGAAAATTCTAAAATGAGAAATGTAAGTATATGCGGTGCTGCTGAGACTTTACTAATAGATCAAAAATGTCTAAAAACGCATTGTAAACCTATTTTGCAAAAACTTTTAAAACTAGGATGTAAAATTATAGGAGATAAAGAAATTAAAAATATTTTCTTAAAAAATATTAAAATTGCAAAAGTAAAAGACTGGAATACAGAGTATCTAGCTCCCACAATTTCTGTAAAGTGCGTTAACGATGTTAAACAAGCTATAAAGCATATTAATAAATATGGAACTTCGCATACAGACTCTATAGTTACTCAAAATATTAAAACGGCAAATCTCTTTTTGTCAAAAGTCAAAAGTTCAATAGCAGTGCATAATGCATCTACACAATTCGCAGATGGAGGAGAATTTGGTTTTGGTGCAGAAATTGGGATTTCAACAGAAAAACTTCCTCCAAGAGGACCTGTTGGTTTAGACCAGCTCACTACATACAAATATATCCTTGAAGGAAAAGGTCAGGTAAGGAATTAATTTTTGCTAAACATATTTAATAATAAAAAAAAAATAGGTATATTAGGTGGAACTTTTGATCCACCTCATTTAGGACATTTACATATTTCAAAAATTGCTTTAAATAAACTTAAGCTTGATAGTGTAATATGGATAATTACAAAACAAAACCCCTTAAAAGAAAAACCTTACTTCAGTTTAAAAGCTAGAATAAAAATGTCAAAATCTATGATACAAAAAGAAAAAAATATCTTTGCAGACTATCTAGATGATGTAATTAAATCTACCAACACATTTAAATTACTAAAATTTTTAAAAAAAAAAACCACAGCAAAACTATTTTTTTTGATGGGGGCTGATAACTTGGTTAATTTTCACAAATGGAAAAAATGGGAAAAAATTTTGGACTTTGCTAAAATAGTTGTTTTTCCTAGATCTAACTTTTCAAAAAAAACATCAAACAATAAAGTCTTAAAAGAAATAAAGAAAAAAAACTTAATTTATATTAAATCAAAAAAAATTAATATTTCATCCACTTCAATGAGAAAATTTAAAAAAACATAATATTAATGACATTTATTGAAATAAAAAAACTTAAAAATGAAGTTGAAAAAATCTTAAGCAAAAATAAAGCTATTGAAATAAAGTCGATAAATTTGAAGAATAAAACCTCTATTGCAGACTTTATGATAATAGCAAGTGGAAATTCATCGAGACATATACAAGCTTTATCAGAAATACTATTAATTGAACTAAAAAAAAATGGTATTAATAATTGCAGATTGGAAGGAAGAGAAAGTAATGAGTGGAAGCTAATTGATGCCATAGATATTATAATTCATATTTTCCATCCAGAAAAAAGAAAGTTTTATAATTTAGAAAAAATGTGGTCTGAATTAATTCCAAAAGAAAGGTTAACTTTATGAAAAAAATAATATTCAATTGTATTTCAATTTTTGTTTTTATTATTTTTATTAATATTTCAAAAGCAGAAAATATTGATGAATTTTATAAAAAAATTGATTTATTCAGTGAAGTCCTAGAAAAAATACAAGATGATTATGTAGATGAAGTAGATCAAGCAGAAGTTATGGATTCAGCAATAAATGGAGTTCTTCAATCTTTAGATCCTTATTCATCGTATATGAGCCCTAAAATTTTTGAAGAAATGCAAACGGAAACTAGTGGTGAATTTGGAGGATTAGGAATTGAAGTTACAATGGAATCTGGCGTCGTAAAGGTAATTTCTCCTATCGATAGCACGCCGGCATTTGAAGCAGGAGTAAAAGCTGGGGACTACATTGTAAAAATAAATGGTGACCAGGTTCAGGGAAAAACTCTTATGGAATCTGTTAATTTAATGCGTGGACCTGTTGGATCATCTATTGAAATTACAGTTAGAAGAAAAGGAAAAAAAAAAGCAATAAATTTTATAATTACAAGAGAAATTATCGAAATAAAATCAGTAGATGCTGAATTGATTGAAAATCAGATAGGATACCTAAAGCTCAGAGCTTTTAATGAAAACAGCAGTAGTCAACTTAAAAAAGAAATTGCAAAATTTGAAAAAGAAAAAAACCTAATTGGATATATTTTAGACCTAAGAAATAATCCTGGAGGGCTTTTATCTCAGGCTATTAGAATAACTGATTTTTTCCTTGAAGATGGAGAAATTGTTTCTACCAAAGGAAGAAAATTAAATGAAAGTAGAAAGTTTTTTGCTAAAGAAGGAGATAGAACCAAAGGCAAACCTCTAATTGTTTTGATTAATAGTGGTTCAGCTTCAGCATCGGAGATAGTTGCGGGAGCATTACAAGACCAAAAAAGAGCAGTTTTATTAGGTGAAACAACCTTTGGAAAAGGCTCAGTACAATCTATTATTCCTCTAAAAAATAGAGGAGCAATAAGACTAACTATATCAAAATATTATCTACCATCTGGTAAATCAATTTCAAAAATTGGAGTAACTCCAGATATTCAAGTTGAAGAGGGTGATGAAGAATTCAAAATAAGCACTTCTACAGATAATCAATTAAATTATGCAATCAAATTATTAAATAGCTAAAATTTTATGAGTTTTGAAAATAATAAAATTTTACCACTTAGGAAAGGTGTGGGAATTATACTATTAAATAGTGAAAATAAAATATTTGTAGGAAAAAGAATTGATAATCCAGAAAAATTCTGGCAAATGCCGCAAGGCGGTATTAATGAAAATGAAAATTTTTATCAAGCTGCAAAAAGAGAATTGGAAGAAGAAACAAGTGTAAAAAGTGTTAAATTAATTAAAGAACTAAATAAATGGTTAACATATTATTTACCCCAAAATCTTGTTGGTAAAATTTGGAAAGGAAAATATGTTGGTCAAAAGCAAAAATGGTTTGTAATGAAATTCTTGGGAGATGATAAAGAAATCAACGTTAAAACTAAAAATCCCGAATTTTTAGAATGGAAATGGATTGAAATTGATAAAATTACAGATGTAGTTGTTGATTTTAAATTAAATATCTATAAAGAAGTCAAAGAAAAAGTAAAAGAAATAATCAATTAAGAGATTTTAGTGTATCAATTTTCTGGTCAATCAAATATTTATCTTGATCAGTAATTTCGTTATTATTTACTTCGTTCTCTGCTTGTTGAATAAATTTTTCAATTTTATCTTTGCCCATATCTTTAATATTAAAAATTGAACTTGTTAAAATTGATAAATTATTATTCTTAAATTCAACAATACCATTTTCGACATAATATTTTTCTTCTGATGATTTGGAAAAAATTTTTATTATGCCTGGTTTTAAAAATGAAATAATAGAAATATGGTCTTTCAAGATACCCATTTCACCTTCAAAAGCTGGGACAACAATTTCCGTAACATCATCCTTTGAAAGAAAAGATCTTTCTGGATTTACTATTTCTACTTTAAATTCTTCACTCATTAAGCGGCAGCATCTTTTGCCATTTTTTCGGCTTTTTCAATAGCTTCATCAATTGTTCCTACCATATAAAATGCAGATTCTGGCAAATGATCATATTCTCCTTTACAAATAGCATCAAAACCCTTGATTGTAGATTCTAGGTCTACTAATTTTCCAGGTGACCCTGTGAAAACTTCTGCGACAAAGAAAGGTTGAGATAAAAATCTTTGAATTTTTCTAGCTCTGGCTACAGTTAGTTTATCTTCTTCAGACAATTCATCCATACCCAAAATAGCAATAATATCTTGTAAAGATTTATATGTTTGCAATACTTTTTGAACTTCTCTTGCAACCCTATAATGTTCATCCCCAACTATCCTTGGGTCTAAAATTCTAGAAGTTGAGTCCAGTGGGTCTACGGCTGGATAAATGCCAATTTCTGCAATTTGTCTAGACAATACAGTTGTTGCATCCAAATGGGCAAAAGATGTTGCGGGAGCTGGATCTGTTAAATCATCGGCCGGAACATAAATTGCCTGCACTGATGTAATTGATCCTTTGTTGGTTGTTGTAATTCTTTCTTGAAGGTTACCCATGTCTGTTGCGAGTGTGGGTTGATATCCCACAGCTGATGGAATTCTTCCTAATAGCGCAGAAACTTCTGAACCTGCTTGTGTAAATCTGAAAATATTATCAACGAAGAAAAGTACATCTTGACCTTCTTTATCTCTAAAATACTCTGCTACAGTTAAACCTGTTAAGGCAACTCTAGCTCTGGCTCCTGGGGGTTCGTTCATTTGACCATATACCAATGCCGCTTTTGAACCTTTTCCTTCAGGTTTAATAACTCCTGAATCTATCATTTCATGGTAAAGATCATTTCCTTCTCTAGTTCTTTCTCCAACTCCAGCAAACACAGAAAAGCCACCATGTGCTTTTGCGACGTTATTAATTAATTCCATAATAAGGACTGTTTTACCAACGCCAGCACCTCCGAATAGACCAATTTTTCCACCTTTGGCATATGGTGCCAATAAATCAATTACTTTAATTCCTGTTACAAGAATTTCTGTTTCTGTTGATTGATCACTAAATTCAGGTGCTGATCTGTGAATAGGCCACTTTTCTTTTGTTTTAATTTCACCTTTTTCATCAATAGGTTCACCTATGACATTTATAATTCTTCCTAAAGTCTCTGGTCCAACTGGAACTTGAATGGGAGCTCCTGTAGCAATTACATCATCCCCTCTTTTTAGTCCTTCGGTAGCATCCATTGCAATTGTCCTAACACTTGATTCTCCAAGGTGTTGGGCTACTTCTAAAACTAATCTGTTAGTACCATTTTTACATTCTAATGCTGATAAAATTTCTGGAAGTTTGCCATCAAATTTTACATCTACTACTGCTCCAATAATTTGTGTAATTTTACCTTTGCTCATAATTATAAACTTTCTGCTCCTGATATAATTTCAATTAACTCTTTAGTGATTGATGCCTGGCGACTTCTATTGTATTGAATAGTAAGTTTATCAACCATTTCACCTGCATTTCGGGTTGCGTTATCCATTGCACTCATTCTTGAACCTTGTTCACTAGCTGAATTTTCTAACATTGCTTTAAAAATTTGAGTAGAAATATTTTTAGGAAGCAAATTACTTAAAATTTCATCTTCTTCAGGTTCAAATTCATAACTGTCTTCAGATAGAGATTCTTTTTGTTCAAAATTTTTTAAAGGAATTATTTGTTGTTCTTGTGGTATTTGAGTAATTACATTTTTAAATTGATTATAAAAAATTGTACATATATCAAATTCTCTTTTCTCAAAATTTTTAATTATTATTTTTCCTACTTTTTCTGCATCCAGATAGTTAATAGTTTTAGAATCTTTAAATGAAATTTTTTCTATAATATTTTCTTTATAAACTCTTTTTAATTGATCATAACCTTTTGATCCTACAGTTATAATTTTTAGACTTTTTTCTTCATTTAAAATTTTTTGAAAATACACTTTTGCTTTTTTAATAATATTAGTATTGAAACCTCCACATAAACCTCTATCAGAAGTTAAAACTACACATAAATGTATTTTATTCTCACCTGAGCCCATAAGTAATTTGGGAGCACTTTCTTTATCAGAAATACCACTAGAAAGATTAAGAATAATATTATTCATTTTGTTAGAATATGGTCTTCCTTTTTCAGCATTTTCTTGAGCTCTTCTAAGTTTTGCAGCCGCAACCATTTTCATTGCCCTTGTAATTTTTTGTGTTGACTTTACGCTAGCTATCCTTTTTTTTAAATCGTCTAAACTTGCCATATATTAAGAATTAAAATTTTTTTTAAGTTCTGTTATTACTTCTACTAATAATTTTTCACTATCTTCATCTAGTTTTCCTGAACTCGAAATAGATTTAAAAATTTCGGGTTTTTCAGATTTACATTTTTCAATAATTTTTGACTCAAAATCGCTAATATCTTTAAGTTCAATATCGTCTAAATAACCTTTCACTCCACAAAAAACAGAAATTACTTGTTCTGCGACTGTCATTGGTGAATATTGCTTTTGTTTTAAAAGTTCAGTTAATTTTGCACCTCTATTTAAAAGTTTTTGCGTAGAGGCATCTAGATCTGATCCAAACTGAGCAAAAGCAGCCATTTCCCTATATTGGGCAAGTTCCAGCTTCATTGATCCAGAAACTTTTTTCATTGCTTTAGTTTGTGCAGATGATCCAACTCTAGAAACTGACAATCCAACATTTATGGCAGGTCTAATACCTTGATTAAATAACTCTGTTTCAAGAAATATTTGTCCATCAGTAATTGAAATAACATTAGTTGGAATAAATGCTGAAACATCACCACCTTGAGTTTCTATTATTGGAAGGGCTGTTAAAGATCCACCTCCATGTTCATCGCTAAGTTTAGCGGCTCTCTCGAGCAATCTACTGTGTAAATAAAATACATCTCCAGGATAAGCTTCTCTTCCTGGGGGTCTTCTTAATAAAAGTGACATTTGTCTATAAGCTACTGCTTGTTTAGATAAATCATCATAAATAATTAATGCATGCATTCCATTATCTCTAAAGTATTCACCCATAGTACATCCAGTATATGGTGCTAGAAACTGAAGAGGGGCTGCATCAGAAGCAGTTGCTGCTACAATTGTTGTATATTCCATTGCACCTGCTTCTTCTAAAGTTTTTTGAATTTGCCTAACTGTAGATCTTTTTTGACCTATGGCAACATAGATGCAATAAAGTTTTTGTTTTTCATTACCCGAATCGTTTATTTTTTTTTGATTTATAATAGCATCAATAGCAACTGCAGTTTTTCCAGTTTGTCTATCACCAATAATCAATTCACGTTGGCCTCTTCCAATTGGAACTAAACTATCAATTGATTTTAACCCTGTTTGCATTGGTTCACTAACTGATTTTCTTGGAATTATTCCAGGAGCTTTTACTTCAACTCTACTTCTTTTCAATTCTTTACTTAAGTCACCTTTACCATCGATTGGATTTCCTAATCCATCAACAACTCTTCCTAACAATTCTTTTCCGACTGGTGCGTCTACAATTGCTCCAGTTCTTTTAACTGTATCACCTTCTTTAATAGCTCTATCATCTCCAAAAATTACAACACCTACATTTTCGCTTTCTAAGTTTAAAGCCATACCCTTAGATCCATCTGAAAATTCGACCATCTCCCCTGCTTGAACATTATCTAAACCGTATATCCTTGCAATACCGTCTCCAACAGATAAAACTTGACCAACTTCTGAGATTTCGGCTTTCTCACCAAATTTTTTTATTTGCTCTTTTAAAATTTTTGTTACTTCTGATGGGTTTATTTGCATATTACGCCTCTATCATATTGCTTTCTAATTTTTGTAGTTTAGTTTTAATTGAAGTATCAACCATTATACTTCCAACTTGGATTATTAGACCTGCAATCAATTCTGGGTCATATTTATATTCAATATTTAATGGTGACTTAAAATTTTCAGACAATTCTAATTCAACTTTTTTTTTATCTTCTAATGATAGTTCTTTTGATGATGTTAATTTTGCCTTGAGTTCACCTTTATTTTTCGAAACTAAATTTAAAAAATTTTCAAAGATATTGCCTAAAAAAAATAGTCTATTTTTATTAGATAAATAACCTAAAAAGTTTTTTAAAGTTTTAGAAAAATGGTTTTTGTCTGCCAAAGAAAACATAATATTTTTTTTAGCACCAGGGGATATTGTTGGGCTTAATATCATTTCTTTAAAATCATTGCTTTCAAATAATAACTTTTTAATACCTTTTGCTTCTTCTTCAATTTTATTTAATTCAGAATTTTCTTCTCCAAGCTCATAAAGAGCTAAGGCATAGCTTTTTGATGTTGAACCAGAAAATGTTGACTTTGAACTCAAATTTTACTCCTTAAAAAGACTTGTTTTGTATGAGATTATTTACATAAATTCAACATTTTCTATTGTATCTTTTTGTCTTCATTATGTAAGAAAAACCCTAGTTTAGCTGAAATTAATAGGATCAACATCAACCTCAAGTTTTATTCCAGGTATTATTTTTATTTTATTCAAAGATTGAGACAAATATTTTTGAATAAATAGTTTTTTCGGAGATCTTATTAAAATTCTACATCTATAATTTTTATTAATTTTAGTTATAGGAGCTAACACTGGACCTAAAACATTAACTTCGTTTATTTTTGGTAACTTAGATTTAATATTTATTGCAAATTTCATGATTAGATTTTCATTTCGACCAGAAATAATTAGAGATATAAGTCTAGAAAATGGAGGTAATTTTTTATCTTTTCTTAATAAGAGTTCTTTTTTTAAAAAAGCACGAGTGTTATTTTTTGATATATTCAAAAGTATTTCATCCTCAGGTGTATAAGTTTGAAAATAAATTGAAGACGAAATTGCCTCTCTTCCAGCTCTTCCAGCTAATTGATGATAAAGCTGAATATTTTTTTCCGCAGATCTTAAATCATACCCATGTGATGAAAAATCACCGTCTACAACAACAATGCAGTTTAGCTTTGGAAAGTGAAAACCTTTAGATAATAATTGAGTTCCGATCATTATATCAATTTTCTTTTTTTCAGCATTTTCTAAAAGTTCTAATGTTTTTTTATTTTTTCCAATGGTATCACTTGAGAATACTTCAATTTTTTTATTTGGATATATTTTTTTTAATTCTTCAAAAACTCTTTCTATTCCTGGCCCACAGAATAGTAAATCACATTTTTTTTTATCCTTACATAATCTTTGTAATGAAGATTTATACCCACAGTAATGGCAAAGTAGCTTATTCAATTTTTTATGATAGTTTAGATTAACCGCACAATTTATACATTGAAATTTGTAGCCGCATTTTTTACACATTACAAAGGGAGCATAACCTCTTCTATTTAAAAAAAATAAAACTTGATCTCCTTTATCTAAATATTTATTAACTTTACTAATTGTCTTTTCTGCGATCCATGATCCTTTATTTAAATTTTCAGAATGTAAATTTATAATCTCAATATTTGGAAGAGTAGCTTCTTTGTATCTCTTTTCTAATTTAGTTAGATTGTATTTTTTATTTACAATATTATTATATGTTTCAATTGAAGGAATAGATGTTACAAGATTTATTGGAATTTTTTCTATTGAAGCTCTAGTAATAGCCATATCCCTTGCATTATAAGAAACGCCTTCGTCTTGTTTGTATGATGCATCATGCTCTTCATCAACGATAATTATACCTAACTTTTTAAATGGTAAAAAAAGTGATGATCTTGCTCCAATTACTATTTTAATTTCTCCTTCAGTAATTCCTTTCCAAATTATCTTTTTATTTTTTTTTGTAGTACCTGAATGCCATATGGCAGGCTCTACTCCGAAAAATTCTTTAAATCTTTTACTAAACTGATTTGTTAAGGCTATTTCTGGAAGTAATATTAACGCTTGAAGCCCAGTATTAATAAGATCTCTTATTCTTTCAAAATATACAAGCGTTTTACCCGATCCAGTAACACCTTCCAGAACAGTAACACTATAGTTGTTTCCAAGGTTTCTGATAAAGGTAAGTGATTTTTTTTGCTCTAAATTTAATGAAAATCTATTTGGTTTTTTTTTTATTTCAAATTTACGAAAATCTTTGTCAAAATTTTTTTCAACTACATCTTTATTTAAGAGGCACATTTTTAATGACATGCCTAAAGGAACTAGATTATATTTTGAAAACCAAGATATAAATTCAATCATGGACTTGTTCAAACTTTGAACTTTTATTTTTTTGAAGATTTTTTTAATTTTGAATTTTTTATTAGTTTTTTGCTCATATGGCCAAATTACACCTGTTACCTCGGTTGATCCAAATGGAGCTTTTACAAAATCACCTGGATTTAGTTTTTGTGAAGTTTGATTTTCATAAGTAAATGGATAATCGAAAATTTTAGGAAATAGAACAGCTACTTTCATTTAAATTTAATTTTTTTTCTAAATTCTTTTTTAATGTTTTTGTCAAAAAGTTTCTTTAAATCTAACAAGTCTTTATTTTTTATTCTAGATTCTAATAATTTCCAAACATAAGGTATAAACTTCAAATAATCTTTTTTTTTATCTCTTATTGCAAGTCTTGAAAAAATACCAATTATTTTTAAACTTCTCTGAACTGACAATATATTAAAATCATTTAAAAAATTATTAGCATTTTCTTCAGTTATTTTTGGATTTTTTTTAATATAGTAATTATAGACTTTTTTTTTTAATTTATTAGAAGTTCTTATTCTCGCGTCGTCAATTAGAGAAACTAAATCATAAGCAGGATTTCCAACTACTGCATCTTGACTATCAATTACACCTATTTTCTTACGATGCTTTATTAAATTTTGAACATGGTAATCTCTATGTACAAAACATGTATTGGGAAAACTTAATTGATTGTATAGAATTAATAAAATTTTTTTTGCTTTTTTTTCAATTTTTTTTTTTTTTTTTTTTACTTAAATTCTTTGAAATTACTTTTTAAAAAATAATATCTGCTACTT
>Ga0114997_10000985_pt1 | contig 23683 bp, 21 predicted proteins | sample ArcticOcean_MG_C_2_FD_87045 | JGI IMG/M metagenome (GOLD analysis project Ga0114997, IMG submission 87045) | Marine microbial communities from western Arctic Ocean - ArcticOcean_MG_CB4_136 | ecosystem: Environmental > Aquatic > Marine > Oceanic | place: Arctic Ocean: Canada Basin | collected... | reverse complement strand
TTTAGAGGAAATTATTGGGATTATTTTAATTATTTATCTGCTGCATCAGTTTATTCCAAGCACGGTTTTGTGGATATCCTGGACCTGTTTAATCAAGCAAGCTTGCCACATTTATATAAAACTGCACATGAAAGCCAAATAGGTAGGCCATTAGTTATGAGTTTATTAAGTTTTTTTTACAATGTGAAATATTTAAATATTTTTTTCTTAAGTTATTTTTTTAAAATATTTTTAATTTTATTAGGGTCTGTTGCTTATTTTAATTTAATAAAAAAATTATTTTTATTAAATAAAACTAATGAATTTCTAGTATTAACTGTAGTTTATACTTTTAGTTTTTGGAATTTTTATTTAATAGAAATTGATGCATTATCACAGCTAGCAGCATTTCCAATTTATTTAATTTTATTATCAGAAATGAAAGTTTTTTTTATAGAAATAAAAAAAAAAAATTTTTATTTTTTAATATTTTTTGTCATTTTATTATCATGTTTTTTTCTACTCTATCCAGAACTATTTATAGTTTATCTTTTATTGCTATTAATTTATGGAATATGTTTAAACGAAATAAAATTTTCTTTTTTTATTAAAAATTATCTATCAATTTTATTTTTAATCTTTTTCTTTTTGATTTTCACAACTGTTAACTATTCTTCAACATATTTATTCTTATTAGATCAAATAAATACTGGCATTTATAGGAATAATACTTGGTGGGGATATTTTGGAGCTTTTATTATTGGGAGAGAAAATCCCATTCTAGATGAAAATTTTGTCACCATGTTCAAATTAAATTTAGAACACTTAAAAAATTTTAAGTCTATATTGATCTATATAAATGAAGAAATGCAGAGTATTAAATACTACTATTATTTATTTAATATTATTCCATCTTTTTTTGGTTTTTATTATTTGACAGATATTAAGTTTTTATCAGACTTTTATTATATCAATTTGCCATTTTTGTTGTTGTTCTCGATATTTTTAATTAAAATATCGTTTAAAAATATTTTAGTAATTTTTAAATCTAACAATGATTTAAAAATTCTTATAAAATCTTTTTTGATATTATTTATTTCACTATTTATTTTATTAATTTCTAATTCACAGTTTTGGTCAATAATTAAATTATTTTCATACTTCTCAATTTTTTTCTTTCTTTTCACAATATCAAAGGTAAAAAAAGAAAAAAATCATATCAAATTTAGATTAAATTATATTGTCTTAATATTAGTAATTATTTTTCCTTTATATAAATTCAGTGATTTTAATAATGGTATTCTTCGTTATGACTCCTTTCCTTCTGTAATGAATGTGAGCTCTAAAACAGCAGTAAATTGGCATTTTGAAAAAAAAACTTTTAAAGATTGCAAATATATAAAATTAAATTTTAATCAAAATAAACTTAATGATTTTAAAATGTTATATTTATCAATGAATTTAACATATAATGATTTTGTGTTTATTGAGAAAAATACACTTATAAACTCCAATAATAATGTAAAAAGAAGTTGTAATATAAATGATAATTATTTTGATTAGTTTTAGATGACCGATTTATCTGTAATAGTCCCAGTATTTAATGAAGAAAAAAATATTTTACCTTTCTTGGATAGAACAGTTAAAATTTTAAAAAAGTTAGATATTCAATACGAAATCATATTTGCATTAGATCCATCAGAAGACAATTCGGAAAAAATAATAATTGAATCAATTAAAAATAATAATAATATAAAATTATTAACCTTCTCTCGAAGATTTGGTCAACCCTCAGCCACTATGGCAGGTTTAAACGAAAGCCACGGTAAGTATTGTATTGTTATAGATGTTGATCTTCAAGACCCACCAGAATTAATAAGAGATCTTTATAATAAAATTAGTGATGGTCATAATTTTGAAGTTGTTATGGCTAAAAGAAAGACACGTAAGGGTGAAACATTAATCAAAAAAATAATCTCTTCTGTTGGATATTATTTAATTAACAAAATGACAGATATCAAAATACCAAAAGATACTGGTGATTTTAGAATTATGAGCAGACGAGTAGTGGATGAATTAAAGAAATTGAATGAGTCTCATGGATTTCTAAGAGGTTTGGTATCTTTTGTTGGTTTTAAACAAACCTTTATTGAGTATGATAGATTGGAAAGACACCGAGGTTCAGGAAACTACAACAGATATTTTGGCTCATTAAAAATAGGATTAAATGGAATTTTTAGTTTTACGTCAAAACCACTGGTTATAATGTCAACAGCAGGATTTATTTTTGCATTAATCAGTTTCCTTATTGGGTTATGGTATGTGATCCAAAAATTAATTGGTGTTGACTTTTCACCTGGATTACCAACTACAGTACTCGTCATTACTTTTTTTTCTGGTATACAATTATTAGGGTTAGGTCTTCTAGGTGAATACATAAGCAGAATATATGATGAGGTTAAAAAAAGACCACAGTATATTATAGATAAAAAAATTAATTTAGATAAATAAATTGAAAAAAAAAGTAATAGTAACAGGTTGTGCTGGTTTTATAGGAAGTAATTTAGTTGATTTACTTTTAAAAAAAAATTTCTCTGTGCTGGGTATCGACAATTTGTCTACGGGTCACCTAAGAAATTTAGACGATGCAAATAAAAATAAAAATTTTCATTTTGTAAAATTTGATTTATTAGACATAAAAAAAATTAAAAATTTATTTAAAAATATTGATATGGTATTCCATTTAGCAGCAAATGCCGACGTTAGATTTGGAATAGATAACCCAAAAAAAGATTTAGAACAAAATACAATCGTTACATTTAATATTTTAGAGTCTATGAGAGTTAATGGAGTCAAAAAAATTATATTTTCATCAACAGGGTCGATATATGGCGAAACAAGCATAATTCCAACACCTGAGAATGTTGAGTTTCCAATTCAAACATCTTTCTATGGTGCTTCAAAATTGGCATGTGAAGGGCTTATTCAAGCTTATTGTGATCATTATAATTTTAAGTCATGGATTTTTAGGTTTGTTTCAATTTTAGGCGAGAGATATAGTCATGGTCATGTGTATGATTTTTATAAAAAACTTCTCAAAAATAATAATTCCTTAAGTGTATTGGGCAATGGAAAACAAAAAAAATCTTATTTGAATATCAAGGATTGTTTGAGTGCAATTATGATTGCTATTCGAAAATCACCAAAAAAAGTGAATATATATAACTTAGGGACAAATCAATTTTCAACAGTCAGTAACTCAGTAAATCAGATTACCAAACGTTTATCTTTAAAACCAAAAATTAATTACAAGGGTGGCAAAAGAGGATGGCCAGGAGATGTTCCAACTATTTATCTGAATACAAAAAAAATTAGAAAACTTGGATGGAAACCAAAGTATACAATTAATGAAAGTATTATAGAAACACTAGAGTTTTTGATTAAAAATAAATGGTTATTAAAAAAAAATTAATGAAAAAATTTTTAAATATTGGATTAATTGGATGTGGTGTTGTAGGCCAGAAAAGAATTGAAAATCTACCAAAAAATTTTAAATTCGTAGCTTGCGCAGACCCAAAAATTACCTCAGTTCATAAAAATTTTTCTACAAAAAATGTCCACATAACATCTAGGTGGGAAGAATTAATTGATCTTGACTATTTAGATGCAGTAATTATTGCAACGACACATCATCTTTATTCAAAAATATTAGAAAAATGTATAAAAAAAAATCTGCATGTATTTTTAGAAAAACCAGCTGGTATTTTTGCTAATAAAACAAAGAAGATCATTTCGTTAATGAATAAAAAAAAGTTTTTAGCAATTAGAGTTGGGTTTAATCACCGATATCACCCAGCATTTTTACTTGCAAAAAAAATAGTAAAAAGTAATAAAATTGGAAAACTTATGTATATAAGAGCTGTATATGGTCATGGTGGAAGAATAAATTATAATAAGGAATGGAGATTTAAAAAAAAACTCTCTGGTGGTGGTGAATTAATTGATAAAGGATCACATCTGATCGATTTATCGAGATTATTTTTAGGTCAATTAAAAGCAGATAAATTTAAACTAACAACTAATTTTTGGAAAATGAAACTTGAAGATAATTGTTTTTTAATACTAAAGAATAAAAAAAATAATATTGCATTTTTACATGCCTCATGCACTGAATGGAAAAATAAGTTTATTTTTGAAATTTTTGGCAAAACAGGTAAGATTGAAATTAATGGTTTGGGACGTAGTTATGGTCAGGAAAATTTATTACATTATAAAATGTCAAAAAAAATGGGCCCTCCAAAAAAAATTATTTATAACTTTAAGGATAAAAAAGATAATTCCTGGAAATTAGAATTAGAAGATTTTTATAAAGACATACAAAATAAAAAAAAATCAATTCCTGGAATTATAGATGCTTATGAAAATTTAAAAATAATTAATCATATATATAAATATAATAATGTTAATAATTAGAAGCCCATTAAGAATTAGTATCGGTGGAGGTGGCACTGATATACCATCATATTATAAAGAAAAAGGAAGCTTTTTTATTTCTGCAGCGATAAATAAATATGTTTATGTGACAATAACAAAACCCTTTGTTAAAGGAATTTATTTAAATTATTCAAAGATTGAAAGAATTAATGAAATAGAAAAAATAGATCATAAAATTATCAAGGAAGTTCTCAAGCAGGAGTTAATGGAGAATAAAATTGAAATATCTACTCTTACAGATATTCCAGCAAAAACAGGCCTTGGGTCCTCAGGAAGTTTTTCTACTGCTTTAATAAAAGCCATGTATTCTTTTAATCAAAAAATGATAGGTAGAAGAGAGTTGGCAGAAAAAGCCTGCGATATTGAAATTAATAAATTAGATCAACCAAGTGGAAAACAAGACCAATATATCTCTGTTTATGGAGGTATATCTGAATTTAATATTAATAAAAAAGGTGTTGTAAAAATTAATAATCTAAAAATAAATAATGAAACCAGATTAGAATTAGAGGATAATTTACTATTATTTTTTACTGGTTTCTCAAGAAATTCATCTTTGATTTTGAATGAACAAAATAAAAAAACGATCAATAGCAATGCCCAAATAATTGAAAATCTTGACTATATTAAATTTCTTGGCCAAGAAATTAAAAAAAAATTACTAAAAGGAAATTGTAGTGATTTTGGAAAGTTAATGAACGAACACTGGATGTATAAGCTTAAAAGATCTAAAAATATGTCTAATAAAACAATTAATGAAATCTACAACTTTGCAATGAAAAATGGAGCAATTGGTGGAAAATTAATTGGTGCAGGTGGTGGTGGGTTTTTAATGTTTTACACCAATACGCCAAGCCGTCTAAGAAAAGCCATGATCAACAAAAAACTTGAAGAAGTTAGGTTTAAATTTGATTATGAGGGTGTTAAGCAGATATTGTGATTAAATATGATGTAATTATTTTATCAGGCGGAAAAGGAACACGTGTTAAAAGTTTCACAAAAAATAAACCAAAATGTTTAATTGATATAAATGGGAAACCTTTCCTGTATCACCAGTTAATATATCTTAAAAAAAATAATATAAAAAATGTAATTTTATCTGTCGGTTACTTATCAGAAATGGTTGAAACTTACGTGCAAAAATACATAAAATTTATTAATGTTAAAATAGTAAGTGATGGTAAAAAATTATTAGGTACTGGTGGAGCAATTAAAAAGTCATTAAACTATATGAAAAATAATTTTTTTATAATGTATGGAGACAGTTATTTTAATTTCAATCTAAAAAAAATGAAACAAAATAACAGTAAATCAATAATGGCTATTTATAAAAATAAAAATAAATACGATAAAAGTAATATTGAGCTTAAACAGAAGAATGAAATATTATATTACAAATCTAAAATAAAAAAAAAATTATTTTATATTGATTATGGAGTCTCTTATTTAAATAAAACCATCTTTAAGGGTACCGCTACAGGTAAAAAATTTGACTTATCAACATTATTTTGTTCCATCTCCAACAAGGGGATGTTAAAAGGATTTTTAGTTAAAAAAAGATTCTATGAAATTGGGTCATATAATGGAATAAAAGAGTTAAAAAAATATTTAAAATAAAATGAAATTTATAAAACTATATAAAAAAAACATAATAAAATCACTTGATAAGATTGATGATGTTCAAATTATTAAAACAATAAAAATATTAAAAAATTTAAAAAAAAATAAAGGAAGGCTGTTTATAATTGGTGTTGGTGGTAGTGCAGGAAATGCCTCACATGCGGTGAATGATTTTAGAAAGCTGTGCAATATTGATGCTTATACACCTGTGGATAATGTTTCTGAGATAACCGCTAAAACGAATGATGATGGTTTTGAAACAATATTTGATTCTTATTTAAAACTTTCTTCTTTTGCAAAAAAAGATGTACTTCTTATTTTTTCAGTAGGTGGGGGTAATTCTCATAAAAAAGTTTCAGTCAATTTAATTAAAGCTATTAAATATGCCAAGACAAGAAAAGCAAAAATTATATCTATAGTAGGTAGGTCTGATGGTTATGCTCATAAATATTCAGATATTAGTATTTTAGTTAAGGTAGATGAAAAAAAATTAGTTACTCCTGTGTCAGAAACTTTTCAAGCAATGTTATGGCACCTACTTGTTTCTCACCCAGAATTACAAGTCAATAAAACAAAGTGGTAAAAAAAATAGACATTTTTATTTGTTTCTTACTACATGAAATATAAATAATGCAAAAGAATATTCAAATTTTAAACCTAGATTTTTTACCATCAGCAAAAAATTGCTGAACGGTTTTAATTGAATATTTATTTAAAGGTATTTTTTTTGAATTTAATTTCTCAATTAATGCAGGTCCCATTGTAATAATATGACAATTACATTTTTTTGCCTGGTTATAATTGAAAACTTCCCTGGTACTTGCCCAAAGAATTTGAACATTTTTGTAATTTTTAAATAATGCAACCGCATCTCTTGTTATAATTTCTGGGTTTAATCCATTGTCTGCTATTCTTCCACAAAATATAGATATAATTATGGGGGTTTTTTTGTTAATTACCTTTTTAATTTTAATAATTTGTTTAAGGGTGAAAACAGCTGTTATATTTAATCTTATTTTTTGAGAGTTTAGTTTTCGAATTACAGAAGTAAGAATTTTACCCTTAGTATTAACGATTGGAACTTTTACAAATAGATATTTATTCCAAAGAGCTATTTCTTTTGCTTGATTTAGTATTTGATCTGGTTCGTCTGCAAATACCTCAACGGATAAAGGTTTTTTTTTTGTAATTTTTAAAATTTTTAAACAATGTGTCTTATAATCTTTAACACCATTAGCCCTCATTATAGAGGGGTTGGTTGTAACTCCATCTATCTTATATTTTTTGATTTGTGTTTTTATAATTTTAATATCAGCTGTATCGCAATAAATTTTTGTCATAGTTATTTATTATATAATTAATAATTAATCTTATTAAATTCACCTATGTTTTTAAAGTTAATTTTTAAAAAACTATCTTTATAAAATTTGATTTTTAATTTGTCTGATTTATTAACTAAAATTTTGACATTTTGAGCGATACACTCTAGGGTAAACAAGCTATATATATTTTCATTTGATGCAATGGTATATTTTGCTCTTGCTTGAAGTTTAGATAACTCATTGTTGTTGATATGACCATAGTTAATTACGTTATGAATATTCAACTTATCTCCAACAATATTTATTTTAAATCCTAGTATAGTTAATGAGTGAATCATTTTTATTGGAAAAAAACTTTTTTTGTTTTTATGATTTCTATAGTAAATCAGGAAATCAATATTCTTTCGTAATTTTTTTTTTTTAAAGTTAAATTTTTTAATTATGTAATTAAAATTACTTTTTTTAATAGTACTTTTTGATAGGTACTTTTTTAATAACTCTGTTGAAAAAATTAACCTATATTTTCTTAAATTAATTATATATTCACTAATTTTATAAAAAATTGGAAATAAATAGCTTCTAATAAAAAAAGATTCATTATTAAATTTAGCACCACCAGTTATAGGACCAATTATTGTTTTTGGAGGCAGTAAAAAAAATATCAAGAAATTCCAAAGAGGTAAATAGTTTACATAGCAAGATTTTTTTTTTTTTAAGTAATAAGTCCAACAATAAAATACACCTATAAATGGGATTATATAGCGATAATTAATTAGGTTTTTATAAAAAAAATTATTTTTATATGCCAGTTTAATTTTTTTTATTTTATTAGTTTTCTTTAAATCTTCTAAAAAAAATAATGCAAGTCTACCTTCACCAGTACTTAGTGAGTTGTCACATGTCCAATAATGAATTGTGTTATTTTTCAATTTTATTAAAAATTATTCTTTGATATTTTCCTGTATATCTTCCAATCAAATAATAAAAATAGCTATCAAATAATCTCATTAATCTTCTGATAGTATCAGTTTTTAACCTCCAAATATATTCATGATTAGCTAAAAATTTTGGAACATCTGGTATTTCTTTAGAGGCAATGGAAATAGCTCCCCCAATACAAATTATTTTATAAAAAGATAAATTGTTTTTAATTAAATATGCCAAAATTTCTTGCTTTGGTGTTGGTAGTGTAATGAATATTATTTCATTTTTTGTTATTTTTGAAAAATCTAAATCTTGTTTATCTACAGGTTTATATGATAATTTTGTGTGTATAATTTTTTTTTTATATTGTTTTATCAAAAATTTTTTAGATACATCTGTTAAATTTCCAAATACATGTATTTTTTTAATATAGTTAGGTATAATTAATTCTTGTAATAGTTTTGCTCCTGAAATTTTTTCATAATTTATAAATTTTTTAGCAAAAATTCCATCAGGCCAAGTATAAAGACTATTTATAGGGTAAATTGTCTTTTTTTGTATGTAACCTAAAAATGCTAAATTTAATGCTGATAAAATAAAATTTTTTTTAAAGGGTATAAATTTAATTTTATTTAAAATATTTAAGGTTATCTTATTATAAAATGGCAAGTCATATATAAATCTAAATCTTTGAAATTTTTTATTTAAGTAGTTTTGATTATATGAAAAATATTCATATGATTTATACACAAATCTCATGAATATAGAAAATTTACTAAAGTCGGTTTTTTGATTTTTTAGTGATCTAATTATTTCAGATGTTATTTTTAGGTAACTTGTTATAAATTTGCCTGAAGTTCCACCAGTTCTCATTCGTACAATATCGATATTTAATATTTTGTATTTCAACTTTTTTATTTTCAAGATTCTATGCAAAAAATCAAAGTCTGAAGCTATTTTCAAATCTGTATTGTAAAGACCGTATTGATCATAAACTTTTTTTCTTACAAAGGATCCTGGATGAGGTGGCATCAACCCTTTTTTTGTATTATTTATTGTTTTGTGATTTGCTAAAAAGTATCTGCTTATTTTAGTAAAATTATTGTTTGAAAAATAAATAACATTTCCAAAAAAAATATTACAATTTGGAAATTTTTTTATTTTATAAATTGTTTTTTCAATTATATTATTGTTTTCTAGTATGTCATCAGAATTTAATATGTGAATTATTTTACCAGAAGATTTTTCAATGCCCATATTAATTGCTTCATAAATAGAACTATTTTTTTTTATGAATATTTTTTTGTTTTTATTTGGGTTTTTCTTTAATATTTTTACAGTAGAATCTGTTGACCCTCCATCTACGAAAATATGCTCAATATCTTTATAACTTTGTGAAAGAACTGAGTTAATTGTGTCTCTGATTGTTCTTTCGCTATTCAGGGTAACTGTAATTATTGATATTTTCATTAATTCTTTATATAGAGTTAAGACATTATCCTTATAATAATAAAATTATAAATATGAAAATAAAAAAAGCATTAATTACTGGTGTTACTGGCCAAGATGGCTCTTATCTTGCTGAGTTTCTGTTAAATAAAAATTATATTGTACATGGTATAAAGAGAAAATCATCTTCATTTAATACTGAAAGAATAGATTCAATATATCTTAATAAAAAATATAGAAATAGATTTTTTTTACATTATGGGGATTTAACGGATGCGAATTCCATCAATTCAATTATAAAAGAAACATTACCTGATGAAATTTATAATTTAGCTGCTCAAAGTCATGTTGGAATAAGTTTCCAGTTGCCCGAATATACGACAGATGTTAATGCTTTGGGAACATTGAGAGTTTTAGAGGCTATAAAAAATTTAGATATAAAAAAAAAAATAAAATTTTATCAAGCATCGACTTCTGAACTTTATGGAGAAATTCAAGATAAAAAACAATCAGAAAAAACAAAATTTTATCCTAAAAGTCCCTACGCATCCTCTAAACTTTTTGCATATTGGATTACAAAAAATTATAGAGAGGGACATGGTATACATGCGTCCAATGGGATTTTATTCAACCATGAGTCGCCTAGACGTGGAGAAACTTTTGTTACTAGAAAAATTACAATGACATTAAGTAAAATAATTTATGGTACTGAAAAATGTTTATATCTAGGTAATATTTACTCATTGAGAGACTGGGGACATGCCAAAGATTATGTCGAAATGTGCTGGAAAATTTTACAATATAAAAAACCTGATGATTTTGTTGTTTCAACTGGAAAACAATATTCTGTTAAAGTATTTATTGAAAAATGTTTTAAGCATCTAAATATTAAAATTAAATGGAGTGGTAGTGGTATAAATGAAATTGCAAAAATAATTAAATTTGATAGAAAACAGTATCCACACTTAGTTAAAAATAGCACCATTATTAGAATTAGTAAAAAATATTTTAGACCCAACGAAGTTGAAAATTTAATTGGAGATTCTACAAAAGCAAAAAAAATATTAAAATGGAAAGCAAAAATTACAATAGATCAGTTAATAAAAGAAATGTTAACATTTGACTTAGATTTAGCAAAAAGATCCTTATAAAATTAGAATTATAAAATTTTTGAGAAAAAAAATATTAATAGCTGGGCAAGAAGGTATGGTGGGATCTGCTATTTATAAATTATTATCTAAATCAAAAATTTTTAAAATAATTCCTTGTAAAAGAAAAGATTTAGATTTCACAAATAAATCAAGAGTAGAAAAATGGTTTAAAAAAAATAAACCAGAAATTGTTATAAATTGTGCAGGAAGAGTAGGTGGTATTTTAGACAATTCGATGTATCAAGATGCTTATCTTTATATAAATACCATGATTGGTTTAAACTTAATTAATGCTTCATTAGAATTTAATGTAAATAAATTGATTAACTTAGGGTCTGCTTGTATTTACCCAAAGAAAACAAAACAACCCATAAAAGAAGAGTACTTATTAACCTCTAAATTAGAAGTGACTAATGAAGGTTATGCTCTAGCCAAAATTACAGTGCTTAAATACTGCGAATATATTAAAAAAAAATATAATAAGGATTTTATATCGATGCAACCAGCAAATTTGTATGGAGAAGGAGATAATTTTGATCTTAGGTCTAGTCATGTTGTGCCTGCATTAATTAATAAATTTCATTATGCTAAAATAAATAAAAAAAAGATAGTAGAGGTGTGGGGTAGTGGCAATGTAAAAAGAGAATTTCTTCACGTAGATGACCTAGCCTCTGCAGTTAAGTTTTGTCTAAATAAAAAAACTGAACATAGCTTTTTAAATATTGGAAGTGGAGAGGATATTACAATCAAAAAATTGGCAATATTAATAAAAGAGATTACCAAGTATGAGGGTAAAATAATATTTAATAAAAACTATCCGGATGGTGTCAAAATTAGAAAATTAGAAACTAGTAGAATTAATAAAATGGGGTGGAAATCTAAAATTCTGTTAAAAAAAGGATTATCTAAATATTATAATTATTATATGAGCTTAGTTTTTTGAGAAAAAGTTTTTTTAATTTTTAATTTTAATTATTATTCCTGAATAGCAAGTTATAGTAAGCAAAATTATAAATACATTCCCATCTACAAAGTATTTTAATGATATTGGAAATAAGATTAATAGATTAATAACAATTAGTGATTTTGAATATGTGAGTTTGCTTAATAATAAATGGTGAATATGCATTCTATCATCAGAAAAAGGACTTCTGTTCATTAAAATCCTTACAAAAAAAAGCCTAATCATGTCAATACCTGGAATTAACATATAAATAAAAATATCATCAGAATAATTGATAATATTTTCATTATAAAGCTTGATAAAAATATAACTAATTATGAATGAGATTAATAATGAACCACTATCACCTAAAAAAGTTTTGTTTTTAAAATTTAGATATTTAAAACTAATTATAAAAATTAATAAAATTATAAAAAATATTGAAGTATTCATATAAATTATTAAAATTATTATTAAAAAAAATGAATATGTGCTTGCTTGAAGGTTGATCCCATCAAACATGTTAAAAGAATTAATGAAAACTACAATACAAAATAAAGTAAAAATAATTGAATAGTTTAATGAGTTAATATTTTTATCTAAAAAAGATAATTTAATTTCAATAATTCTTAAATTTGGATCAAAATATAACAAGAGCAGAGTTGTTACAAATAAAAGTGTAAATTTTATAAATGGTTTAATGTTATATTTGTCATCATATAAGCCAATTATAAAAAATGAAATACAAGAGATTATAAACAATTTAAATTCAAAAAAATCTTTAAAAATTATTTCATTGATCAATAAATTTTCGTTAACAAAACATAAAAAAGCATATAAGATAATATTAGCAAATAAAATAATACCACCCGCAAGAGGAGTGGGTTTTTTGTGAAATTTTCTTTTGTCGTCTGGAGTATCAATTATATTATGTAAAATTTTTATTTTATCAAAAAATATTAAAAAATAAAAATTTAGTAAAACAAAAGATGCTATTACATAAAAATTGGTCATTTTATTCTTTTCTAAATTTATATTCTAAAGTTAAACCACATAGCACAAAGATTATTAAGTCAATTCCAAAAACACCATATCCAGTTTCAAATACCGACCTAACTAAGAGTATAATAATCGTATATTTAGTGATTTCTGTTAATAATGACATCTTTTTACTTGATGATTTAATAAGAAGTGTGATGGAATAATAAAATACAAGTAAAGAAAAGAGAATCATTATTAATAAACCAAAAATACCACCAGAAGCATATGCATACATCAATCCATTCGATGCAGATTGATTTATAAGTAATCTGTCCCCTTGAACACCATTTCCAAAAAATTTTTTCTGGTTTTCAAAAATTATACCCTTCCAGTCTCCAATTCTTCCTGAACCATATTTGCCCTGTCTGTGATTTCTTAAGGTAGCTTTAAATGCAAAAGTTTTTTTAAATCTGTTTTTCTCTAAATTAAGAAAATATTCCTCACCATCCGTCAAACAACTGCTATCTAGGCTAGGTACATAAGAGCATTTTTTTGTTTTTTTTAATATCAGCTTCTTATAATTGTTTATGGTATTTCTTGATGATACATTTAACTTTTTAAAATCTTTTAATAATTCCAAACATTCTGTCTTATGATCTTTATTGGGAAATGTTTTACAATCAATTTGTTGATTAATTATAATACGCTTACTTATATAAAATTTTGAATAATTAACTGTATAGTAAAAAATTAATGGAAAAATAATGAATATTTTTAAATAATAAAAAAAACTAACTTTTTTTCTATTGAAAAAAAAATGAGCAAATATATAAATAGCTAATAGTAACATACTCGATCTCGCTGCAAGCATGTAGATTATACAAGCAAGAATTATCAGAAAAAAATGATTTAGTTTTTTATTATCATTTTTTAAAAAAGTATATAAATGCAAAGAAATTAAAAGAAGCAATGCTGTTCTACTAAGTCCAGTAGGCCTAGGCACACTCATAGCACTATTGTGAATATTACCCCAAATATGATAAAGAAGTATATCTGGTGTTTTTAAAAAATAGTATAAATACTTACATGTATAAAACAAAAACATAAGAACGAAGAAAAAAACTATTACAAACAAGAAAACTTTATAATCATTCTTTGAAAAAATTCTTAAAGATAGGTAAAATATTATCAAAACTACTAATGAATTAAATAGATAATATAAATTTGTTAATTCTTGCTTTTGAGATAATGGGTGTTCCTCGTATAAAGTTTCTGCTGTAAAAAAACCTACACACTGAATTGCTAAATAAGCAAAAAATAAAAAAAAGAAAATATTTGATTTAAAAATGATCTTGTTTGTAAAAATAAATCTTAAAAAAAAATACAATAGAATTGGAAAATATATTAGCGTTGTTACTCCCCTTAAAATATCCAATAAATATTTAATTCCAAATTGTGAATAATTATAATAAAAATTAAATTCTAAATTTGGTTGATTAAAAATTAGGAGCTTCTGTGGGTTAAAACCAATAGATAAAAAAGTAAAAATTAACCCAAAAATTAATAATATTTTTTGGAAGTTCAATTTTTCATCAAAACTAAAAAATTTAAATTTCATTAAGATCCAAGTATAATTACATTATAATATCTAATTTCTATAGAACATTTAATTATTAAACTTTTAACTAAAAAGAATATTCCTTTTTTTAGTTTCTAAAAATAGATAGATCCAAAAACCTAAAGGCAGAAAGCATACTAAACTAATCCAATTATTAAAAAAACTACCAGAAGGGATAAATGGCATAATATTTATTATTATTCCTATGTTTAATACATAAAATGATTTTTTTAAATTATCATCATCAGTAAGTGAAAATTTCATTTTTAAATTAAGACCTAGGATGATGAAAAAGATTGAGACAATTATTAAAAAACCAAAAATTCCTATTTCAGAAAGTATTTGTGGATAAATGCTATGTGGGTGCGTTGAACAAACACTACTTTTATAATTCACTTTATTACAAATATGACTAAATGTCTTAATACCAGCTCCTGTTAAAGGATTTTCTTTAAATATACTTATGGCTGTTAAAGCAAGATTCTGATGTTCATTAGAATAATATTTAATATTAGAAAATTTCAATTCTTGATCTTTGTAGCTTCTGTGATTCTCTATAATTTCAAGTTGAGCTAAAGTTCCATTTATCAATTTATGGTGTATTGCATCATTGAAAGTTATAATTGTAAAAAATATAATAATTATTATTCCTGATATTTTAAATTTATGCTTTAAGATCTTAACATAAAATAAAAAGAAAATTGAAAACATTATTAATGCTGTTCTTTCTGAACTAAATAGAATCATTATTATAGTTGATAAAATTATAATTTCTTTTAATAAATATTTTTTAAAAACTGCTAAGTTTAAGTAAATGATCAAGCTGATTATGAATGGAATAATTCTTATCAAATAACTTCCTAATTTTTTCTCTGATTCAAAAAAACTTGTGATAAATTTTTGGCAATTAGAATAATCACAATATGATTGCAATTTATATCCAAAAATATTTTGACCAAAATTATATTGCACTAGAGAATCGAAAACTAACATAATAAATACGAAAAGAAGAGAGCATAAAATAGCATATAAAGAAAATTTATGATGTTGGATGATATAGAAAATTCCAAACGACATTAAAAAAAATCTAAAATAAAAAAAAGATGGTAAAAAAGATGAATTTAAATCATGTGAGTTGAGTAAGCTTATTATGATAATGGTATAAAATAATATCATTAAAATAGTTACCCATTTCAAATTGTCAAAAAAACTAAATACTTTTTTTTCTTTAATTATTATTATTATTGTCAATAGGCTAATTAATGCAGCAAACAAATCAGAAACAAATATGCTAAAAATTAAAGCAAATGGAAGTAACGTAAACATTATTAATAATGACTTCTGTAAGAAATTTGAATTATTTGAGAAATCTTTAAAAGAGTTAAGCATTTTGAGTTTTTTATATTATAATGTTTTTAATAGATAGAACGAAATAGTGATTTTTCAATATTTGTTTTGAAATTCTTTAAATATATTTTCCATTAGAAACATTTTTTTATAAAATTTAGAGCTAGAAATTAATTTGTGATTTTTTTTATTTAGTAAAATATCCACATACTCAAAGAGATTTTTATGATTTTTGTACACATAAGGTTGGTTTGAATCTTTAATCTGGATACCTTTTATGCCATGTTTAGTTGTTATAATTTGAGTGCCGATTAATAGAGCTTCTATAACTTTTAACTTTGTACCTGGTGCTCTTTTTAAAGGTAGTAATAAAAATTTTGCTTTCTGTATTAAATAATTTAAATTTTTTTTTTCTAAAAACCGAAAATATAAAATTTTTTTATTTTTAATTAGACTTGTTGGTAGACCGTCACCTGAAATAATCAAATATAAGTTTGGATATTTTTTTATTAATTTTGGGTATATATTTTTTATAAGATTGTCTAAGGCAACTTTATTAGGGTGATATAAATAGCTCCCTTAGTATAAATAAAAACTTTTAGGAATATTTTGATTAATTTTTTTTATCTGAAGCCTACTAGAATGCACCCCATTCATGAAAATAGAAGAATTAAGATTATATAATTCCTTGATTTTTTTTTTATCATGCCTGGATACTGAAGTAGCAATATCTGACTTGGCATATACAAATTTTTCAAAAATTTTAGAAAAAAATGCAATTAAAAAATTATTTTTTTTCCTTCTTATTTCATATTCAATATTATGTGCATGATATATTATGAAGACTTTGTTTAAAAAAATTTTTGATAAGATTATAAATAAAAATGAAAAACCAATCCAGCTGGCTCCCTCAATAAAAATTATATTTTTTTTATTATCATGAAAGTAACTCTTTAGTTTCACAATTATCCTCAATAAAAAAAATAATTTTTTTATATTGTTTAAATAAAGACCATTCTTAATCTTACTCTCTTTAAATTCAAATAATCTCTTGTCTCCTTGAATCGATTTATATAGCCCCAATGAAACTTCAGCAGTTCCATGACCACCTCTTGAGGTCATAAAAAAACAAATTACTGCAGTTTTTCGTTTTGTTAACATTAGATTAAAATTTTATAATTTAAAAAATTCCTTTTTAAGTACACTAAGTGGTAATTTTAAAAAAACAATTATTATAAAAAAAATAGCTGACAAGTATGAGAATTTATAATATTCAAAAAAAGACAAAACAAATGTAGAGAAAAATAATAAAATTTCTGTATTCAAAAATTTGTAATCAATAATGAATTTCTTTACACTATTAATTCTCACAAAGAGCATTATAAATTCTTTAAATAACAGCAAGAATGCAAATAAAAAAATATTTTGATAATAAACGCAAATTGCTAAACCAATACAAAAGGGAAATATACTAATTGTTTCATACTGGGTATTTTTTTTAGATATCAAAGTAGCCTCGTAAAAGGCTACGATAATATTTGATAAGCAGCTTAAAAATGTTAGTAAAATAAAAATCTTAAATAATTTAAGTATTTCTAAACTATATGACTCTTTTAACCACCAATCTAATATCGGCTCATAAAAAGGAAGTAGCACTATTAAAAGCAAACCTATTAAACAAAAGAATAGATACAAGTTTGCACTTAAGATTTCTTTCCTTTTTTTATCATTTTTTTGTGATGAAATTTTGGGAAGTATAACAGCAATTATTGCATGTGAAAAAATAGTTAATTTTGCAGCTATTTGTTGTGGAACTGCGTATGTTACAAGCATAATTGACCCAAAATTAATTTTAATAATATGCTTGTCTATGTAGTCATATATTTGATTATAAAAACCAGTAATTGTCATCCACTTTGCATGTGTTTTGAATTCCCTAAATAAATCTAAATTTACCCTAGTAAAGGTTAATTCTTTTTTTAAAATTAAAAAAGACAACAAGAATAAAAAACTAAAAAATTTTATAATTAAAGAAATATTGAAAAGATTATCTAAAAAATTAGTGTTTTGGTTTTCAATTAATAAAAAAAAAGCAGGTGATGACAATGAAAGACTATAAAATAAAAAATTAGTTAGACTACATAGCTTGAAGTAGCCAAGTCCTTTAATGATATGTTCGGTACCTATGTATAAAATAGTTACTAAAAGACCAATAAATAACGATAATGATATGTTAAAAAAATTTTTATCATCAAAAAAATAAAGAATAACAAAATATGTTACTGCTGCCAAAAAAGTTCCAGTAACAAAACTTGCACCAATGGTTGTGAATATTATTTCTCTTCTTTTAATAGTATTTAATCTTTGAATTTTTACAGAAGCGAATTTACCTAGATTAAGATTCAATACCATTCCTAAAGATAAGATAAAATGTTGTATCAAATAGTTGGCATAATAATCAGCAGATATTAGGTTTAAAAAAAATGGTATAGAAAAAAAAGATAAAAGTATCGATAAAATTCCTGGTAAAGCTGAAATCAATACATTATTTAAATGTTTATTATTGTACAAATACACCGTCTTGAATTTTCCATTTTTCTTTTAAATTTTTATTAAAAAACAATTTATTGTCAGTATAAAGGTTAAGCCAATCAGAGTGCTGAATTGATTGCTCAAAATTAGTTGTATAATTTATATTAAATCTTTGTTCGTACTTCCATTCGTATTTGTACCAAAAAAAATCTAAAGCACTCGAATCCACAATTAAAAATATTTCACGGCATTTATTCCACCAATCATCAAGTGTCCATTTGACTTCTATATTATTTTTTTGTAAATATCTCGCACAAAGAAAAATTTCATTAATAACTGCAGTCTCATTTTTAATGCATGGATGATTTCCAAAATTCATTTCTGCTAAACTTGTTTTAAAGCTATTTTTATTGAAATAATTTTTTAAATTAGATGTAGTTCCAAATAAAAATACATCACTTAGTCCGTAAACTCTATATTTTCTTGTATCTGTTGAACAAGAAATTATTCTATCACCTAAAAATTGATAATCTTTATTTATAGGATAATTTTTTAATAAATTTTTTAAAAAAAATATAGAATTTTTTTTATAGATTCTACAATCTGTTCTAGTTTTTAGACAATATTTAATTTTTTTTTCCTCAGCATATAGAAGGGCAGAATTTGTCGAATAGGTTTGCAAGTCTACATTAAAATCTGTTATTGGTTTTGTGTTTATAATAATCTTAATATTTTTGTCATTATTGAATTTCGCTAAAAATTCATTTTTAATATCTTTCTCCCATGTGCTTAAAATAATTAAGTTATCTTTAAATAATTTTTTATAGATAAGTAGAGTTTCTTCAACAAACTTTTCTAAATCTTTAATAGAACCTTGTATTATAATAGCAGTAGAATCGTTATTATAATTTTCAATATTAGATTTTAGATCTACTGAGTTTTTTGGTCTAAAAACAAAGGATACAAAGTTATCAATTGAAAAATCAAATAAAAATCCACGCTCAGATTTTATTATTTTCTTTCCATGAATATTTTTTGTTAAAGAGATAAAAAATGATCTTTTGAACATTTTAATAAATTTATTATTATCTCTCATCCTAATTAGAAAATTAGTTAATATGGGGTAATTTGATTTAATAAAAATTTTTATTTTTTTAAAAAATGACATGTTTAAAAACCTATAATATAAGTATTCTTAATTTGTAAAAATTAAATTCTAATAATAATATATGATTTATATTTCACACAGAGGAAATCTTACAGGAAAATCTTTAAAAGATGAAAATAATCCAGACTACATAATGAAGGCTATAGAGAGTGGTTTTGATGTTGAAATTGATGTCTGGTTTAAGAATAATATATTTTATTTGGGGCACGACAAGCCAAGCTTTGAAGTTGATACTAAATTTTTAAAAAATTCCAGATTTTGGTGTCATGCAAAAAATATTAATGCACTGAGTGAGTTAGCTCGAATTAATTGTCACTATTTTTGGCATCAGGAAGATGACTTTACCTTAACAAGCAAGGGTATTATTTGGACATATCCTGGAAAATATTTGACCAACAAAAGTATTTGTGTCCTACCTGAAAAAACAAATGTAAAAGAATTTGATTGTTTGGGGATATGTTCGGATTTAATTGAAAATTATAAAAATGATTAAGGCAATTATTTTTGACTTAGATGGTGTTTTGGTTGATACCAAAGCAATACATTTTTTAGCTTTAAATGATGCACTAATAGATAATAAAATTTCACCGATTGAATATGAGGATCATCTTAAAATTTATGATGGATTACCAACAAGTGAGAAACTAAATTTTTTAACTAAAAAAAATAAAATTTCTCAAAAGAATGTATTAAAAATTAAAAAATTAAAACAAGTAAATACAATCAAACACCTAAATAACTCCCTAGTTTTTGATAATAAAACTTTTGACATTTTCAAGACTCTTTCTAAAAATTACAAAATAGGAATTGCAACAAATGCTGTAAAGTCTACTTTAGATATTTGCTTAAAAAAATTAAAAATAAAAAATTTTGTTGATTTTTCTTTATGCAATGAAGACATTAATAATGCTAAACCAAATCCAGAAATTTACTTTAAAATGTTTATTAAATTTGGGTTATATCCCGATGAAACAATTATTTTAGAAGATTCCCACTATGGACGGCAAGCAGTTAGTCATTCAGGCGCACATTTATTACCTATTAAAAAGTTATCTGATGTTAATTTACAAAATATTAGATATCATATTAAGACTATAAATAAAAACATGAAAAATATTTCAACAAAAAATACCTGGGTAGATAAAAATTTAAACATTTTAATTCCTATGGCTGGACAGGGTAAGAGGTTTTCTGATGCTGGGTATATTTTTCCAAAACCACTAATAGAAGTGAACAATAAACCAATGATTCAATGGGTTATTGAAAGTTTAAATTTAAAAGGTAAATTTATTTTTTTAATACAAAAAGAGCATCAAAAAAAATATAATATTAAAAGCACACTTAAAATTTTACAACCTGATTGTGAAATTATTGAAATAGACAAACTAACAAACGGAGCTGCGTGTACTACATTGCTAGCTAAGAAATTTATTAATAATAAAAACCCTTTGGTAATTGCTAATTCTGATCAATTTATAAAATGGAACAGCTCTAAATCAATGTATCAAATTACTACTAAAAAATTAGATGGAGCAATATTAACTTTTGAGGCGGTTCATCCTAAGTGGTCATATGCTAAAACAGATAAAGATGGATTTGTGGAAAAGGTTGCTGAGAAAAAAGTAATTTCAAAAGAAGCTACTGTAGGTGTTTATTATTGGAAAAAAGGATCTGACTATGTAAAATATGCAGAACAAATGATTAGTAAGAATAAAAAAGTAAATAATGAATTTTATGTTTGCCCTGTATATAATGAAGCAATTGAAGATAAAAAATTAATTAAAACTGTCAAAGTAGATGAAATGATTGGAATGGGTACTCCTCAAGATTTAGAACAGTTTATAGCGAAAATTTCATAAATATATCTACTAATATAAGAATATTGATAACTTAAATTTTATAAAGATTAAAATATTGTAAATTATTTTAGAATTTCCATATATCTTTTAAAAGCTAGCAACGAACGTTCTGGAAGATATTTTCTTATTGAGTGGGGGTTTTTTTTTAAATCTCTTATTAATTGAAGATTATTATTATAACCAATTAATTCACCCTTAAAATCATTATATATATTATGAGGGTTTCTTTCTTGAGCTACAGTAGAGGGCCCATAAACTACTTTGCATCCTAAAGATTGAAGATAGTAAGATCCCCATATATCATCCATACGACCAATAAATGGAAATAGAAAGTATTTTTTTAGAGCTTCCCTTGTTAAAATTGTATTCTGTGAATTAAAAGGACTTATTTTGTTTGATGAATAAAAAAAATTATTTTTAAACTTATAGTTTTCAACATTTAAACTTAATCTATTTATTGCATCAATATCTGGGTTGACATCCCATAAATTAGCCTGAACATCTGCATTGATAAATTTTGATTTAATTTTAAATTTAGGTTTGTCTTTGAGTAATTGTAATGGAAAGCCTCTATGCCATATCTTATTTTTAAATTTAAAAATTGATAGTGGGTCAAAACACTCTAAATTAGTTGAATATTCTTTAGTTTTAGTTTTTTTCTCTATAAATATTCCCCCCCATTCTTTTTTGGGAATATTATCATCATCAACTGTTGCAATAAATTTTGCTCCCAACTTATAAGCCAGTACATACCCTAAGTTTCTTCTCTGAATGCAATTCCAACCGATTAAGTCAGAAAGCTTTTTATCGATCTTATTTTGGTCTTTAGGGTTTAGATAAATAATATCTTTAAAATGAGAGTATTTTTTTTCTGGTGTTTTTAAGTCACCAACCACTATCAAAGTCCAATCTTTAAACTTATTAAAAAGATTGGTTGCTTTTGTTGGGCTATTAATAGTTGTTGTTACAATAAATTTAGACATATTTTGATACTCTATAATCAATACAAAATTGATATAAAGCTAAATATATAATTGTTATTAAATTTCTTGCAACTATATTATTTTTAATGAAAGTTTTATGGATTACCTCATTTAGAGGCTTTAAAAAAAAATCAAAAGATACGAGTATCCAAATGAAATTTTTAAAAGAAATTTCAAGAAATAAAAATATTGATTTTTGTGTTACTCAATTTGGTGAAACTAATGTTAAAAAACAACTTCAAAAAAATGTTAAAAAATTTTACTTTTATGATTATGGTAAAAATAAAAATTACAAGTATTGTCAAAATAAAATTCTCTTAAATGGCCTTAATATAGCAAAAAAAAGTAAATATGATTTATTTATTTGGAGTACTGCAGATATTATTCTTACAAAAAATTACTTTTCTGAATTTAAAAAAATAAAACCAAATACAATAGCAACAATTTTTCCCAACATTCATATTTATAAAAAAAAATTTGACAAAACAAAACCAAATTTTGGGTTAGATATATTTATTTTTAATATGGAAAAATTAAAAACTTTAAAATTAATAAAATTAAATAACCAATGTCCCAATTATGATTGGGGCTCTTATGAACATTTTTTATTCTCAATACATAAAGTGTTAAAAGCTAAAATTGTAAATTTAAATGGGTATGTCAATATTTTTAAATTTGATAATCAGGAAAATGAATCAACTGATGCCCAGCTATCCCAAATAAAATCCTGGAAAAGAAATAATAATCATTTAAAAAAGTTTTTAAAAAAGTATAAACAAAGTATGCTATATGCCTCTGGATCATTTTATTTTATAGCACTTAAGTTAATTGGCAAAACCCCTTTAACAATAGACAACTTAATTATATATGTTAGATTATCTTATAAGCTCTTAATATCAATTATAAAAAAAATTAGATTTAACAAACCTAAAAAATTTGATGACTGAAAAATATAAAAAAAAATATTTAATATGTGGAGCAGGTGGTTTTATAGGAGGTCATTTAGTTAATGACTTAATGGAGTCAGGTAATGAAGTTATTTGTGCCGATATTAAGCCTAAAGAATATTGGTTCCAAATTTTTGACAGTAATAAAAATTTTAGCCTAGATCTTAAGGAGTATGAAAACTGCCTAAAAGTTACTGAGGGAGTAGACTATATTTATAATATGGCATGTAATATGGGTGGTATGGGTTTTATTGAAAACAATAAAGCTGACTGCATGCTTTCTGTCTTAATAAATACAAATTTATTAAGAGCATGCCTAGTTCATAAAGTAAAAAAATATTTTTTTTCTTCCAGTGCATGTGTTTA
>Ga0114997_10000984_pt1 | contig 23712 bp, 21 predicted proteins | sample ArcticOcean_MG_C_2_FD_87045 | JGI IMG/M metagenome (GOLD analysis project Ga0114997, IMG submission 87045) | Marine microbial communities from western Arctic Ocean - ArcticOcean_MG_CB4_136 | ecosystem: Environmental > Aquatic > Marine > Oceanic | place: Arctic Ocean: Canada Basin | collected... | reverse complement strand
TTATTTCAGCTTTTAATTTAACTCTAGAATAAATAGATTTATTATTAGTTTCAATATATTTTGTTGATGGATAAAAAAAACTTATTTTTTTATTTTTATTATTTTTAAGAATTTGTAATGGTTTTTTTATATAATATTTTTCATATTCTCTAAAAGAATCTTTGTTTATTTTATTATCAAAATAAATTTTAGTTGTTGGGAAATAATAAATTCTTATTGGAGAATATTTTGTTATGATTTTATCGATTAAAAAAGTATTTTTTTTCACATCAATTTTTTTAATAATTATATTTTGGCCTTTAGTTTTTATTCTATTTTTATAATAAGAGATTATTTTCTTAATTTTTTTATTTTTATTTAAGATAAAAAAAATATCTTTACCTATTCCTTGACTAGCACCTATTATAAAAATATTTTCTTTAATTGATTTAATTCTTTTTAAAAGATGCTTATGAATTCTTATTTTTTTATTTTTAACTGTCGGTCTTATAGCTGTATCAAATAAAACAAAAAAATTATTATAAACTAATTTATTTTTTATTAATGGAAGTCTCTTATCAACTAAATGGGATTTAATTTTTATAATATTATCTTGTATATTTATTTTTGAATTATAATTTATATCCACGCTATTAATGATAGAATTTTCTCCTGGATACACCGTTCCTACATATTTACTAATATTAAGTAATACACTTAAAAAATCTTTATCTAAATTATTATAATTGCTTTTATTTTTATTCATTTTAAATTTGTACTTTTTTTTTTTTTCATAGGTTAGGTTAAAATTTTTGTTGTTAGTATTATAAGCGATAATAATTTTTGCTTTACTTTTATTGTTCTGCAAAAGAATATACTCTATCTTATTTCTATTATTCTTTTTTATATATGTGATTTTTGAATTATAAAAAAATGGTCTAATAAATTTAATATTTAAATTAAATTTATATTTTTTTTTAAAATTTATCTTTTTTAAAAAGATTAAAATTATTAGCATCCCATGGCAAATGTTATTTCCAAATATTGAGTTATAACCAGTTTTTTCATCTATGTGAATTTTGTTATAGTCTCCACTAATTTTAGAAAATTTCTTACCTTGTTTTTTTAATATTAAAAAAGTATTAAGAGACATTATTTTTTTACAAGAAAATTACTATCTTTTTTTAAAACTTTTAAACTACTTTCAAATAAAACTTTAGCCTTTATTGTTAATATATTATACCTACCACAACTAATATTGCTAATCTTATTGCTTTTTATTAGATAGTTATAAAAATATTTTAAATTTAATTTACTCCGATTATTAATTTTTCTAACATAATATTCGGTATTTACTTTAAACTTTTTACTATTTAATTTAATAATCCCTGGAAAATTTTTTTTAAATCTATAATTAACTCCGTAAGCTTCTTCGGCAGAATGAATAAATGTCATTCTATTGAAACTACATCCTGCGCATAATATTTTTCCATTAGTTTTTTTGAATAAATCAAAAATTGATTCTTTGCCAAAGCATGTAGTAATTTTAGAATTATTAAAATATTTAAAATTTTTTCCATAAATTGAAAAACTATAAATAGGGTGAGAAGTACGTTTTACATTTTTTCTTTTTCTAAAATTTTCACTAAATAGCCCAAGATTGCTGGCTGTTTTTTCTCTATTAAAAATCTTTTTATCACAAGAGCTGTAAGTAAACGTTGGAACTAATATAGTTCCTTTATTTCCTATATATTTTTCTATTTCATCAAAAAAAATTTTTAATTTATTTTTTTTTTTTGAATTAATTTGTGCTGCTATACCAGCATCCCCATGTATCATTAAAGTGTCGCCCTTCTTTATACCGCTACTTTTGAGGGCCACTTTTATTTTATCTATTTTCATTTTTTTTTAAATTTTCTTTTATATCTTTGATGGATTTAATTTCTGAAAAAACTTTTGTTTCAAATCGGCAATTAAAAACTTTTTCTATTTCTAATATTAAATGGAAATTACCTAAAGAATCCCATTCTTTTAAGTCTCCTAATTTCAATTTACTAATATTTTTTGGAATTTTTGATTTAGTAAAAGTTTTTTTAAGAGCTAATATAATCTTTTTTTCATCATTTTTCATAAATATCAATATTTGGCACTTTTTTAGTTGTTTCAAAAATATAATAATCAGATTTATTTTTCTTGGAAATTATTTTTTTTATATCTTTATTATTTAAATTTAATTTTTTTATACTAATCCTTTTAAAATTATTTTTTTCTAAAAAACTTTTTGAGATTTGATTACGCTTTGTCATTATAAATTGTGCTAAAATAAATTTAATTTTTTTCTTCACTGCTATTTTTTTTATTTCATTAAGAATCCATGATTCTAAGTGCCTACCTAAAATTCTACAGCTCATTAGAAAAGTGTCTATAAAAATATATTTTTTATCTACTATTTTTAAACAAACTAAACTTACTATCCCATGGTCTCCATACGAATCGCTTAAATTTATTAAAAAACATATATTTTTTTTATTGATTTCAAAAAGCTCATTAGCATTATAACGAACCGTTCTAAGATTAAATTGGTTAGTTTTTTGACACATTTGCACAGCTCTACTAATAGTGCTTTTATTTATTTTAACTAGTGATGGTTTAAGCTTTATACTTTTTAAATAACTTTTTTCATTATTAAACTTAGGTTTATTCTGAATAAAACTTGCTCTTTGTTTATACTGTATTGTTTTCTTTTTATCCTCTTTTGTAGTCAAAAATTTTGAAAAACCTTCGTATTCTAAAAGCTGTTTTGACCAATGTGCAATATCTTTATCAGGATCTATTACGCTTACCTCCTTAAGATTTAATTTTACTTTTTCTCTTTCTATTGGGTTATCATCCCAAAAAACAAAGCTGTCTAACCCCAACTGAAGATCTTTTGAAAGTTGTTTTATATTTATAAATTTTTCATTCCAATTTACTTTGTAAGCGGTAACATCATTATGCCGAATAACCATTGCCTGATGTTTTTTTAAAACATTTTCAACATCTTCTTTACTATTTTTGCTAACAAGTACTAGCAATATTCCACTTTCTTTAATTCTTTTTATAGCTTTTTGAAATTCAAGAAAAGCATAGCCCAGCCCATCTTGCCCAATCTTAATATTTTCAATGCCATCTTCACCTAAAACTCCTCCCCATAAAGTATTATCACAATCAAGTAATAAAACTTTTTTATTGGTAAAGTTTATTCTATCAATTATTTTTTTTAGATTTTTTGCAAATATTTCTATTCCAAAAGTAGACAATCTACATCTTGATAAATAGTAATTTCTTTGATCAAAACATTTTAAATATCCATATTCAAAAAAAATTTCATCTATATCAACAATATATAAATTTTCAAATTTTTTTGCTAAATTGTAAAGCAACTCAATAAAAAAATGTTTAACTTTTTGAGTAGTTCTCTGATTTTTTGAAGAAATAATTATGTTATTAAATAGAAATTCAGATACACAAACTATTAGATTATTTTTATTAAGCTTTAATCTCCTTTCAATTAATTTTCCAATATTTAATATTTTATTAATTTCGATTTTTTGATTAAAATTTTCTGTTTTTAGATAATCAATTAAATCAGGCAAAAATATTGTAACAATATCAGCTAATGTTTTTTCTTTGCTATTAAGTGTCCCAAAAATATCTCCATATTCGGTGAAACTTACATTTTTAGAATTAGCTAAAAAATCCCAATTCTTGTTATTTGGAAGGAGAAATGACGTAGAACTAAGTTTGATATTTTTGTTCTTCATTAAATATTTTAATTAACTAGATTTGACTATCGTATAGTTAAGATACTTACTGTAAAAATGTCTATAAATTCTTTTCCATGTAGCTCTAAAACCTAGGTTAGATAAAGAAGCAAACACTCTTCTAAATTTTGCTTTACTATTATATTTGTCGACATATTTATTTGCTTCTTCTCTTAATTGATAAAATCTTTCTTTAGTTATATTTCTTGTAAAGCAATTTAATGGACTTTGATGATTATAGAGTACTAAATCGAAATCTCCTTTGATTATTCCTTTTTCTTCACATTCATTATAAATATCAGACCCTGGGTATGGTGTAAAAATACTAAATATTATTCCATCTGGATTTAACTTAGGGATAAAGTCCATAGTTTCTTTAAAAGTTTCTTCAGTTTCTTCTGGAAAGCCAACCATTATAAATGCGTGCGACTCGATCCCTTGTCTACGTAAATTCTCCATTGCTTGTACACATTCTTTAGTAGTTTGAGTTTTTTTAATTTTTTTTAACATTTCATTATTTCCAGACTCGATACCAACAAAAGTAGCGGTACAGCCACCATGCTTCATATCTTTAACTACTTCTTCATCTTTTGCGAGTTGTACAACAGTTTCACAAGTATAAGTCATATTTGGTAATTCATCGTGCATTAAATTGTTAATTTCTTTTATATTTTTTTTACTTATTCCAAAAGTGTCATCATCAAAATTTACTTTTTTAATACCAAAGTTGTACATTTGTTTTAGCTCCGCTATTACATTTGCAGGTGACCTAAATCTAACTTTTCGTGTCCACATTGATTTTGATTCACAAAAAGTACATGCATAAGGACATCCACGTGAAGCAAAAACATACCCGAAAGCTTCTTTTGGATATTTATTAAAATCTTTTAGAACTTGAGGTGCATTTGAGAGTGGAAAATCTAATGAATCTAAATCTTCTACATAAGTTTGTGGTTTTGTTCTTATAACGTTATCTTTATCCCTGAAAATTATTCCTTTAACTAGATTTAAATCTAAATCATTTTCAAGTGTCTTTAATAAATCAACTATAGTATTTTCTCCTTCTCCAATAGATAAAAAATCAATATCTTTGCATTCTAAAACCTGAGATCCATTCATTGTTGAGTGAACACCTCCAAAGATAATTTTTATATCTTTGTTAATTTCTTTAGCTAACCTAGCAACCATAGTTGCAGATACAAAATTTTGTGTTTTAGCTGAAATTCCAATTACACTAGGATTATAATCTTCAATTGCTTTTTTTACTTCTTTCCAGATGGGAAATGAATAATCTTTTAGAAGAGATTGATATCTCTTGAAACCTGGTCCTGATACGTAGTCATTCGATGGATCAAAGACTTTTTTATTTACATTAAAATCTGAGTTGTAAGTCTGCACATCCCAATCTGTTTTTTTTAAAACCACGCCTGAAAGATAACCTAAGGCTAAAGGGTATTTTACTAAACAATATTGATCATGATAGAGCCTATAAAAAGGTGGCTCTATAAGCATAAGTTTTTTATTATTTTTTAAAATATTATTGCTCATTTCAATAATACTATTATAGCATACTTTAAAAAAAATGATTAATTAAGACTTTTAATAATCTCCTCGGTCATTTTTTTAGCATCGGCAAAAAGCATTAACGTATTATCCCTATAAAACAAGTCGTTATCAATACCAGCGTATCCAGGTGATAGGCTTCTTTTAACAAATAAAATTGATTTGCATTTTTCTACATCTAAAATTGGCATTCCGTAAATAGGGCTTTGTGGATCAGTTTTTGCAACTGGGTTTGTAACATCATTTGCTCCTATTACATATGCTACATCAGCATTAGCAAAATCACTGTTGATTTCATCTAGTTCAAAAACTTCATCATAAGGTACATTTGCTTCAGCAAGCAATACATTCATATGACCTGGCATTCTTCCGGCTACAGGATGAATAGCGTATGAAACTTTAATATCGTTTTTTTTAAGTACATCGACCATTTCTCTTAATGCATGCTGTGCTTGAGCAACCGCCATTCCGTATCCTGGTACAATTATAACTGAAGAAGCATTTTTCATTAAAAATGCTGCGTCTTCAGCATTACCATTTTTAACTGGTTTTTGTTCTTTTCCTTTAACAGAAATTGTCTGTGTCGTTACTCCAAAGCCTCCTAGGATTACATTAAAAAATGATCGGTTCATTCCTTTACACATTATGTATGATAGAATTGCACCAGAAGACCCTACAAGGGCTCCAGTAATAATTAATGCAGTATTCTCTAGAGTAAAACCAATTCCAGCTGCAGCCCAACCAGAATATGAATTTAACATTGATATAACAACTGGCATATCTGCTCCTCCAATTGGTATAATCAATAGTAGCCCTAATAGAAAAGATATTGCAATCATTTTCCAAAAAAAACTATCTGATTGCGTTTTACAAAGATAAAAAATTAATACTATAATTGATATGCCTAATAGTAGATTTAGATAATGCTGTCCTTTAAAAGTGATTGGAGAACCTGACATTATTCCTTTAAGTTTTAAAAAAGCTATAATTGATCCAGAAAACGTGATAGCTCCAACCCCGGCACCAATTGACATTTCAATTAAACTTCCAAGTTTAATATTTCCTGGGGAACCAAGATTAAAAGCTTCAGGATTTAAAAACGCTGATACAGCTACAAAAACTGCAGCTAATCCAACAAGGCTATGAAAGCCAGCAACCAATTCTGGCATAGCTGTCATTGGAATCTTATAAGCTATAAAAGCTCCTATTAATCCTCCTATCAATAAGAAAATTAATACATAAACAAAATTACTAGAAAAATTTCCTATAGATAAAAAGGTTACAGTGATAGCAATTATCATTCCTAAAATTCCAAAAAAATTACCCTTTCTAGATGTTTCGGGTGAAGATAATCCTCTTAAAGCTAAAATAAATAACACTCCTGAAGTTAAATAAAATACTGCTGATAAATTTGCAGACATGACTATTTTTTCTTTTTCTTTTTATACATTTGGAGCATTCGTTGGGTTACCAAAAAACCTCCAAAAATATTTATTGCAGCTAAAAATATTGCTAAAAAGCCAAATAAAGTTGATGGATCAAAAATACTTTCTGAGTTACTTGATAGTCCGGCAACTATTGCACCAACTATTATAACTGATGAAATTGCATTAGTTACTGACATTAAAGGTGTGTGAAGAGAGGGCGTAACACTCCAAACAACATAATACCCAATAAAAATTGAGAGAATAAATATACTTAATCTAAAGATAAAAGGATCAATTTCCATAGTTTTATTTAATTAATGTTTTTTTTATTATTTCATCCTCTAAATTAATATTAATTTTTTTATTATCTTTGTCATAAAGATTTGAAACAAAATTAAATAGATTTTTTGCATATAAATTTGATGCTGAGATTGGTATCTTGTTAAGAATATTGCTTTCACCCATTATTGTGACTCCATTTTTAACAATAATCTTATCTGGCTCTGTAAATGCTGAGTTTCCACCCTGTATTGCTGCTAAATCATAAATTAACGATCCACCTTTCATATTTTTTATCATATTTTCTTTAATTATTAATGGTGCTTTTTTTCCTGGAATTAAAGCAGTGCAAATTACAATATCAATTTTCTTAAGAGTTTCGCTTAATAAAGCTTCTTGTTTGTCTTTAAAACTTTCTGATGCTTCTTTTGCGTAACCACCTTCTGTTTCTAAATTTTCAGATCCTTCAACCATTATGAACTTTCCTCCTAGACTTTCAACTTGTTCTTTTGAAGCAGTTCGAACATCAGTGGCAAAAACAATTGCACCCATTCTTTTTGCTGTAGCAATTGCCTGTAATCCAGCAACACCTGCTCCTATAACTAAAACTTTTGCCGGAGATATAGTGCCTGCAGCGGTCATCATCATTGGTATAGCTTTTTCAAATTTAGAAAACGACTCTATAACAGCTTTATAGCCAGCTAAGTTAGCTTGTGAGGAAAGCACATCCATTGATTGAGCTCTACTTATTCTAGGTAGCAAGTTAAGAGAAAATATTTTTATATCTTTTTCAATTAATTTATTAATATTATTTTTATTTAAAATTGGATCGAATTGTCCAATTAAAATTGATTTATTTTTTATTAAACTAACATCTTCATCAGATATATTGCTGACCTTTAAAATAATATCTGATTTTTCAAATACTTCTTTTTTTGATTTATTGGCGTTTGCTCCATTTTTGGCATATTCCTCTTCACTTATAATCAAATGTTCTGCGTATTTTTTTTCAATATTGATAGAAATACCAAGAGAAGTAAATTTTTTTGCAATTTCTGGTGTAATAGAAATTCTTTTTTCTATATCTAGATCTTCCTTTACAGATCCAATGGCTATCATTATCTCTGTCGGGCTTTAAATTTAGGATTTTTTTTATTTATTATGTAGACCTTGCCTCTTCTTCTTACAAGCTTAGAGTTTAAGTCTCTTTTTTTATGTGATTTTAAAGAACTGACTATTTTCATAATTAAAAATAAAATTTTTATGCCGGCAACGTCCTACTCTCCCGTGTCTTAAGACAAAGTACCATTGGCGCTGAAGGACTTAACTTCCGAGTTCGGAATGGGATCGGGTGTTGCCCCTTCGCAATAGTCACCGGCACATAGGGTATATATTTAATAAACTTTTTTGTAAATAGATAAAATAGCATTTAGTTACTTGATTTCTATTTTTTAAGTTTTTCTAGCCTTAAATAACATGGGTCTTTTTGAACTAAATTTGTAAATTTGCATGTTTCAAAAAATATAACTTCATTATCAAAAAAAGGGTATTCCGAAAATTTTATGGGATCAACATGTTTTGAATTTTCATCATTTTTATCAGAAATTGGGATTTTTTCAGCTCTATTTGAGTTGAAAAAAAAAGAATCTTGTTTGCCAACTTTTTGTATAAAATTTATATAATTTGCGATTTGACTCATGGTCATTTCACCAAAAGAAGCTGTATTAATAAATAAATCGATCAAACCATTTTCTAATAAATCTATTTGATTAGGTGCTAAAAAAATAAAATCATAATTTAATAAAGTATCTTTATTAATTTTTCTATTAATTTCATTGGGAAATAAAATTTTTGCTTCAGGAAATATATTATTTAAAAAAGGAATGCATAAAATTAATGTTTCTGGTAAGTCAATATTTATTATACATTTTGTATTGAAATGATGTTTTAATAATAACATTAAATTACCACTACCAGCACCAATCTCAGCTATAAAGTTGGTTTTTGATAAATCTATATGAGAATTTAAAATATTTGTATAATAATAAGATCTAATTATATGTTCATTTATTTCAAAATTAAAAGGAAATTGTTTTCTACAATCAAAAATATTTCTTGCTAATATTTTTTTTTCATTAAACTTAATATTTTCTATATTAAAATTTTTTTTATCATTCATTACTTGATCAAATGCTTTTTCAAATGTTAAAAAAGTTGAACGTTGCGAGCCAAATATTTTTTTTACAAAAATTTTAATTAACTTTAAAAAATAAACATAAGAGTTTTTTTTATGTGGTATATAATATCCTGATTTCCCTTCTAAACTTAATATAGAATTTTTTATTGAATATTTAATTTCTTTAGAATGATATTCCCAGTAAGATGATTTTGCAGCATCAAGTTGATTGTGAAAAAGATTTGATGATAAAAATTTTTTAAATCTATATTCGAAATTATTGCTTAATTTAAAATTTATCATATGGATTATTGTTTGAACTGTCCGCTCCAAAACTCAGCTTTCTTATTCCATGACTTCCCATAAACATATTTTAAATAATTTTCTGGATTATTTGGGACACGTAGTTTTAGGCTTTTATAATTAATAACCTCAAATGATTTCCAATATTTTTTTGGATAAAAGGTATTGGATCTAATATTTACTACATTTTTTTTGGTTATTTTTTTTACCACAAAATCTATCAGTGGTGGTTCGATTATTTTTTTATTTGATTTTGCTATTATGTACATGGCTGTTTTCGAAACTTTTCTATTTTTTCTCATTTTTGAAATAAATTCTTTGTTAAAAGAAAATATATTTTTATTATTTTTTATAATTTTATATATTTTTTTTATATCCTTTAACTTAATAGAAATATCAACATCAGATAGTTCTGCCAAATGTTGTTTTCTCATAAGAGCTAAAAGGCCAGAAAAATCTAGCCAATATTCTATTTTATGTTTTTCAAATTTTTTAATTACGAAAGAAAGAATTTTCATAAGTATTGCTTCTCTTTGTAGTAGCTCATTGTTTGATGGTAAAACTTTACTTTTGCCCCAAACTATAATTTTTTTTTTATCTATGTCGTATTTTTTTAATTGTTTTGTTTGCTCGTCAATATAACGACCACATAGGATAATTTTATCAAAAATAACTTGGTTTATTTTATCTATATAATAAATTTTCTTACCAAGAATTACTTTTTTATTTTTATTTTTATTACTATCAAAAAAACAAATAATTTTGAATTTTTTACTCTTTTTGCATTTTCTTAAAACTGCTCTGCCATAATGGCCGGCTCCAAATATTACTATTTTAGTACTCATTTTAATAAAACAGATTCTCTTTTAATTTATAAATATAACGTTGTAACTCAGGACGGGCAAATTTAAATATTTTTTTTTTCTTTAAATTATTTCTAAATTCTGTACCTGAGATCGATTTCAAATATTTATTATTTTTTTTATCATGTTTGCATTCACCTTTAATTATTATTTTTTTGCATTTGACACAATAATAGCTTCCTTGGTGTCTTATAACTTTAATTGTTAATTTTGATTTATATAAACTTACTAGATTAATCGCTTCTAGCGGCTTATATATATTATTTGAACCAGCGTGATCTCGTCCAACGATAAACTTAGAAAAACCTAATTTTTGCCTAATGAGAGAATGATGAATAGCTTCTCTTGGTCCAGCATAGAACATATTTGCTATCACTGGAAAATATATAACTTTTTTATTATAATAATTATTTATTAAAAACTTAAACACTTTATTTAATACTGACGGTATTACATCTCCTTTTTTTTTAGGTCCTATAATTGGATTAATAAATACAACATCACATTGTTTCAAAAGTTTTTTAATTATTAATTCATGTCCAAGATGTGGAATATTCCTAGTTTGGATAGCACCAATTACTTTGTTTTTTTTATTAATATTATTAATTTTTTTAGAGAGGTTTTTATTTATTTTTATTATTGATTTAATTATTTTTTTATACTTTTGTTTAGGTTTGGCTCCAACACAAAAAGTATTACCATATTTGAAAAATGTCTCGGCGGCATGATAATGTTTTATTTTTGTCCTGAATAGTTTCTTATATACATCGTCCTTTTTTATTTTAAAAACTTCTTTTACATTTTTGTAATCAAAACAATTTAAACCATAAGGTAAAACTAAAGGTAGACCTAAAGCTGGGTTTTTTAAAAATTTTTTAAATTGTTTTTGGTTTAAAAAATTCTTTTGATTTAAAATTAACCCTTGATCAAGATTTGCTTGATCTATTAGATATTTTTTATCGTCTCGAATTAAATCAATTTCTTTAATTTTTGGCAAAATTTCTTTCTCGTATCGTTAAAAATAATTTTTGATTTTATATTTTTGTACGCAATATCTTTTCCAACAACATTTTTTTTATTTTTGTACGTAGGGTGAGATTTAAAAACTTTAAACATATTTCTTTCTATTCTAATAACTTTTATTCCTATTTTTTGAGCTTTTATTGTAGTCCTCAAATCCAAATAAACAGTAGAAATAATTGGAATCATTTTAGAATTTAAAATTATTTTGGCTAACCCTAATACTCTAGTTATTTGAATTTTTCTATGACTTAACTGGTACCCTAAATCGGTACTAATATATTTTCTAACTAGATCTCCATCTACTATTATTGAGTTTTTAATCTTTTTATTTAAATACTTAGTTGCATATGTTTTCCCTGATCCAGAGAGTCCATAAAACCAAAAACCTTTTTTTTTCATAATAAAATTATATAGAAATTTAATTCTTCTTAATATGACTTAGCTGATATAGAAAAAAAATCAACTTTTAAAAATGGTGGGTGTGGCTAGGATCGAACTAGCGACCTCTACGATGTCAACGTAGCGTTCTACCACTGAACTACACACCCAGAAAATATTAATAAACATTTTTAAATACTATTAAATTTTTAATTTGAATTTAGTATATTTTTCATCTGAAGAATAAAGTTTTTTTTGGAAGGCAATCTATTTTTTTTCATTTCTTCTTGTATATCTTTGTAATTTTTAATTATATAATTTATTGTTTGCAAAAAAGATATAGAATTTCTTTTAGAAACAAATATACCTTTTCTATTTTGAATCACATGTTTAATTTCCTCAAATATTATTACTGGTCTTTCTCTAGCCAAAGATTCGTCTAAAACTTTAGGGTGAGCCTCTGTATATGAAGGTAGAATAAAAATATTATGACTATCATAAATAGAAATTAGTTCAGAGCTATTAAATCCGTGGCCAAGAAAATTAATTTTTTTGATGTTTTGAAAATTTTTTATTTTTGAATCTTCATCCATTCTTGCTACAATAGAGAACTGAATATCAGTTTTAATTTCATTAAAAATTTTTATTATTGAAAATATTCCTTTTTCTACTCTAGCTCTTCCTACATATAAAAGTTTTGGCTTACCTAAAGGTGCTTTTTGTAAATTTTGTAACCAAGAAGAATTTAATTCCGATGGATAAACCAAATGACTTTTTTCTTTTGGGAATAGTCTTTCTTGGCAAGTTATAACTATTGATTTGAAAGTAACAATTTTTAACATCCAATAATAAATTGCAGGACCTAAAATACCAATTATCTCCTTATATTCTTCGTAGCCATCGCTTCTTAAATAAACAAATATTTTTTTTCTAAAAAAAAACAAAAGAAGATAAGTTAAAAAAGTATAAGGTGTAATTGAGATTAATAAATAAGTTACCTCACTTTTTTTAAAAGTTTTTAAAGTGTTGTATAAAAATGAAAAGATATTTGATGCTGTTTTTATCTCTTTTAAATTAATTTTTCTTTCTCTTTTAATTTTTGAACTTCTTGCAATAACAGTAACATTGAAATCTTTATTAAGATTTTCTGGAATTGATTGCATATCAATATTATCACAGTAAAAAAAATCTTTTTTAAAAATTTTTTCATTATTTATTATAACTAAATTTTTATTTTTCATTGTTTAAATTAAATTTATGTACTTTTTATTTTTATTTATCTCTGATTATTTTATAAGAAAAGAGGTAAACAATAAAAAAAACTAATGAATAATATTTGCAAAACATTCCATTATCTTTCATTAAAATTGCTGGTATTGTTAATATTACATAAATTAAATTAATAACTATAGAAACAGAGTAATTACTCTTTAATAAATTATTATTTTTCTTATATAAGACTTTGTAGAGCAACATATGTAAATGTTTTGTATCGGGGCGTATTGGTGAAGTTTTTTCTTTTAATAATTTTCGTAAGAACGAAAAAAAAACTTCAAAAAATAAGTAAAATAACAATATACAAAAATAGAAAGGTGATATTGAGTTATTTACAATGCTCGTTTTAATAATTGAAATCGCAATAATAGCTCCTAATAGATATGCACCACTATCACCAAGAAAAATTTTTCCTTTGGGAAAATTAAATACCAGAAAATTAATTATTATAAATATATTAAATAATAAAAATAAAGCTAAATCACTATTTCCATTTAAATAGTTAATTAAGAATAGATTTGTCAATATTGCTAAAGCATGAATACCTAACAAACCATTGTAGCCATCAATTAAATTGGCGCCATTAATTATAAATAAAAAACTTATGCTAACAAATATTAATGAAAAAAAATCTGACTTTTTAATCCAAACGTCTAAAATCTCTATACCTGTTTTTTCAATATAAAAATTGTTATTTATTATTAGTATTATTAAAAAAATAATCATTAAAATTAATCTAATTTTTGGATTTATATTTATTTTCAAATCATCTGCAAAACCTAAAAGAAAAAACAGCAAACCAAAGGTTAAATATTTAAAAAATAAAATATCTTTTAGTAAAAAGAAATAATAATGGACAATAAGTAAAGACAAGAATATGCCTACACCTCCAACAGTTGCTATCGGCGTTTTATGAAATGCTTGTGGTTTATTGAACTGATTGTCTATCAGAAAACTTGAATTTTTTTTTTTTGATGAAAATAAAAAAAATATATAAAAAAAAGTTCCAAATACTAATATAGAAAGAATTGAAATTGAATTATAAAAATTTATATTTTCCATTAATTACCAATTTTGAATAGTAAACTTGTTTATATTTATTTTAAATTATAAATCAATTCTTCTATTATTTGTTTAGTAGCATATTTTTGTTTCCATTTTGGATAATCTTTTTTAAACTTATTTGTATCTGAAATGTACCAAATATGATCTCCTGTTCTATTGGATTTAGTATAAATTTTTTTTACTTTTATATTTGCTATTAACTCAACATGTTCCAAAGCTTCAATTATTGAACAATTTGATTTTCTTCCTCCTCCAATATTGTATATTTCACCTTTCTTTGGTTTTTTAAAAAAATTCCAAAAACATTTTATTAAATCTTGACTGTGAATATTGTCCCTAACTTGTTTTCCTTTATATCCAAAAATTGAATAAGTTTTTTTGTTTAGAGCAGACTTTACTAAATATGACAAAAAACCATGGAGTTTTGCTCCGGAATGATTTGGTCCTGTTATGCAACCAGCTCTAAAACAAACTGTTTTTAATCCATCGTTTTTACCGTATTCCTGAACAATTAAATCTGCATAAGTTTTTGAAGCCCCAAAAAAACTATGAATAGAGTTATCAATACTCATGCTTTCATTTATACCTTTAAAATATTTATGTTTTTTTGAAATTTCCCATCTAGAATTTAATTCACGTAATGGAAGTAAATTTGGATTATCTCCATAAACTTTATTTGTTGACATAAAAATAAATGGTGCTTCGTATGAATATTTTTTTGTTAAGTCAAGAAGGTTGAGAGTGCCTAAAGCATTTATATTAAAATCAACAAAAGGTTTTGTTTTTGCCCAATCGTGAGAAGGCTGTGCTGCCGAATGTATTATTAACTTAATTGATTTTTTATACTTAAGAAATATTTTTTCTAAACTATAGTAATTACATATATCTATATTTTTATGATAATAATTTTTATAAGATTTAATTAAATTTTTTTTTATCCATTTTATATCACCATCTTGTCCAAAAAATCTTGCCCTAGAATTATTGTCGATTCCAATTACATCGAAACCCTTAGATATAAAAAATTCCACAGACTCTGAGCCTACCAAACCACATGAACCTGTTATTAATACAATACTCATTTAATATATTTTTTTAATTTTTTTTTATTAATTTTCATCCATTTATAAACATCTTGAACAATTTGTAAAAAATTCTTTTGGGGCTCCCATTTAAAAATTCTTTTAACTTTCGCGTTATTTGTAACGTAATATGGAATATCATACTCAGAAGTATATTTTTTTGAATAAATTTTCATTTTATTTGATGTGACTTGCCTACAAATTTTCGTAAGATTTTTTAAAGTTGTTGAATTTTTTTTTCCTCCTCCAACATTGACTGTTAAATTATAAATTTTTTTTATTTTTTTAACTTGAATTTCTATTAATCTACATACGTCAGATATATGAATTACATCTCTTATTTGTAGTCCTTTCCCTCCAAAACCAATATAATGTAATTTTTTTTTGTTTATATGTTTCCAGACCCAAAGACTAACAAACCCTTGGTCTTGTTTTCCAAATTGCCAAGGTCCAGAAATTACCCCAAATCTATTTATGATATATTTAATATTATATAAAAAAGAAAATTCTCTTATTAAGTGCTCCGAACTGTACTTGCAAAAACCATAAACTGATTTTGGTCCCGATGTATCAAAATTTTCATTTATCAAAGATTTTTTGTTAAACATTTTACGTAAACTTTGAATTGAATAGACTCTACTGGAGGAGAGAAAAATAAGATTAGATTTTTCTTTTTCACATTTTTTTAAAATATTAAAAGTTCCTATCAAATTCGTATTAAAAACTTTATCTATATTTTTCTTAGATGCTTCTACGGCAGCTTCTGCGCAGCAATCAATAATAAGATCATAGCGCGGTAATTTTTTGAATGATTTGTTGTCAGAAATATCAATTTTAAAGTTTTTAATTTTTTTATTTTTTAGTCTATTAAGATTTAATATTGCACCTTTTCTGCTCAGGTTATCTAAAGAATGTATCTGTGAAGCAATCTTCATATCTTTAAAATAAATTGCTAAATTTGAACCTACAAATCCACAACCACCTGTAATAAGTATTTTCATGTTGGTAAAAATTATCTAATATCACTATTAGATATAAAATAAAACTAATATTATGAAACTTTCAATTATAATTCCGGTAAGAAATGAAGAATCTTCAGTAGATAAAATTATTCACCAATTAAAAAATAAATTAAAAACCACACCTTATGAAATTATTTTTATTAATGACTATAGTACTGATGATACTGTAAAAGTAATAGATGGTTTAATTAAAGATAATCCGCAAATCAACTTATATAATAATAATATAAAAGGATTAGGTGGAGCAATTACACTTGGAATTAATAAAGCTAACGGTAAAGCTATTTGTTTTATGATGTCTGATTTATCAGATAGTATTAATGACTTAGAAAACTATTATAATATAATTAAAAATGAAAATCTTGATGCAATATTTGGATCTAGATTTATAGAAGGATCTCAAATTATTGGCTACCCCAAAAAAAAATTATTATTAAATAGAACTTTCAATTTAATTACTAAATTTTTATTCTTAAGTGACTATAATGATTTTACTAATGCTTTTAAAATTTATAGAAAGGATTCGCTTCTTAAAACATTTCCTTTAGTTTCTGAAAGTTTTAATATTTTCTTAGAAATGCCTTTAAAAATTATATCAAGAAAAATGAAATATAAAATAATTCCAATTTCATGGACGAATAGAAAAGATGGGGCCTCTAAATTTGATATTAAAGAACTTAAAGCAAAATATTTATTTACGTTAATTTATTGTTTACTTGAAAAATTACTTTTAAAAAAGTAATTTATTGCTTTCAAAATTTTAAGATTATTATAAATATTAAATGAAAAAAATTTTATTTATTACAACTAGATATCCATTTCCAGTTTATAGTGGTGACAGACTAAGAGCTTTTGATATTTTAAAATTTTTATCAAAAAAAAATAAGGTTGACTTAGTTTGTCTAAATGATGCAAATATCTCAAAAAACAAAGATCTTTCTTTTTGCAATAGTACAAAAGTTTTTTATATAAATTTATTAACACAGATAATTAATACTTTTTTTTCATTTATAAAATTAGAACCAATGCAAAATGGTTTTTATTTATCAAAACAAATGAAAAACTATATAAATAGTGTTCAAAGTGAGTATGATTCTATTGTTTGTCATATGCTGAGATCATCACAATACCTACCAGATAAATTTTTGGGGAAAAAAATTTTAGATTCTACCGATCTACTTTCTTCAAACTACAAACAAACAGTTATGCAGTTATCAATTTTTAATCCTCTTAAATATATTTATTTTATAGAAAATTTTTTAATTTATAATTATGAAAATAAAGTTTTTAAAAAATTTAATTATGTAGTTTTTGTTTCAAGTAAGGATTCTAACAAGGCGAAAAATAAAATTAATAAAAAAAAAATTTGTACTATTGGTAATGCTAAAGAAAATATTTCTAAATTATTTAGTCATAATATAAATAATAATAAAATCATTTTTATTGGTAATATAAAGTATCTTCCTAATAAATTAGCTTGTAACAGTTTTGCAAAAAAAACTTTAAAAAAAATTAATTTAAAATACCCAAGTATTGAATTTCATATTATAGGTGATATAGGATATTTCCATAAATTCTCTTTAAGCAGATATAAGAATGTGATTGTTCATGGTAAGGTAAAAAATTTAAAAAATGTTATGAAGAATTCTATCTGTGGGTTATGCAATGTAAAAATATCAACTGGATTCCAAAATAAAATTTTGTCTTATATGAGTTTCGGAATTCCTACCATTATTAGTAATAATTCTTTTGCTAGCACGAAATTTAAAAAGAATAAAGAAGTCATGGTATTTAGCAATGAAAAAGATTTGATAAAAAAAATATTTTACTTAATTGAAAATAAAAGATTTTCCAACAATATATCAATTAATTCCCAAAAAATGATTAAAAAACAGTATACTTTAAGTAAAGTTTTTTTAAAATATAACAATATAATTTAGTAATAATTTTTAATAAATATGAATCTTATTAAATCACTAATTAGTAACAAATCTTATTTATCTATTAATCTTATATTTGCTTTTTTTCCTATAAGTTTTGTCATTGGAAGTGCCCTTGTTAATTTAAATTTTTTAATATTTTGTTGTTATGGAATTTTCTACCTTAGATATAAATTATTTACCTCTAATTATAATCTTTTATTTAGAATAATTTTTCTATTTTTTTTGGTTATTATTATTTCTACATCTATAAGTTTTGTAAGATCTATGTACTCAGAAGAATATAGCTTAGTTGATTTATCTTTATTAATTAAATCATTGGTTTTTTTTAGATTTTTTTTGTTTTTGGCAATTGTTTATTTTTTAAATAAATTTGATATTTTAAGGTTTGAACATTTTTTTATTTCTGCATCTGTAGTTGTAATGCTGGTATCCTTAGATGTAATTTTTCAAAGTTTTTTCGGATTTAATACTTTGGGTCAAACTAGTTTTGGTCATTTGAGACCAGACCAATCTCATATGATAAATTCTGCTGTGCATTCAGGCTTTTTTGGCAGCGAACATATTGCAGGAAGTTATATACAAAGATTTAGTTTTTTCTCTATTCTTTTCATAATACTTAATTTTAAAAATGAAAAATTTAAACAATTATTTTTTACTATATTGGCAGTCTGTATTTTTGGTATAGGAGTGCTTGTTTCAGGTAATAGAATGCCATTAATTTTGTTACTAATGGGATTATTTTTATTTTTAATATTTAATTTTAAAATCAGGAAATTGGTAGCAGCAAGTCTTTTATCTTTGATTATTGTTTTCAGTCTTATTCTTTTTTTTAACGAAACATACAAGGGTAGATTTATGGTCATGCAAAACCATAGTAAAGATATTTTAAGAACAATAACCGCACCAATTGTAGATCAATTGAAGAAAGATAAGTATTCAAAGCCTAAATCCGAAAGATCAAAAAATATTATTTCTAATCTTGCTTTAAAAATTCTTCCTGGGAATGTTAGATTATTGGGAAAAAATGAAGATATTATTTGGGAATCTAATCATAGAAGATTAATAATGACAGGCATTGATACGTGGAAACTAAATAAAGTTTTAGGAAGTGGAATCAAAACTTTTTGGGGTAGCTGTCATATGCTTGGAAAACAACCTGATATAAATATAACGGAAGCCTTGGTCCATTACAAAAAAAATAGGCTTTGCTCAAACCACCCACATAATTATTATATTCAAATCTTGAGTGCCACAGGGATTGTTGGATTTTTAATTGTACTTATAATTTTTATGTTATTATTATTTTTAATTTTTAAAAATTTTAAAACAATGAGAATAATAAAATATGAAAATTTTATTTTATTAGCTTCTTTTATATGTTTATTTTTAGAAATGTTTCCAATAAGAAGTTCTGGAAGTGTATTCACAACAAATAATATCACTTATTTAACATTGATTGCTTCTATAACTATCTGTTATAAAAAAATATTAAAAAATTAAAAACTTATAAATTTTTTTACCCATTTATTTGGTAAAAAAAGTGTTATTAAAAACTGAACTTTTTTATAAGAAAAGGGCATTTTTTTCATTTTTAATTTCGCGTTTTTTAGATCATTTGTCAAAATAGAATTGACCACTTCTAAACTATTAATCATATACTTAACATGTTCAAAATTCTTATTATTAAAAATATCAGGATAATTTTTCATTTTAGTGCACCAAGTCTTTAATTCTTCTATTTGGGTTTTTTTTTTTAACAAAGATTCATTATTTTTATGAGATCTCCAATAAGATATAGGCTTTTCCACACATTCGAAATGATATTTTGCAGACATTCGAATCATTAAATCAAAATCTCCAATTATATGAAATGAACTATCAAAAGTTAAATGATTACTAGTTAATAGGCTTTTTCTTATAACAAGAGTGCCCAAAGCAGTACAATAATCCTTTAATAAATTATCTAAGATTAAACCTTTGGGTTTTTTCTTTTTTATAAAAATTTTTTTTGTATTTAAATTTTCATTTAATATAAAAGTATTGCCATATACTACTCCAACCTTTAATTCTTTAAACAAAGGAATTTGTAACTCAAGTTTATCTTTTGTCCAAAAATCATCAGTATCTAAAAAAGCAATAAATTCTCCAGATGTTTTTTTGATAGCCTCATTTCGTGCTTCGTATAAAATGGTATGTTTATTTGCAAAATAATATTTTAGTCTATCGTCATTATAATTTTTAAATATTTTTTTACTACTATCTTCTGATCTGTTATCCCAGAAAATTAATTCCCAATTTTTGTAAGTTTGCGCCAGAACACTTTCAATACTTTGTTGCAAATAAGTTTCACCATTATAACAATTCATTATTATACTGACGAGGGGTTGGTTATTAAATTGTGGCATTTATATAATTAACTATTGATTTAAGTCTTTTTTTAAATGAAATTCTTGTTTTTTAATTATTTTTTTCAAAACTTTACTTTTTTGTTATTTAAAATTCTATCAAGTTTATCTTTGTCTCTTTTTGTATCCATACATTGCCAAAAACCTTCATGTTTATATGCTGCTAATTGTTTTTTTTTAGTTACAATTTCAAGTGGTTCACGTTCTAAAAAAGTATTATCTTTTTTAATAAAATTTATGAAATTTGGTTCCATAACAAAAAAACCTCCATTTATCCATCCTTCATCTAGCTTTGTTTTTTCTTTAAAATAAGTTACTTGGTGTCCTTTAATTTTTAAAGCTCCAAATCTAGCTGGTGGTCTAACTGCGGTTAAAGTTACTAGTTTTTTATTTTTTTTATGAAACTTTAATAAATTTTTCAAATTTATATTTGAAAGTCCATCGCCATAGGTCATCATGAATGTTTCATTTCCAATATATTTTTGTAGTCTTTTTAGTCTTCCTCCTGTCATAGTATTTGTTCCAGTTTCTATAAGCCTAATATTCCAGTCAAAAAATTTTTTATTAAAAAATTTTTTAATTATTTCACTTTTGTAGCCAAGAGCTATATAAAAATCTTTAAATCCATACTTTGCATAATGTTTCATGATGTGAAGTATTATTGGTTTTCCTCCAACTGTAATCATTGGTTTGGGTATTGTTTTTGTATATTCTGATAATCTAGTACCAAATCCACCTGCTAATAAAATAACTTTCATATTTATTTTTTTTCTTTTAAAATTTTTTCATACTGTTTTATTTGATTAAAGGTTGTTTGGTAAACTGTTTTAGGTTTTGAATAGTAAATTTTATACCATTCAGTAACCATTTTAATTGTTTTATCAAAATTTAAAATACATTTCCATCCAAGATAGATTCTAGCTTTTTCACTATTTAGTTTTAATAAATTAGATTCGTAAAATTCTTGTTTATTTACTTTCCACGATACTTGTTTCCAATATTTTTTCATCAAAGTAACTGTTGATAAAACATTGTAATTTTTAAATCTAGTGGGTCCAAAATTAAACGCTTCACCATGAAGTTTTTTATTTTTTTTTAACATTAAGGCAAGTAATAAGTAGCCGTATACAGCTTCAAGAACATGTTGCCAAGGTCTAGTAGATTTAGGGTTTCTAATTAAAACTGTCCTTTTTTTGGACCATGATTTTACACAATCTGGTATTAAACGATTTGCAGACCAGTCACCACCTCCAATTACATTGCCAGCCCTAGCAATACAAATTGATACCTTTGATTTGTTCCTTGGAAAAAATGAACTTATATATGATTGTATTGCTAATTCTGTGGCAGCCTTTGATGCACTATATGGATCTTTTCCTCCCAATAAATCATTTTCTTTATAACCTCTTTTAATTTCTAAATTTTTATAACTTTTGTCGCTAGTTATAAGAACTACTGTGCAATTTTTTTTAATTTCTTTTAGAGATTCTAAGACATTTATTGTGCCCATGGTATTTGTTTCCCAAGTATAAATAGGATTTTGGTAAGATTTTTTTACTAAAGCTTGTGCGGCTAAATGAAAAACATAATCAGGTTGTTGTGTTTTAATAATTTTTTTTAATTTTTGTAAATTTCGTACGTCTGCCTTTTTATGATTTATTTTTTTATGTAATTTTATTACTTGAAAATGTGATGGATTTGAGGGAATATCAATAGATAATCCTGTTACATTTGCTCCTAACAACACTAACCAAGATGTTAGCCACGATCCTTTAAATCCGGTGTGTCCTGTAACTAAAACTTTTTTATTTTTAAACTGTTTATAAAAATTAGAGTAATTCATATTATTTAATTAAATTTTTTTTAAAATCAACATAACTTTATTTAAGAACTTTGTGAATAAGAAATATAATCTGACCACTCCTTGTACCAATTAGATTTTACATTAAAAAAGTTTCTTAAGTATTTTTTTCTTGAAGATTGCACGTCAGGACTTTCCCACCAAAGATTTATGTTATCCCAATATTTATTAATATGAATTCTTGCTTCATTAAAATCTTCAAAAGCAATTTTATTTTTTTTTAGTTCATCAAAGGTAGATAAGGCCGATTTTGAAAAAAAACAGTTTTCTTTTTTAATTATTAATATCGTTGGAGTATTAGAATTCATGGATTCTGAGAATACTGTTTGACCATAAGTTGTTACGATCAACTTAGAATTTAATATGGTTTTCCTGAATTCACCATTATCAATTTTAGCTTTACCAAATAATTTTGAAAATCTTTTTTCGGAATTGTAACCAAAATTTGTTTTTGTTCTAAATTTTACTTTTGACTGAATTTGTGGGCTAAGTTTATTAACAAAATTAGTAACTTCATCAAAAAGATTTATAGTTTGCTCTAACGAGGGCCCTGTTATAAACTTAATCGTATACCTGGGATACTCCCAAAACATAATGCTACAATTTTTTCCATTTTTTAAGTTTTTTATCCCAATAGTAGGTAAAGTGGGACTAAGATTAGAAAAAATATTTTTATTAATAGTATTGTCCCATTTAATTATTTTATCAGATATTTTTTCAAAAAAATTGAATCTTGGATCCATTTTGAAAGCTAAGCCTCCACCATGGACTGAATAAATATATTTGGAGCCAAATTTTTTTGTTTCAGCAATATATATTTTAAAATTATCATCATAAATTATTGAATGCATAGAAAATATAGTTTTTTTTTTTGAGGCTAATGGTTGTATTTTTTTCTTTATAGTTTTAAAATTTTCAAGATATGACATCGGCATATCTCTATATAGATTTATTAATAAAAAACTTACAAACTTATCTTGTTTTTTTATTTGTGATAACAAATCTTTTAACTTAGCTCTTTTCTTATCTTTTATAAATTTATTTTCTTCGATGTTAAAATCAAAAAAATTTGAATATTTAGATGGGATGAGTTTAAACTTTGCACAGATCTTGAGGTATTCTTTTTTACTTGGAAAATAAAAGCTAATAAAAATTATTTTATTAAATTTAAATGCAAAATTTGAAATTATTCTATCAACAACTACTGCTATTTTAGAAATTAAAGAAATTTTTTTATTTATAAATAAATTTTTTTCTTCTTCTCT
>Ga0114997_10000981_pt1 | contig 23772 bp, 23 predicted proteins | sample ArcticOcean_MG_C_2_FD_87045 | JGI IMG/M metagenome (GOLD analysis project Ga0114997, IMG submission 87045) | Marine microbial communities from western Arctic Ocean - ArcticOcean_MG_CB4_136 | ecosystem: Environmental > Aquatic > Marine > Oceanic | place: Arctic Ocean: Canada Basin | collected... | reverse complement strand
TTTTAGTGCCTGTGTCTGCTTTTTGATGATTGTTGGTGATTGCAACAGAATAAAATTCACCGACAGAATTATCACCTTTTAAAATACAACTTGGATACTTCCATGTAATAGCAGAGCCTGTCTCAACTTGTGTCCAAGAAATTTTAGAATTTTTTCCTTTGCATAAGCCTCTTTTGGTAACAAAATTATATATACCACCCTTGCCATCTTTGTCACCTGGATACCAATTTTGTACTGTAGAATATTTAATCTCAGCATCATCCAAAGCTACTAATTCGACGTTAGCTGCATGAAGTTGATTTTCATCACGCATAGGTGCAGTGCAACCTTCCAAATAACTAACATAACTACCTTTGTCAGCAATTATTAAAGTTCTTTCAAACTGTCCAGTTTCAGAAGCGTTAATTCTAAAATAGGTGGAGAGTTCCATGGGACATCTTACTCCTTCTGGAATGTAAACAAATGAACCATCAGTAAACACCGCTGAATTAAGTGTTGCAAAGTAATGATCTGTGATTGGAATTACTGAACCTAAATACTTCTTTACTAAGTCAGGGTGTTCACGAATAGCTTCAGATATTGGACAAAAAATAATTCCTTTCTTTGTTAATTCTTCTTTAAAAGTTGTTGCAACTGAAACAGAGTCAAAAACTGCATCAACGGCTATCCCGCTAAGTCTTTTTTGCTCTTGTAAAGGTATTCCTAATTTTTTATATGTTTCTATTAATTTAGGATCTACCTCATCAAGGCTTTTAGGTTTATCAGTTGCACTCTTTGGCGCTGAATAATAATATAAATCTTGATAGTTAATCTTTGGGTATTTAGGTTTTTGCCAATTAGGTTCTTTTAAATTTTTTAATCTGCTAAAAGCTTTTAATCTCCAATCTAACATCCACTTAGGTTCTTTTTTTATATTTGAGATAAATTTAATTACATCTTCATTAAGACCTTTTGGAGCTCTTACACTCTCGATGTCAGTTGTAAAGCCATACTTGTATTCTTTTGATTTTTCTAATTCTTGTTGTTTCATTGTTTTAGGGATCCTTTGTTATCTTTATTTGCTTTAAAAATAATGTCCTTTAATGTGTTTTTTTCAAAAAAACTATTTATATGATTTTCTAAATCGTCCCATAAATTATGAGTAATACATTTTACAGATTTACCTGTACATCCTTTTTTGGATTCTTTTTTGCAGCCCACAGTTTTTACTTTTTCATCTACTGCATTAATAATACTAGATAGTTTTATTTCTTCAGGACGTTTTATTAGTGAATATCCACCAAAAGGACCTCTAGAACTTTGAACTAAATTATTTTTTTTTAATTTTGAAAAAATTTGTTCTAGAAAAGACAATGATATACCTTGTCTTAAAGAAATATCCGTTAGGTTAGTTGGCTGATTAGCATTAATTTTTGCTAAATCGGCCATTGCCATTACAGCATATCTTCCTTTACTTGTTAGTTTCATAATAAATAACCATTAAAATACAGGCTTTATTTAAATATTCCTACTAAAAAGGTCAAGTATAGAAATAAATTAAATTGTCACCCCTATAAACGTGCTATAAACCAGAACTTTTTTTGAAAGTAGTTATCATTATTAAAAATTTATGGGAATAGAAAGTAAAGAAATATTTATTCCAGGTCCTAGTGGTAGGATTCAAGCTAAATATTTTAAAAGTAAACAGCCTGGGGCTCCTATAGCATTAGTTTTGCAGCCTCATCCACAATATGGTGGCACAATGAATAATAGAATAGTTTATGAAACTTTCAATAGTTTTTATAAAAATAACTTTTCAGTAATTCGAATAAACTTTAGAGGAGTTGATAAGAGCGATGGAATTTTTGATAATGGGCAAGGTGAGTTATCTGATGCTGCGGCAGCGTTAGATTGGATAGAAAAAGAAAATTCCGGTTTCAGTCAATGTTGGGTAGCAGGTTTTTCTTTTGGAGCTTTAATTTGTATGCAGCTAATAATGAGAAGACCAGAAGTAAATAAATTTATTGCAATTTCACCACAACCAAATGTTTATGATTTTACCTTTTTGGCCCCATGTCCAATTTCAGGTACTGTAATCTATGGAAAAAATGATGAACTTGTTCAACTAGATAGTATTTTGAATCTTAAACAAAGATTAAGTTTGCAAAAGAATATTGAAGTTAAGTTTGACATGATCCCAAATGCAAATCACTTTTTTAAAAACAAAGAATTAGAATTATCTAAATCTGTAGAAAGCTACATAAAAGATAAAACTACTATCGTCTAATACTTAGTAATTATTCCACCAGAGCATGGTTTTCTTACCCCAGTCGTACTTGGTAACGTAATAACTTTTTTTAAATATGATCTTATTGCTAAGTATGCAAAAGCTTGGGATTCAATAAAGTCACCATTAAAATTAAATTTATCAATTAGATAAATAGGCTTATTTATTAAAGTCTTAAGCTTATTTATTATAAATTTATTATTCCTTCCTCCTCCAGTAAATAAAATTATCTTAGGAGGTTTTTTTAAACTTCTAACTGCAGTATTTATAGATTTAATAGTTAAAGCAGATAGGGTTGCACACCCGTCCTCTAAATTTGAATTTTCTAAATATTTTAAATTAAACTTCTTTACATCCAATGATTTGGGAGGTTTTTTTGTATAGTAAGGATCCTTAAAAAAATTGTCTAATATTCTTTTATTCAATTTACCTTTTTTTGCAAAGTTACCATTTTTGTCAAAAAATACTTTAGATTTATTTTTTACCCAACTGTCTAATAAACAATTTCCAGGTCCTGTATCAAAACTTATTATTTTATTTTTTTTTTCAATATATGTAATATTTGCAATTCCACCTATATTTATAATCGCAGAAGGAATTATTTTTAAAATATTAGATAAAATTAAATTATGATACAACGGTGCTAACGGAGCTCCTTGGCCACCGTTTAGTATATCATTGTTTCTAAAATTGGAAACTACTGTTGTTTTAGTTAGTTTAGATAATAATTTTGAATCTCCAATTTGGATTGAATAACCTTTTTTAGGATTATGTAACATTGTTTGACCGTGAAAACCTATCAGGTCTATTTTTATATTTTTATTTTTATTTTTTACTAAATTACACAATTTTGCGTGTCTTATAGTTATATCTTTTTTTACAGCTTTAATTTCTTTGCTAAACTTTGTAAATTGATATTTTGAATAACATAAATCAATATTTTTTTTGATCTTTTGTCTAAATTTATTGTTATATTTTTGGTATATATTATCAATTACCTCAATATTCTTCTCTCCATCAGACTTAATTAAAGACAGATCAATCCCATCAATAGATGTGCCGCTCATTAAGCCTATGCTATAAAAATATTTTTTCATAAATTATATTTATATTAAACAAAATCTTGTATATTAGAGTTTTAAATAAGCAGAAAAACTCATGCAAGAGACATTTCTATCAGAATTCAAAAAAAGAGGTTACTTCAATCAATGCACAGATCAAGCTGAACTTGGTGATGTGATATCTGGTAGCAAAATTAAGGCTTACATAGGCTTTGATTGTACAGCACCAAGTTTACACGTAGGTAGTTTAATGCAAATTATGTGTTTGCGTCTTCTACAAAAATATGGACATCAACCAATAGTTCTACTTGGTGGAGGTACTACTCTCATTGGAGATCCTTCAGGTAAAGAAGAAACAAGAAAAATTCTTGATAAAAATGAAATTAGTAAAAATATAAATAGTATAAAAAATATATTTAAGATTTTTTTAAGTACTAAAAATTCTAAAACAAAACCTATTTTTGTAAATAATTATTCATGGTTGGGTAAATTAAATTATATAAATTTTTTGAGAGAGGTGGGAAAGCACTTTACAGTAAATAAAATGTTGACTTTTGATAGTGTTAAACTGCGTTTAGAAAGAGAGCAATCTTTAAGTTATATGGAATTTAATTATATGATACTTCAAGCTTATGACTTTTATGAACTTAATAAAAAATATAAATGTATATTACAAATTGGTGGATCGGACCAATGGGGAAATATAGTAAATGGCACAGATTTAATTAGGAGAAAAAATAAAATAAGAGCTTACGGACTAACTACACCGCTTATCACATCTTCTTCAGGAATAAAGATGGGTAAAACTGAAAAAGGTGCAATCTGGTTAAATAAAAAAATGTTTTCAGCTTATGATTACTGGCAATTTTGGAGAAACACAGGTGACAAAGATGTTGTAAGTTTTTTAAAGTTTTTTACAGATCTTGATGTTAAAAAAATTGAAAGTTTAGAAAATAATAATGCTGATATTAATGAACTTAAAATTTTGCTTGCTAATGAAGCTACCACAATGTTACATGGTGCAAAATCTGCTAAAAATTCTGAATTAACTGCACAAAAAACTTTCCAAGAAAAATCTATAGGAAAAAATCTTCCGATAATAAAAATTAAAAAAAATGAAGTTTTAAAAGGACTAAGTTTATTTACTCTAATTTTGCAAACTAAACTTGCCAACTCAAAAGGAGAAATAAGAAGAATGATTAAAAATAATGGTTTAAAAATTAATAATGAAACTATAACAGATGAAACAAAATTAATTTATCAACAAGATTTTTTTGAAAATGATACTATGAAAGTGTCGCATGGGAAAAAGCAGCACATAATTGTTAAAATTATTTAGTTTCTTTTTTTTGTTTATTTTTCATCTTTTCAACTGCTCTTACAATAAATCTAGGTGTTAAGGTTTTGATTGGATTTACGGTAGTTTTAATATCTGTAGGAGGCCCTTTCATTTTGAAACTTACACCAACTACTCCGTCACCAGTTTTTTTTCCAACTAGTATATCTCCAACAACAGGTATTGAAGCTATTATTGCGTTTAATTTTGTTGCTGGAACCAATGTTCCTCTTAAGCTTACAATGTTTCCTTTGTCCACATAACCATTTAATAATATTGATACTGCGGGACCTATAGCTAAGGCATCTTCAACATTTAATACATTCCCTTTAGAATTTAATTTCATTTCAAAAAGATCAAAACTTATCCCTTCACCACCAAGTGTATCTGCTATCCCTCTAAGTGATGCTAATGTTAACAATTTAGCTAAAGCAGGAACTTTCGAAACTTTAAAATTTGTTATCGATAAATTGGAATTTGAGTTTTCTTTAGTAATAATAGATTCAAATTCCAATTTTCCACCTTCAAAACCCTTTATAAATTCAAAATTTTTTATAAAAGGTCTTGCTCGATCAGATAATACATGAAGTGATTTTTTATTATTATCAATTTTATAAATAGACATCTCTACTCTTTCGTTTTCTAAAAAATTACCCTTTAAGCTCAATTTATCAAATGATCCTTTGTTAATAAATGCAATCATTGCAAAATCTCTTATATTGTCATCTGTTCCGGTGAGTGTCTTATTAAAGTTAATTCTGACTTCACTGGTAAATTTTTTACTTAAATTATTTTTATCACTTTTTTTATAAAGCGATTTAAGTAGAGGTTGAGCATCAAATACTTTACCCAGAATAATAATATTTTTTGATTTTTTGATTAAAAAATCATTATTTTTAACTTTATTTTTAAAGGTAATAAACTCTAACTTTTTAAAATCCTTTATCTCAAGATGCTTGTTTAATTTTATACTTGATAATATAATTTTATTTTTATCGGCCAAAAATATAAGTTCATTTATATTATAATACTTATTAGGTAAAAAATTAATGTCAAAATTTATTTTAGATTTTTCGCTAGATTTTTTATAATAGTTAAGTTGAGAAATTTTAACTGTAGAATTAGTTAAATCAATATATCCATTAATATGAAAAAAATTTTTTCTATAATCATAAACTTCTTTTATTTTAAAATTATCATACTTATTATTAGTTTTTATAAGTCCTTCTAGTTCTATTTGATTGCTAGATTTTTTATTAACAATTTTAAGCTTGGAGTCTTTTAAAATTACTTCATTATTATAACTAGTTAAGTATTCTTTAAGAATTTTTGATTTTTTTAAAACTATTTCAACATTGGGTAAATTACCATCTATTAAATAGTTTAAATCTTTAATTTTAAAAATTTTATTTAATTTAAAACTAATATTTGTTTTAAAATCAGCAGTACCATTTATATTAATAAAACTTTTTGTGTCTATATTAATTTTAGAAAATAATTTTTTAATATGAGAAATATTGAACTTTCCTCTTGTTATTAGTAAACTATTAATTTTGGTTTCTTTGTTTTCACTTATTAAATCAATAACGCTTCCAGACAGATCAAATTCAAACACAGATCCTTTTATAATATTTATATTAAATAAATTAGCTTTATTTTCTTTTGTATGTTTAATTTCAGCTGTTAAATTTTTGATATTTAATTCTTTTGTAACATTTATAGTAGAGTCTAGCATTTTACCTGAAAAACCATACCCTTTAGCTAATTTTCCTTTAGTATCAAATGGAATGGTAAATTCTCCCTCCAGTTTACCTTGAACAAAAGTTTCAGTAATTTTTTTATTTATTATTGAGGGTAAAAAAATATTTGTAATTTTTGTTAAATCTTTAATATCATTTTTAATAAAGGCCACTTTTGCTTTTTTTAATAAAAAATTTGAATTAAAAAATGATTTTATAGATAAAAATAAATCTAACTTTGATAATTTGATACTATCATATTCAATAAGAACTCTAGGATTTTGCAGTTTTATAGCGAGATTAAACTCGAAAGGCTTTATATATATTTTTATACTTTCAAATTCTATTTTTACTTTTTTATTTATTTCATTTGATTTTTTTTTTATTAAACTGTCAAATTTATTTGTTTCAATACCAAAATAACTGATATACGCAATTAACAAAATTAATATTGGTATAGTTATAATAAAAAATTTTGATAAAAATTTAACCATTTTTAATTATTTTTTATTTCTTTTCATAAAGTGCGGCTTCTAAAAAAGAATCTATATTACCATCTAATACACTTTCAGGATCAGTATTTTCTAAATTATTTCTTAAATCTTTTACCAATTGGTATGGTTGCAAAACATATGATCTTATTTGATGTCCCCAACCAATATCTTTTTTGGATTTAGCTAAATTTTCTGACTTTTCATCTTTTTTTTGCATTTCATGTTTATATAGCCGTGCTTTCAACATATTTAAACATGTCTCTTTATTTTTATGTTGAGATCTTTCGTTTTGGCACTGTACAACTATATTGGTAGATAAATGTGTTATTCTTACTGCACTATCAGTTGTATTTACTGACTGCCCACCTTTGCCACTAGATTTATATGTATCTATACGTATATCTTTATCTAATATTTCTATTTGAATACTGTCATCAACAACTGGGTATACCCAAACACTAGCAAAACTTGTATGTCTTCTGGCCCCAGAATCAAAAGGAGAAATTCTAACTAATCGATGAACTCCAGATTCAGATTTTAACCAACCATACATATAAGTGCCGGTTATTTTAAATATGCTTGATTTTATTCCAGCTTCATCTCCTTTGTGCTCGCTAATTATTTCGAACTTACATTTTTGTTTCTCAGACCATTTTAAATACATTCTTCTTAACATTTCTGCCCAATCTTGACTCTCTGTCCCGCCAGCGCCAGCGTGGATTTCCATATAAGTATCTAGATGGTCATTTTCTTCCGATAAAAAACATGAAACTTCAGTTTTCTTTATTTTATTTAGTAAAAAAATTGTTTTTTTATCACAATCTTTTAATACAGAGCTATCGTTTTCAACTGAAGCCAAATCAATAAGTTCTTCTAGGTTTTCCGTGTCATTTTCTATTAATAGAAAGTCATTATATATTTTTTGAAAAAAATTTTTTTCTTTTAAAATTTTCTGAGCTTTAGATTTGTCTTTCCAAAAATCTTCTTCTAAAACTTTAATATCAAATGTGTTGATTTTTTCTTTGATTTTATTTTCTTCAAAGATACCTCCTCACATTATCTATAATTTTTTTAATTTTTTTAATTTGACTTTTAATATCGTTCATAATTAATAAAATTTAAATATTTTTTTTTCTTTATGTGAATCATGAGAAATCAATTTATCTTTATAAGATGATTTTTCAAGATTAATTTTATCTTTATTTTTCATTTTATAAGATTCGTAGATTATTTTTTTTGTATTTTCATTTGGTTCTAAGCCGGTGTCTGCATCAATAACAATTAAACTTATTGTTTTAGGTACTTTAAATGGCAAGGCTTCTCTTTTTTTTATGCTCTTTGTAACAAATTTTTTAAAAATAGGTAAGGCTGCTTTTGCTCCAGTTTCATATTTTCCTAAACTTTTGGGTTCATCAAAACCAACATATACTCCTATTACTAATTTTGATGTAAAGCCTAAAAACCAAGCATCCATATTTTTATTTGTTGTGCCAGTTTTACCTGCCAAAGTTAAATTTAAATTTTTGAGCCTTCTACCTGTTCCTCTTTTAACTGCTCCCTCTAACATAGATGTAATTTGATAGGCTGTTTCAGGGGTGATAATTTGTTTGCTACTGTTTTTTATAAAAGGTATTTCGTTTTTTAAATATGAAATTTCTTGACAGCCAACACATTCTCTTTTGTCAGCATTAAAAATTGTTTGACCTCTTCTATCTTGGATCCTGTCTATAAAAATTGGATTAACCTTTTTTCCTCCATTAACAAATGTACAGTAAGCATTGGTAAGTTGAATTAAAGTTGTTTCAGCGGAACCCAAAGAAACAGATAATAATTCTGGAACATTTTCATATACACCAAAATCTTTTGTTGCTTTTGAAATTTTATCAAAACCTACTTTTTGTGCTACTCTAACTGTCATTAAATTTCTTGATTTTTCAATACCAGTTCTTAAAGTTGAAGGACCATAAAATTTTTTACCATAATTTTCAGGTTTCCAAGTTTTTAATCCCATGCCTTGCTCCATTACGAAAGGAGCATCTAAAACTAATGAAGAGGGAGTAAAACCATTTTCTAACGCTGTTGCATATACTATAGGTTTAAATGCTGAACCTGGTTGCCTTTTTGCTTGTGTTGCTCTATTAAACTCACTTAGTTTAAAACTAAAACCTCCTGCCATAGCTAAAACTCGTCCGGTGTATGGGTCCATAACAACTATAGCTCCATTAATCTTAGGTAGTTGCTTTAAGTTCCATTTATCATTTTTAATCCTACTAACATAAATTATGTCATTTAAATTTAAAAAATCTTTAAAACTTTTTTTTCTTACCCAGTTAATATTTTTAAAATCTATAATACCTTTTTCTTTATTTTCTAATTCAATGTTTATAATCAGATCTCTTACTTTGGTAACTTTTGCTAGTTTCCAATTTAAACTCTTATCAGGTATTAAATCCTCTATTTTGTCTTGCCAATTGTCTTCTTTAATATTTTTTATTGGTCCACGCCAACTATGTCTTTTGTCATACTCTTCCAAACCTTCTCTTAGAGCTTTTACTGCCTCAACTTGATAAAAAGAAATAAGTGGTGTTCTTATTGACAAACCTCCTTTATAAAGCTCATCATATCCATAATTATCACTAACTACCCTCCTCACCTCTTCTGAATAAAAATTAGCCTCCTCAAGAAGTTTTATTTTTCTTTTTTTGGTAATAATTTTTTTATTTTTTAATTCATTATATTGAGTTTCATCAATATAAGAATTTTCATACAAGTTTTTTAAAACAAAATCCCTTCTTAGTTTTGCTTTTTTAACTGATTTATATGGGTTATACTTACTTGGTGCTTTCGGAAGAGCAGCAAGCAAAGCAGCCTCCTCATAACCCAAGTCACTTACTGATTTATCAAAGTATTCTAAGCTAGCTGCCGCAACACCATATGTGCCCTGGCCCAGATATATTTGATTTAAATATAACTCCATAATTCTTTCTTTTGAGTACGCTCTTTCAATTCTAAAAGCTAAAATAGCCTCTTTAATCTTTCTTTTTAGAGAAACTTCATTAGTTAATAAAAAGTTTTTTGCTACCTGTTGTGTAATTGTTGAGGCACCCTCCAATCTTTTTTTCGTAAAATAATTGTTTAAATTTTTAATTATTGCTCTTGTAATACTTTTTACATCAACACCTGAGTGTGAAAAAAAGTTTTTGTCTTCTGCAGATAAAAATGAATAAATTAATTTTTCAGGCATCGAATCGTATGGAATAAATAATCTTTTTTGCAAAGCATATTCGGCTATTAATTGGCCTTCTCCAGAGTGAACCCTGCTTGAAACTGGAGGTTTATAACTTGCTAAAATTTTATAATCTGGCAGATCTGATGAAAAGTACCAAAAAGTTGAAAATATGAAAATTAGCGTTAAAACAAAAGCAGCTACTAATAGTCTGATAAATTTTTTAAAATAAAATAGCATCAATTTAAAGAAATGAATTAATTCTGGCCTCTTTAAGGCATTTCTAGATTTAAGTGTAATTGATTAAAAGAAATAAATGTATTTATTGGGAAATTTGAGGTATATTCAGTCAAACAGGAAAACAAAATTCAATATTTATGCAAAAAATAAAATTCACAAATAGAAAGAAATTTTCATGGAAAAAAATTTATACATCGATGCTTCGCATCCAGATGAAACAAGAATCGTACTTAAATCAGAAAATCATATTGAAGAATATGAATACGAAAACCGCAATAAGCTTTTTTTAAAGAATAACATTTATTTAGGTAAAGTTAGCAGGATCGAACCTTCATTACAGGCTGCATTTGTAAATTATGGGAAGCAAAGACATGGCTTCTTGGCGTTTAATGATATTCAGTCTGATTATTACCAGATACCTCAGGACGATAAAGAAAAATTAAAAAAAGAAGAAGAAAATTTAAGAGTTGAGCTTAAGGAAAAAAGTAAAAAAGTTGAAGATGTAGAGAAAAATCAAGACGAAACTTCAGGATCTGTAATACCAAATAATAAAATTGATGAAAGTCAACTTGCTGAAAAACCAAGGGACGAAAGTTCTTTAGTTGAAAGAAATAATCAGTTTAATGAATTAAAAAAACGATATGGAATAAGAAGGTACAAAATTCAAGAAGTAATTAAACCTGACCAAATTATTTTAGTACAAATACTAAAAGATGAAAGAGGTCAAAAAGGTGCGGCTCTAACCACATTTATATCTTTGGCAGGTAAGTATAGCGTATTGATGCCAAATACTTCAAAAGGAGGAGGAATTTCAAGAAAAATAGTCAACCCTGATGAAAGAAGAAAAATTAGAACCATTCTTCAAGAAATTAAAATTCCAAAAACAATGGGATTAATTGTACGAACCGCAGGGCTTAATAAAACAAAAAATGAGTTAAATAAAGACATACTAAATACAGTTAGTGAGTGGGAAACAATAAAAACAAAAGCACTGAAATCAATTGCACCTAGTCTTGTATACGAAGAAGGTGACATTATAAAAAGAGCTATAAGAGACATTTTCAATAGTGAAACAAAAAATGTAATTGTAGATGGCAATGATGGTTACCAAAAAGCAAAAAGTTTTATGAAATTTTTTATGCCTGAAAATGTTAAGAAAGTTAAAAAATTTAGAGGAAAAATTCCATTATTTCATGAAGTTGAAATTGAAAAAAATTTAAACAGAATTTTTGAACCGACGGTAAAACTTACTTCTGGAGGATATTTGGTTATAAATCCTACGGAAGCTTTAGTTTCAATTGATATAAATTCAGGTCAGTCAATTAAAGAATCAAATATAGAAAAAACGGCATTAAAAACAAATATTGAAGCTGCGGAAGAAATTTCAAGACAAATTAAAATACGAGACCTCTCGGGGTTAATAGTGATTGATTTTATTGATATGAATAACTTTTATAATAGAAGACTCGTTGAAAAAAAATTAAGAGAGAAATTAAAACATGATAGAGCAAGAATCCAATTTGGGAAAATAAGTAATTTTGGACTTCTTGAAATGACTAGACAAAGATTGAGAGAAAGTTCAATTAAGTGGAACATGACTCTATCAATAGATTCCTTTGCGCAAAAAATTATCAAAAAAAGTGAAGAATTAGCATTTTCAAATAAAGCTAAAATTATAAATATAAGCGTTCCTCTAAAAGTTAAATATTATATAGAAAAACATTTAGATAAAGAAGTTAAACATTTTAATACTAAGCATAAGTTAGAGTTTAATATAATTGCAGAAAATGCTTTAATAATACCTGAGTATAGAATTGATCTATTAAATAAAAACAAAAAAAATATTAAAAAAGTTGAAAATATTGAAAAAATTGAAGACAACTTTATAAAAGAAAACTACAATAAAAAAAATTTCTCAAAGAAAAAATTTATTAATAAAAATAGATATAAAAAAAAATTTAGTTATCACGCCAAAAAAAAGGTAATTCCTTTGCAGCCCAAAAAAGCTAGTATTAAAAGTTAAGCTTAAGTTAAATCAAGTTTGTCTCAGGAGAAGATGCGCTACCATAATTTCTCTTTTTCATTCTTATTGCCTTAAATGCTTTTCTTCCAGCTATTACACCATATTTCATAGCTTCGGCCATTATAATTGGGTCTTTCGCTTCGGCTATCGCTGTATTAACCAAAACACCATCGCACCCTAATTCCATTGCAATTGTAGCATCTGATGCTGTTCCTACACCGGCGTCAACTATTACTGGGACTATAGATTGTTCCTTTATTAAATGAATATTTATTCTATTTTGTAAACCTAACCCAGAACCAATTGGAGCAGCTAATGGCATTACGGCACAAGCACCAACATCTTCTAATTTTTTTGTCATGATTGGGTCATCTGTGCAATAGACCATAACTTCAAAACCTTCTTTGACCAAAGTTTCAGTAGATTTAATCGTTTCAATCATATTTGGATAAAGTGTTTTTTTATCTCCTAAAACTTCTAACTTTACTAATCTCCATCCACCCATCTCTCTAGCGAGTCTCAGTGTTCGTAAAGCGTCTTCTGATGTATAGCAACCTGCAGTGTTTGGAAGGTAGGTGATTGATTTTGGGTCAATATAATCCATTAATAAAGGTTGTTTATTATCTAAAATATTTACTCTTCTAACAGCAACTGTAACAATATTGGCGCCTGATGCCTTAACCGCATTTGCTGTTTCTTCAAAATCTTTATATTTCCCAGTGCCAACTATAAGTCGTGACTTAAAATTTTTATTAGCAATACTAAAAATATCTTCCATAAGATTTACCCTCCACCTATAAAATGTACAATTTCTACTTTGTCACCATTAATTAAAACTAAATTATTATATTTTTTTTTTTCAATAATCTCACCATTTACTTCTATTGCTACTTTATTCTTTTGAATTTTTAGCTTATTTAATAGTTCATTTAAATTCGATCCATTATTTATCTCATAAGAATCTCCATTTAATTGTATTTTTGCCACATTTAAGTTATTCATTTACACTATTTTAACTTATTTAAATGACAAAAAAAATACTAATAATAAATGGTCCTAACTTAAATCTTCTTGGAGATCGAGAACAATCCAAATATGGAAAAATTACACTTAAGGAAGTTGAAAAAAATTGTATAACTCACGCCAAATCAATTGATATTGAAATAAAGTTTGAGCAATCAAATATAGAAGGTGAGATAGTAACAATAATACAAAAAGCAAAAGGTACTTTTGATGGCATAATAATTAATGCAGCTGGATATACACATACTTCAGTTGCAATTTTAGATGCCCTTCTTGCAATCAAACTCCCCACTATAGAAGTTCATATAACAAATATATATAATCGTGAGGAATTTAGAAAAAAGTCTCTAATAAGCAAAGCTGCAGAAGGAATTATTTGTGGATTTGGTGTAAAAGGATATATTATGGCATTAGATTATATGAAAGAAACTTTAAATTAAATGAAAATAAATAAAAAAATTATTGAAGAATTAGCAAATTATTTAAAAGAATTTAATCTAACTGAATTAGAGTATGGTGAAGGATCAACTAAAGTCAAAGTCTCTCGTGTTACTAATAATTCTAAAATCTCCAATGCTGAAACGGTAGAGAAAACATTTTCTAAAAAAATAATCATCGATACAAGTTTAAAAGTAACTTCTCCAATTGTTGGTACAGCGTATTTAGCTTCTGAACCGGGCGGTAAAAAGTTTGTTGAAATTGGACAAAAAATTAAGAAAGGGCAAACTATTATGATTATAGAAGCCATGAAAACAATGAATCATGTTCCTTCAACGCATGATGGTGTAATCAGTAAAGTATTAGTCAAAGATGGTGAACCAGTCGAGTTTGGGCAACCACTTATATCATTAAAGTAATGTTTAAAAAAATCTTAGTTGCTAACCGTGGCGAGATAGCTGTTCGCATAATTAGAGCTTGTAAAGAATGGGGTATTTCAACTGTCGCTGTTCACTCTGATGTAGATAAAGATGCAATGCATGTCAGGTTAGCAGATGAAAGTATTTGTATAGGATCTCATCAACCACAAAATAGTTATTTAAATGTTGCTGCTCTAATGTCGGCTGCCGACATAACTAAAGCCGAAGCTATTCATCCAGGATATGGCTTCTTATCAGAAAATGCACAGTTTGCAGAAATAGTAACCAAAAATGGTATTAAATTTATTGGACCTAGCGCAGAATTAATAAAAAAAATGGGTGACAAAATTGAAGCTAAAAAAATTGCAAAAGAAAATGGGTTACCTGTAATAGAAGGTTCTAGTAGTGGAGTTCACACTGTAGATGAAGCAAAAATAATTAGTAATAAAATTGGTTATCCTGTTTTAATTAAAGCAGCTGGTGGTGGCGGAGGTAAAGGTATGAAAGTTGTAAATGAACCTAAAGAATTAGAAAATTTATTTTACATGGCTAAATTGGAGGCTAAAAAATATTTTAATAATGATAATGTGTATATTGAAAAATACTTTAAAAACCCCAGGCATATTGAAGTGCAAGTATTGTCTGGAAAAAATAGAACAGTTCATTTAAATGAGAGAGATTGCTCTGTACAAAGAAATCACCAAAAATTAATTGAAGAAACCCCAAGTCCTATAATTGATGAAAAAATTAGATCAAATTTATTAAAACAAACTGTCCAAATGGTTGAAAAAATTGGTTACGAAGGAGCAGGTACTGTTGAGTATATATATCAAGATGGAAAATTTTATTTTTTAGAAATGAATACAAGAGTTCAAGTAGAACACCCTGTTACTGAAGTTGCTACTGGAATAGATATTGTTAAAGAACAGATTTGGATAGCCAATCATGGGGACACTGCCTTGAGTCAAGCTGATATTGAAACACGAGGGCATGTAATAGAATGCAGAATTAATGCTGAAGACCCTAGTAAAAATTTTCAGCCTTCACCAGGTACAATAACAGTTTGTCATCAACCGTCTGGTTTTAGAACAAGAATAGACGGAGCAATATTTCAAGGCTGTAAAATAACGCCATACTATGACAGCTTAATTTGTAAGTTAATTTGTCAAGGAAGAAATAGAACAGAAGCTATTCAAAGAACCCTTAGAGCGCTTGATGAATTTGTTATTGAAGGCATAACTACAACTATTGATTTGCATAAAAAAATTCTTAATAACGAAAAATTTATAACATCCGATTTCGATGTAAACTGGTTATCAAAAGAAATATTTTATTAAATATTTTCGCAGCTAGTAATCCATAAATCATAAATTGGATGATCTAATGATTGTAAAGTTGGGCTAGATGCAAAAGTCCATCCATTAAATAGAAAAACCTGGTTATTATCATTTTTAGACAAATCTTTAACTTGTAGGTAAGCAACCGTATCGGTTGAATCATCATTTTGTAAAAGCTGACATTTTAATGCTTTAATCTCCAAAGGACCAAAAAAACTTTTTTCACCCACAGCTAAACGTATTGATGAGGTTTTAGCTGTAATTTTATCTAGTGCCTCAATATTAATATAAACTTTATCACTATTTTCAATGCTTGACTTTTCTAAAACATTTTTAACATCGTTCATGCTATCGTTATTTTTTTCTAATTTTTCTAATTCATCTTTATCTTCTTCAAAAGTTGGGGATAGCTCTTCTAAATTTATTAAAGGTACAGATTCAATCTTATCTATTGACCAGGTGGGTAAAACAAAAACAAAAGTAAAGATAAAAACTAAGTTTTTAAGTCTTCCAAGTTTCATATTTTTTAATATTTTTTTTCTGTTCAGAATACAAAGATCCTTCAGGTCTATATGCTTCGGTCGTTCCAGTTAAATTTTCTTGATGCTTTTTCTGCCAAGAATATTTTTTTATACTTTCTGATGGTACATTTCTTGTCAAGGAATGTATCCATAAGTGCCATTCTGGAGGAATTTTTGACGATTCTACATAATCTTTATAAATAACCCATCTTTTATTTTTACTGCTAGAATAATATTTATTTCCAAACTCATCTCTACCTACGAGCTTTCCGTTTAATGAGGTATATATAAAAGTACCTAAAGTCTGTTTATGCCACCATGTAAATATTTGTTTTAAAAAATTTATCACAATATTTGTATTGATTCGTTTCTAATTAGTTTTATAAATTTAAAAGTCCACACAATTGTAAATTGTAAATTATTAGTTAGACTTCAAATTTATTTAGTATATATCATATAAATGTCATCAATATACAAATATTATCAAAATTTTACAATTTATCTAGAATGTCAAATTATATAGTCGAAACCTTTTACACTTGCACTTTTAAGATAGTTCATAAACTAGATGAGTTAAGTGAGAAAAAACTTTCTGAATTAGAAAATCGTAGTGATGGTGAGGTCAATATAATTGATGTGAAATTAAATAATAGAAAAACAAAAACCTTAGATAAAAAAAATAATATAAAGTCTTCTAATAACGTAACAGAAGATAAAAAGAGTAGCGTTATTTCTGGTATAATTAACGATAAAATATTAAATCATGAAAAAATAGAAGCAACAGATACGGACGATGGAAATACAAAGACTCAAAAATTTTTTAATAAAACTCATGATAGGTCAAAAATGCCCGATCGAAGAAAAGGGTATATACAGAAAATTAGCATAGGAAATCATAAAATATATTTGCATACCGGAGAATACGACGATGGCAAAGTAGGTGAAATCTTTATTGATATGAACAAGGAAGGCGAGCTTGTTAAAGCTCTAATGAATAACTTTGCAATAGCTATATCTTTAGGTCTCCAATATGGCGTACCACTAGATGAATTTGTCGATGCCTTTATTGAAACTAAATTTGAACCTTCAGGCGAAATTAAAGGTAATGATAGAATATTAAATGCATCTTCTATACTTGATTATATTTTTAGAGAACTTGCTATATCATATTTAGGCAGAGAAGATCTTGCGCATACGCCATCAATTAATAAAAACTCCGATGAAAGTATTATTAACGACGAAAATGAAGACACTTTTTTAAAATTAGTAAAAGGTATTACGAGCAAAGGCTTTATTAGAAGTAATTACAAAGATAAATTGGTAGACTTAAGTAATATAAGAATTAATTTAAAAAGTAATAAGTAAAATTTATTTATTTTTTTCTAAGATGTTCCAAAAATCAATTGCTAAATTGATTCCAGTTAAATCTTGAAAGTTTTTTAAACCTGTCGGAGAAGTAATATTTATATCGCCAGTTAAATAGTCAGATATTAAATCAACACCTGCAAAAATAATTTTATTTTTTTTTAGGCTTTTCGCAACAACTTTTGCAATACGTGTTTCTTTATTAGTTAAGTTTGTTTTAACAGCTATGCCCCCTTGTCCAATATTACTAAGGATAGAACCTTTTTTAGGAATTCTTCTTATTGATCCTTTGATAACACCATTTATTATAAAAACTCTTTTATCACCATATTTAATCTTAGATATAAACTTTTGAACCATGACATGTCCAGTTTTTTTTAAATAATTGATTATTTTTATTCTTGAAAAGTTTTTGTTGATAAAAAGAATATTTTTTCCACCGTATCCATGCGTGGGTTTGATTACTATTTTTTTATATTTCTTTTTAAATTTTTGAATTTCTTGAATACTTTTTGTAAAGATCGTTGGAGGCATTAATTTTAGAAAATCGATTGAATAAAGTTTTTCAGGCAAATTTCTTACTGACGAAGGATTATTAACTATTTTAGTTTTTTTTGATATTCTGTCTAATAAAAATGTTGCTGTAATATAATCCATGTTAAATGGTGGGTTTTGTCTCATTAAAATAAAGTTAGCTTTTGAAAGACTTAATAATTTTGTGTTTTTAATAGAAAATAAAATTTTTTTATTTTCGTGAAATTGAACCTCTTTGCATAGTGCATAAACTTTGCTATTAAAAAAAGTAAGATTTTTTGTTTCATAATAATAAATTATATAACCTCTCTTCTGGGCTTCTAGAGCTAATAGTAAAGTTGTGTCAGTTTTTCTATTAATTGTTTGAATAGCATCCCCTTGTATAGCTACAATTTTATTACTCTTTTTCATATAAAAACTCTAAATTTTTTTCTTTTTTAAATTTTTCAATAGCGATATCAGCTTTATTCTTGTTATTAATTAATATGCCTTCAATACTACGTAAGAAAATTGACTCGTCTACTCCATTGCTATTTTTAGTTGATCTTTTTTGTAAACCTTTTTTTGATAAATTTAGAAAAATTTTTCCCCACTCTAATAATGATTTATTATGTATATTAGTTTGTAAACCTTTTTTTGTTACCTCTTTATAAGCATTAAGAACTTCTGAAGGTTTCCATTGCTTAACAACCTCTAAGGCTTCGTCTAAGTTTCCATAAATTAAACCTGTATAAAAAGCAGGTCCACCGCAATGACAATCCCATTCACATGTATCCAAAGATCTAATTTCGATATATTTTTTTAATCTCACTTCAGTAAATATTGTTGCTAGGTGCATTTCAAAGTCTTTTATATTAGCTTCGTTATGCGTTAGAGCAGAAAGTTTACCTTGCATAAAATTTTTAAATGTTTTTCCTTCTGCTTTTAAATATTTTCCATTTTTAAATATAAACAGTAGTGGCATGTTAATTGCCATATCTATGTACTTTTCAAAGTTTATATCCTCTAAAAATAATTTTGGTAAACCTCCTCTTGAAGTGTTCTGCCAGACATGTGATCTATAGGACAAATATCCATTTAACTTATTTTCTTTTATTGGTGAATTTGCAAAAATTGCTATAGAAAGTGGTACTAAATAGGCACTTAATTTAAATTTTTTTATATAATCTAATTCTGAAATATAATCTAAATTTATTTGTGTTCCACAAGTTTGATACATCATTTCTAAACTAAGCTTTCCGTTTTTTGGCATTTCTTCAGTCATAATTTGATACCTTTGTTTTGGGTTTTTCGGTATATTTTCTAACTTAGAAAAAGGATCAAAACTTGTAGCCATCATTTTTAAATCAAAACTTTTACATGCTTTTTTTAATTCATCTAGAAATTGATAAGATTCATTACAGTTTTGATGGATAGAACTTAGTGGCGCTCCTGAAAGCTCGATTTGATTACCAGGCTCAAGTGTTATGGTTTTGTTTTCTTTGTATAAAGATATAACATTATTTTGTTCTTTAATAGATTTCCACCCAAACTTCTCTAAAAATTTAAAAATCTTTGCTACTGTTTCAAAGTTAATTCTTTTGTTTAATTGTTTATTAAATAAAAACTTTTCATGCTCCACACCAATACTTAGGTTTTTTTCTTCTTTGCAACCTGCTTGAAAATATTTTATTAAATCTTCTTTTAAAATCAACTATTTAAACACTTTCTTTGATAAGAGTATAAATGTCATCTTTATTATATAAGCCTATAGCAAGATTAACTTGCTTACTATTTTTATAAATAGCAATAGTAGACCAATAATTAATATCTAAATATTTTGCCACACTCTTATTTTTTGGGAGCTCAAAATCTAAAAACAAAACATCTTTAAAATCTTCTTTAGCTTGCTTAAGTATTGGTTTTTGTTTGGCACAGGTACTACAAAATTTATTCCATGAATATACCACAACTGTTATTCCTTGGTTTTGTGCTTTTTCAAATGCTTCTTTTGTAAAATTTGAAGTAAATTCTGATGCATACGTAATTGTAAAATTAAAGAATAGAACCAGTATTAATATTTTTTTCATAAAGTCTTATATCACTTTTTAACATGATTTAGCCAATTTTTTAGCTCTAGTGTTCTTATGTCATCCTTAAGTTTAATTTTAGCTGCATTAATTATTTCAATATGAGAATTTACACCTTCAATATTTTTAAAGATTTTTTTTTCAATCATACTTTTTGATCTATGTTTAATAAGGTTTGTCATATAATCGTACGGTATTTCAGGATGATACTGTAGACCCCATATCTCTGATTTTCCAACATTAAAATGTAATGCCATAAATTTATTAATTTTATCACTTGCTAATAAAACTGAATTTTCTGGCGGTACCTCAACTTCGTCATGATTAAAAGCAGGAGCTGTAAACTTATGTATTTTTGATGAATACAAACTATGTTTTTTACCCATATCGGTTAACTTAATATCTTGTGCTAAACCAATGTGTGCTCCATTTGGTGAAACCCTACATTTGCCTCCAGCTGCTGTAACCGTTATTTGCAGACCCCAACAAGCAGCAAAAATTTTTTTTTCATTTTCAAAACATTTTTTAGCAAATTGAATATGTTTTTTAATCTCATGTGTATTGTCATTAATTCTCAATGTGCTTCCAGTTAAAATAATACCGTTATATTTTTTTAGAGAGGAAGCGGTTTTGGCAATAGATTCTTCGTCGCTTGGAGCAACAATATCTATTTCGCAATTTGGTTCAAGTTTACTTACATGTAACTTAAAATTCTCTGATTGTGGCACACAACCCGCTGCATCAAAATTAACATTCTCTTCATTTGTATTGCCTTCAACAATTAATATCTTTAATTTATCCATTAAGGGATTATATGAGATTTTTAGTTCTACAACACATAAATATTGAACACCCAGGAATATTTCTTAAATTTATGAAAGATGATGGTGTTCAAATAGATACTGTAGAATTAGATGAAAATGAAAAAATACCAAACTTAGATAAGTATGATGCAATGATAGTAATGGGTGGGCCGATGGATACTTGGCAAGAAGATATATACCCATGGTTAAAAATAGAAAAAGAAAATATTCGTAATTTTGTTTTAAACAAAAAAAAACCATATCTAGGTTTGTGTCTTGGTGCCCAGTTACTTAGTGAAGCAATTGGTGGTGAGGTTAGAAAAATGAAAACACCTGAAATAGGAGTTTTAAATGTATCTGTGGACAATGACAAATCAATATTTAGTGGATTAGATAAAAATTTGAAAACATTGCAGTGGCACTCGTATGAAGTCTGCAATTTGCCTTCAGATGCAAAAATATTAGCATCTTCTCCAGTTTGTGATGTGCAAGCATTTTCTTTAGAGAAAGCTTTTGGTTTGCAGTTTCATGTAGAACAAACAAGCAAGACTGTACCACAATGGGCGTGTGTTCCAGAATATAAGTCAGCGTTAGAAAATACATTGGGACAAAATGCTCTTGGAAAATTTAAAAAAGATGTTGAAGAAAATTTAAATATCTTTAATAACAGCGCTAAGGTAATTTATAAAAACTTTAAAAAAGTAATCTAAAAAATACTACATGAAATTAAAAATAAATAACAAAGCGCCTAATTTTAAGTTACCAAGTACTGACGATTCTATTTTTGAACTAAACAAAATTAAGAAAAAAAATATTATTTTATATTTTTATCCAAAAGATGATACCCCAGGATGTACGATTGAATCTAAAGATTTTAGTAAATTAAATAATTTAATTAATAAAAATAATACACTCGTTCTAGGAGTGTCAAAAGATAGTATTAAAAGTCATCTTAAATTTATAAAAAAATATAAATTAAAATTTAATCTGCTGTCCGATGAAAAATTAATATTAATTAAGAAATATGGTGTTTGGGGAAAAAAATCTTTCTTGGGAAAAAAATATATGGGTATTATAAGAACTACATTTCTAATAAACTCAAAAGGAAAAATTCACAAAATTTGGTCAAATGTTAAAGTTAAAGATCATGCCAAAGAAGTATTAGAAGAGCTTAAAAAAGTTTAAAATAACTTTCCTTGAACACTATGTTCATACATAGAAACCATATCATCCAAAGTAGGTTTTCTAGGGTTGCCGGGTGTACAAGGATCCTCTAAAGCCATTGGTGACATTTTAACTATATCTTCATCTGTTATTTTTGTTGAGTCTGATATTTTGTGTGGAATTTTAATTTGTTCTCTTAATTCTAAAACCCAATCGACAAATGAGTTAAATGAAGGCGCTTTTAAATCAAGATACTCACTAAGTTTTGAAATTTTATTTTCTATAGTTGGTCTATTAAAAGTAATCACATAGGGCATAAAAATTCCATTAGAAAGTCCATGATGTACATTAAATAAAGAGTTAACAGGATGGCTTAATGAATGTATTGCTCCTAAGCCTTTTTGAAAAGCTGTAGCACCCATGCTTGATGAAGCTATCATATGTCCTCTAGCTTCTAAGTTCCCCCCTTCATTAACTGCTACTACTAACCATTTTTTAATTAAAGACATTCCTTCTAAAGCTATTCCATCTGCCATAGGATGGTAGCCTGGTGCACAATACGCTTCTAAATTATGAGCAAACGCATCCATTCCAGTTGCTGCTGTTAGAAAAGATGGCATGCCTACAGTAAGTTTTGGATCAAGAATGGTTAATGTTGGTAACATTCTAGGATGAAAAACAATTTTTTTAACTTTAGTTTCATCATTAATGATTGCTGCCGCTCTTGATGTTTCTGAACCTGTTCCAGCTGTAGTAGGAACTGCTATAAAAGGTTTTACATTATCAGGGTTACTTATTCTATTTTTAACCATAGATTCTATGTAGTCATTTTCATTCCAAAACGATCCACCATCTGCACAATCCCAAAGTGGTCTATTAAGGGCCGATTGCAATACAATAGATTTACCTACATCTAAACTACTACCTCCTCCAAAAGCAATAACTCCATCATGATTTCCATTTTTAAATATCTCTACTCCTTTTGTAACTTGGCTACCTAATGGATTTCCTTTTAAACCTGAAAAAATTATAGTTGGTAAGTTTGCTCTCTTATTTATTTCAAGAGTTTCTTCAACCATTTTTGTTTTTGCTAAATCTTGATCGGTAACAAATAAAGGTTTTTTAATATCTAATATTTTGCAAGCTTTAGGTAAATCTTTAATTCTTCCATTTCCAAACCAAACTGTATTAGGATAGCCCCAGTCAAAATTAGACATTTAATATTCTTCTAATCCTAATAATTTTTTTCGTTTGTTAGCCCAAGTGCGAATTAAATTATCAACTGCTAAACCAATAAATGCAACGCAAAGTCCAAGGATTAATCCTTTTCCAGCACCTTTTGAATCCGATAAAGATTTCATAATATATTGCCCTAAATCCTCTGTTCCAATAAATGCTCCAATAATTACCATAAATAATGCAAAAACAACGGTTTGATTAATTCCAAGCATGATATGAGGAAATGCCAAAGGAAATTCAATATTAAATAATCTTTGTAGACGTGTTACACCCGACATCGAAGCTGCGTCGTGTAAAGCTTGTGGAACACTACGAAGTCCTTCAATAGTATAACGGGTTGCTGGAATAGTTGCGTAAACGATCACTGCAATTAATACAGATGTATCAGTTATGCCAAAAAGCATCATAACGGGAATTAAATAAACAAAAGATGGAAATGTTTGGAGAGTATCGCAAATTCCTAAAGCAATTTTTG
>Ga0114997_10000980_pt1 | contig 23772 bp, 30 predicted proteins | sample ArcticOcean_MG_C_2_FD_87045 | JGI IMG/M metagenome (GOLD analysis project Ga0114997, IMG submission 87045) | Marine microbial communities from western Arctic Ocean - ArcticOcean_MG_CB4_136 | ecosystem: Environmental > Aquatic > Marine > Oceanic | place: Arctic Ocean: Canada Basin | collected... | reverse complement strand
CAATACAATCGGTTATATCCTTATGCGAGTGGAAGAGTGGGTGAGTGGCCGAAACCAGTCGTTTGCTAAATGACCGATCGTGGAAACATGATCCGAGAGTTCGAATCTCTCCTCTTCCGCCATCAAAATAAAGGATGATCTTTAAAGAAATCTTTCATTTCAATAGGTTTTTTCTCCAATATATATCGATAAACATTATAATTCTCCATAACACGCTGAACATAGTTTCTTGTTTCTTTGAATTTTATTAATTCAACCCAATCAACAAAATCAATTTGTTTTTTTTGTGGGTCTTTATTTATTTTTTTCCAATATTTAACTCTTTTTGGACCAGCATTGTATGCCGCAGTAGCAAAGGGGTAAGCACCATCATACTGCAAGATTAACCCAGCTATGTAATGTGATCCCAGATTTATGTTGTATTCTGGGTCAGTTGTTAATCGTGATTTGGAATAAGGCAGTTTTGCCTGTTTAGAAACTAGTTTTGCAGTATAAGGCATTAATTGCATTAATCCTTGTGCACCTGCATGACTGTTTGCTGTCATATCAAATTCACTTTCTTGTCTAATCAATGAAAGTATAAATGCTGTCTCAGGTATTTTACGACCGTTAACATAATTAGGTGTACTTATTATTGGGTAATTAAAATCATTGTGAAATCTTTTTTCATATGAGGCTAATTTTGAAATTTGTATTGCGAAATCATACCTTGATATTTTTGTAGCAAGTTCAGCAGCTAAAATTTCACTTCCACTACCAACATTATCATTAGCAATGTGTTTTAAAATATTTTTTGTATATTTGTCTTTATTTAGTTCATCCAAAAGATAAATAATTTTAACTAAATCTTTTTTATAAAAATACTTTCTATATTCGTTTGTAATTTTTAGTTGTTCTTCAAGTACAAATTTTTCATTTGGTTTAATTTTTAAATGAGCTAATTGACCATAATAAGTTGTTAAATATTTTGTCGCTTCCTCATACCATTGCTGAGATTGTTTTTTATCACCATTTTTTTCATATGATCTGCCAAGCCAGTATGCCCCTCTAGACAAACTTATAGGATACCCAACATTTTGATAAAAATTATTGAAATGATCTATTGCTAAAATTGGGTCCTTTAGAAAGCTTAATGCAATCCAGCCACTCATCCATTCTGCTTCAGCAAATTCTGGACCCTTATCAAGTGAATGTTTACTTGCAACTTTATAGGCAAGTTCATATCTTTTTTTATAAATAAGGGCTCTTGCCATAATTGCTCTTTCAGTCCACCACTTATTAGGTCTGACTAAATAATTTTTATTATCTCTTAACTTAAGAATTATTTCTAAAGAATCGTCAACTCTTCCTCTTTTTCTTCTCCATTTAAGACGATCATAGTTTAATCCTGCATCATTCTTAAGTCTTGATGGAACATCTCTAATTGCTTTATCAACACCATAAGATTTGCTCATTAGTATTTGTCGTGCATTATAAAGTAATTCATAATCTTTCGGCAAATATCTTAACATTCTCTTTAAATCCCAGTATTTATTCTCCCAAGCCAAATGATCTGCTCTTTTTATATAATCCTCAGCATTTAAATATTTTTTAAATCTTTTCCTAAAAAATTTCATATTTGATCTGCTCAGATCAGCTTTAATCCATCCATCTTTAATTAATGAAATACCCTTTTTAATATCACCATTTTTAATATGACTCTCTCCTAAGATTAATTTACCAAAACCACTTAAAGGCTCATTAGGACCAAACCAATTAATAATCTTTTTTGGAGAAATTCTATCTGTAGATAACTTGTGCTCAGCTAGATATCTAATTCTATTAATTCTAGGGTAGTTTTCATTATTTTTTATAAAGGTTAGATAATCATAAAAAGTTGCTTGATTGCCTGTTGTTAGTAAATGTCTCCACTGAATAAAATTATAAATAGATTTATCCTCAGCTTTTTTGGATAAGGACAATGCTTCTGTCCATCGACGTTTTTCTATTGCTTTAATAGATTGTTTAGCAATATTTAAATCTCTTATGCTATAAAATTTTGATCTTGTTTTTTTTGCTGTAGGTGATTTTTTTACTGTTAAAGGTTTGTTTTTTGGTATTATGGAATAATTTTTTTTAATTTTTTTTTCAACTGTCTTAGTAACTGTCTTAGTGACTGACTTTTTTATTTGTTTTGAGGGTTTAGATTTAGGTTTTATAACTTCTGTAAAAAGTTTTTGTTTTGTTACTTTTTTGATGGGTTTTGGTTTTGGTTTTATAATACCTTGGGTTAATTTTTTTTGCTTTGTTATTTTATCTAAAATAGGTTTCTTTAATGGGATTATTGATAGCTCAATGGAATTTGAATTACCTATAAATAACAATGTCAGTAATAATAATTTTATATAAAATGATATATTTCTGTGCATAAATTTTACTAAATGAATCGTTAAACTATGTTATAAGTATTTATGTTCAAAGGATCAAACGTTGCTTTAATAACCCCATTTAAAAACAATAAACTAGATGTTGATGCTTATATTAAGCTTATTCATTTTCAAATTAATAATGGAACTAATGGATTGGTTCCAGCAGGCACTACTGGTGAATCACCAACTTTAAGTCATATGGAGCATCAAAAAGTTATTGAGCTATGTATCAAAGAGAGTAAGGGCAAGAATATTGTTATTGCGGGTACTGGTTCAAACTCCACAGAGGAAGCAATATCATTAACAACCCATGCTGAAAAAGTAGGTGCTAATGCAGCTTTAATAGTAACCCCATATTACAATAAGCCTACTCAAGAGGGTCTATATCAACATTATAAAGCAATTAATGATAAATGTGGAATTCCGATGTTAATTTATAATATTCCCGGTAGATCTGTAATCGATATGTCTGTCGATACAATGGCTAGATTATTTGAATTGAAAAATATTGTTGGAGTTAAAGATGCAACAGGAGTACTTGATAGAGTTATCCAACAAAAAAATAAAATGGGAAATGAATTTGTCCAGCTAACAGGCAATGATGATAATGCTTTAGAATTTAACAGAAGAGGTGGTGTAGGATCAATTAGTGTAACAGCTAATATCGCTCCAAAACTTTGTTCTGATTTTCAAAGAGCCTCATTATCTCAATCTGATAAAGAAAAAGAAGAAGGAATTAGATTGGATGCTATCCTTCAGCCATTGCATAATTCAATGTTCATTGAAAGTAACCCAAGTCCAGTTAAATTTGCGGCAAAACTTTTAGGCTTGTGTGAAGATGATGTTAGACTACCTCTTGTTAAAGTTACAGAACCCGCAAAGGAAGTTATTAAAAAAGCTTTAGTCTCAGCAAATTTACTTTAATGAACAAAAAAACCAATGCCGGTTTAAAGATAATTTGCTTAAATAGAAAAGCAAGTTTTAATTTTTTTTTTGAGGACTTAATAGAAGCGGGTATTGTGCTTAAGGGATCTGAAGTAAAATCAATTAGAGAGGGTAAAGTTAATATAGCAGATTCATATGCTGTAGAAAAAGAGGGTGAAATAGTTTTGATTAATTCTCACATTGCAGCTTTTAAGCAGGCTAGTTACTCAAACCATAATCCAATGGATGAAAGAAAACTTTTATTAAACAGAAAAGAAATTAATAAATTAATCGGAAAAATGCAGAGAGATGGCTTAACACTTGTTCCAACAAAGATGTATTTTAAAAAAGGAAAGGTTAAGATAGAAATAGCAGTAGCTAAAGGTAAAAAACAGTTTGATAAAAGAGCCACTAAAAAAAACAGAGATTGGAATCGTGAAAAAGCAAGACATATCAGAAAATCGAGTTAATGAAGTATATTTGGCGATTGGATCAAATTTAGGAAACAAAATTAACAATATTGAAATAACTAAATTTGAACTAGAAAAAAATAAAATTAAAATTTTAAGATCTTCATCTAATTATATATCAGTATCCTGGCCTAATAATTCAATGCCAAACTATATTAATGTTGTAATAAAGATAAAAACAAGTTTAGCACCCTTAGAATTATTAAACACCTGTAATTTGATTGAATTAAAACTTGGAAGAATTAGATTAAAAAAAAATTCACCAAGAACATGCGATATAGATATTATTGATTATAATAATATAACATCAAGTATAAATAATAATAAATTGATTTTACCACACCCTCGTATGAGTAAGAGAAATTTTGTGTTGTTACCTTTATTTGAAATTAATAAATCATGGAAACACCCAAAATCTAAGATTAATATAGTACAATTAATCAATTCTTTACCAATTAAAGACTTAAGATATATTAAACAGATGTAAATTAATGGTATGATTGAAAATGTTTAATTCAGAACAATTAATAGATAAAGTAAAGTCCTATAATAAATTTTTAGACCCTGATAAACTAACTAAAGCATATGCATTCGCTATAAAGGCGCATGAAAACCAAATACGAGATTCTGGTGACCCTTATTCAAATCATCCAATAGCTGTGGCCAATATTTTAACAGAACTTAAACTAGATAGTGCAACAATTACGACAGGTTTATTGCATGATACAATTGAAGATACTTATGCCACCTACGAAACTATCAAAGAAGAATTTGGTCAAGAAGTGGCAGATTTAGTGGATGGTGTAACAAAAATTTCTGCTTTTGAAAACAAGGCGAGCACAAACTCAAAAGCAGAAAATTTTAGAAAATTGATTTTAGCAACTTCAAAAGATATAAGAGTTTTATTAGTCAAACTTGCTGACCGTCTTCATAACATGAGAACAATAGATGCTATTGAAAAAGTTGAAAAAAAAGAACGTATTGCAAAAGAAACTATGGAAATTTATGCACCATTAGCAGACAGAATGGGCATGCATCGTATCAGAGATGAACTAGAAGATTTATCTTTTAAAGTATTAAATAATAAAGCTAGAGAGCTAATTAAGATAAGATTAGATAAGGTTAAGTATGACAAAGTTAATAATTTTAACTCTATATCTCTTCAATTATCAGGATTATTAAATGAATATAAAATAAATGCTGAGATAGTAGGAAGGGAAAAAACACCCTTTTCAATTTGGAGAAAAGTTCAAAAAAAAAGAATTTCTTTAGAACAAATTTCAGACATTATTGGATTTAGAATAATTGTAGATACAGTAGAGGACTGTTATAAAACTCTTGGAATATTTCATAAACAATGGAATTGCATTCCAGGAAAGTTTAAAGATTATATTTCTTCACCAAAAATTAATGACTATCAATCATTACATACAGCTGTAATTGGTCCAAATAAAAGACCCATTGAAATTCAGATTAGAACTATGCCAATGCATGAATTTGCCGAAAGAGGTATAGCCTCACACTGGAAATATAAATCCTCTGAAAAATTTAATTCATTAACTTGGAGAGAATACGATTGGTTAGCGGATCTAGTTGAGATTATAGACAAGAATGAAAACCCTGAGCATTTTTTTGAATACACAAAATTACAAATGTTTCAGGAAAATGTTTTTTGTTTTACTCCAAAAGGTTCTGTAATTAAACTTCCAAAAGATGCGACACCCATAGATTTTGCATATGCCGTGCATACAAAAATTGGCAATCATACAATAGCATGCAAGGTTAATGGTAATGATAGTGAGTTGCAGAGCTTACTTCACAATGGAGATGTAGTAGATATCATTACCTCTAAAAATAAATCACCCTCTCTGCATTGGATACCTATTACAAAAACTGGAAAAGCAAGATCTGCAATTAGAAAATATTGGTATAAAAAAGGAGAAGAAAAGGCTCAAAAAATAAAAAAATATAATACCACACTATGGATGTCCTTACCTGACAAACCCGGAAAACTAGGTGAAATTACAACTTTACTTGGATCTCACACATTAAACATATCAAGTGTGGAAATGAAAGAAAAGTCTAAAGAATATATTAATTTTAAATTTAATTTAATTATACGTGACTTGAAAAACTTTACAAATTTTATTAGTGAGTTAAAACAGAAAGATATTAAATTCAAAATCATTAGACATGAAGACAACTGGTTAAAAGAACGTAATGCTTTCACACAAAAAATCTTTAGATATTTTAAAAAAAACTAACGCTCTATTGGAGGGGCATTTTGTGCTTTCATCTGGTTTGCATTCACCAAAATATATTCAATGTGCCAAACTATTAAGCTATCCTTTTTTAGCACATAAAATTTGTAATTCACTTGCAAAAAAAATTAATAATAAGTTTAAGTCTATAGATTTAATTTTAGCTCCTGCAATGGGTGGTGTGATTATTGGTTATGAAATTGGAAGAATTTTAAAAATAGAAACTATCTTTTGTGAACGTGTTAATGGAAAATTTACATTAAGAAGAGGTTTTCATATCAAAAAAGATGCTAAAGTTTTAATTATAGAGGATGTGATTACAACAGGTAAATCAAGTTTGGAATGCGCTAAGCTAATAACAAAATCTAAAGCCACATTAATAGGGTTCGCTTCGATTATTGATAGATCAACAAAAAAAAGTCTAAAGATAAAGAATAATATCATTTCTCACATGAAAATTGATGTTCCAACATTTAAAAAAAACCAATTACCAGATTCACTTAAAAATAAACCCATCGCCGTTCCTGGTAGTAGGTTAGTTAAATGAAAAAAAGACTTGGTGTTAACATAGATCATGTTGCAACCGTAAGAAATGCCAGAGGATCCTTGCATCCAGACCCGTTGGCAATTGCAAAACATGTTATGAGTTGTGGAGCCGATTCTATTACTATTCACTTAAGAGAAGATAGACGCCACATAAAAGATCTTGATGTAATTAAGATTTGTAAAGATAAGAATATTTTCATTAATTTGGAAATATCATTAAATAGTGAAATATTAAAGATAGCCTTAAAAAATAAACCAGATTATATTTGTATAGTCCCTGAAAAAAGAAAAGAAATTACCACTGAAGGTGGTTTAAATCTTTTAAAATATAAAAGTAAAATTACAAATATTATTATAGAATTCAAAAAAAAAAATATTCGAACTAGTCTTTTTATAGATCCAAATTTAAATGACGTTAAAATTGCAAAAAACTTAAATGTAGATTGTATAGAGTTGCACACAGGAAAAATTTCAAATTTAGTAAAGGATAAAAAAAATTTTAAAAATGAATTAAATAAAATTAAAAAATGTTGCTTGCTAGCAAAGAAATTAGGCATAGAAGTGCATGCTGGTCATGGACTCGATTATAAAACCACAGCTTTTTTAAGTAAAGTCAAAGAAATCACTGAATTTAACATCGGTCACTTCATTATAGGCGAGGCTATTTCTCAGGGTTTAAATAAAACGATAAAAAAATTTCGAAATATATTGAATAAATAGTAATGCAAATTTTAGGTACAGGTGTCGACATTGTTAAAAACTCAAGAATCAAGGAATCGCTAAAAAATAAAAATTTTATCAGCAGAATATATACTAATAGTGAAATTTCATTTTCTAAAAAGATAAAGAATAAAACATCATATTATGCCAAACGATTTGCAGCTAAAGAAGCTTTTGCTAAAGCTCTGGGCACTGGTTTTAGAAACGATCTAAATTTTAAAGATATATCTATTACCAATAATAAAGTGGGAAAACCAATATTTGTTATTAATGAGAAACTTAAAAAAATTATAAAAAAACAATTTAATACAACTTCTCTTAATTTCTTTCTTTCTATTTCAGATGAAAAAAAATATTCTATTGCATTTGTAATTTTACAAAAAAAAAATGATAGATAAAAAACTTATAATTGAAAATGTTAAAACAATTTTTTATGCATTGATTATAGCCATAATTATTAGATCATTTTTTATTCAACCTTTTTATATTCCTTCATCTTCCATGGAACCTAATTTATTAGTTGGAGATAGATTATTTGTTACAAAATACTCTTATGGTTATAGCAAACACTCTTTTCCATTCAGTCCATCAATATTTGAAGGAAGAATTTTTGGTAGTACACCAAGAGTTGGAGATGTAGTTGTCTTTAAAACGCCTGCTGACAATAGAACAGATTATATCAAAAGATTAATTGGTCTACCTGGTGATAAAATACAATTTATTGATGGTGATTTATTTATAAATAATAATCAAATATTAAAATCAATAATGTCTAAAACTGATACTATTTATTGCGGACAAACTGTAGATGTTAATACTTTCGAAGAGAAGCTTCCTAATGGTAAAACATATAGCACAGTGTATTTAAAAGATTATAGTTTTCAAAATTCAGATATTTTTCATGTACCTAATAAGCATTTTTTTTTTCTAGGTGATAATAGGGATTGCTCTAAAGATAGTAGGTATTTAACTAGTGTAGGATACGTGCACCAAGATAATCTTGTGGGTAAAGCACAATTTATTTTTTTTTCATCTGACTTTAGAATTGGAAGTATTTTTTCTTTTTGGAAATGGCATAAAACTATAAGATTTGATAGATTTTTTAAAAAGATTATCTAATGAAAACTAGTTCTTTAAATTTAGAAAAAAAACTTAAATTAAAATTCACTGATCAAAAAACTTTTATAAAAAGTTTAACTCATAAAAGCTATGATTCAAAAAATAATAATGAAAAAATAGAGTTTTTAGGTGATCGTGTTTTAGGATTAGTAATTGCTAAAAAATTATTAGAAATTTATCCCGAGGAAAGAGAGGGAATTTTAGATAAAAAATTTGCATCACTTGTTAATAAAAAAAAATGTTTAGAGATTGCAAATAAAATTGAATTAGAAAAATATATTTTAGTATTTAACCCCAAAAATAAGAAAATAATAATTGAAGATAAAGTTATTGCTGATTGTTTAGAGGCTCTGATAGGAGCTGTTTATTTAGATAAAGGTTTGAATTATACTGAAAACTTCATCTTAAATTTATGGAGTGAACACATAGCGGCTAGTGTTGTGACTCAAATTGATGCTAAGACCAAATTACAAGAATATTCTCTAAAAGTTTTTAAAGTTCTTCCTGTTTATAAATTGATTTCAAATATGGGTCCAAGACATAAGCCATTATTTAAAGTGGCTGTTAAACTCAAAAATACTAAATTTTTTACAGCTCAGGGTAGTTCTAAAAAAGATGCAGAACAAAACGCAGCAACACTATGTTTAGAAAGTAGTTTAAAATAATGAATTGGGATGATGCTGGCTATTTAATTTCAAAAAACCGCTATAGTGAAAATTCTATTATTGCAGAAGTTTTTACAGAAAATCATGGAAAAACTTCAGGTATAATTTTTGGTGGTACATCTAAAAAGATAAAAAATTATTTACAAATAGGTAATAAGATTTTTATTAATTATAATGCAAAGAGCCCAACCCGAATTGGTTACTTTAAAGTTGAAATTTTAAAAGCTTTAACACCACTATACTTTGATGATAGTCAAAAATTATCTTGTATTAGTTCAGCCATGAACCTAATCAAATTATTAACTGCTGAAGCTCAATCTAATAAAGAGATTTTTATTTTAATAGATAATTTTTTTAATGTTCTTAATTCAGACAACTGGATAAAAGAATACATTTTTTGGGAATTAGAATTATTCAAATTACTTGGTTATGATCTGGAATTAAAGAATATGGTTGAAAAAGAAATTATTAATGATCAAATTAATTACATTGTCAAAACATCTACTGAAAAAAAAATTATACCTAATTTCTTAATTGATAGAAATAACAATGATATTGATTTAAAAAGTTTAATTAAAGGTTTAAAGTTAGTTAGTGATTATCTTGAAAAAAGTATATTAAAACCTAATAATATTAATTTACCTATTAGCAGATTAGATTTTATTAATTTATTAAAATAATCATTTAATTAAATTTTCAACTCGATCTGCATAGTAGCTTACTATTGCAGTTGCTCCAGCCCTCTTAAAAGAAATTAAACTTTCTAATATTGAATGTTTATCAATTAAGCCTTTTTTAATACTATTACTCAATAGACTATATTCACCAGATACTTGATACGCTAATACTGGAATTTTAAAATTATCTTTCACAATTCTAATTATATCTAAATAAGGCATACCAGGTTTAACCATCACCATATCAGCACCCTCTTTAATATCTAGAGCAACCTCTCTCAAAGCTTCATTGCTATTTCTAAAGTCCATTTGATATTTTTTCTTATTACCTTTTATTAGGCCTTTAGATCCTACTGCATCTCTAAATGGTCCATAAAAACTTGATGCATATTTAACTGCATAAGATAGTATTTGAATCATTTCATGACCTTCATTATCTAGAGCTTTTCTAATTTCTCCAATTCTTCCATCCATCATGTCAGACGGTGCAAGTACATCACAACCTATTTCAGCTTGTAGTATTGATTGATCGATTAAAACTTTTATTGTTTCATCATTTAAGACATAATTAGATTTTAGCAATCCATCATGTCCATGAGATGTGTAAGGGTCTAGTGCCACATCACACATAATTCCAATCTCATTTTTATATCTTTTTTTAATGTATTGAATTGCTTTACACACTAAATTGTCTTGGTTTAAGGCCTCTGTCCCAATTTTGTTTTTTAAAGCTTTTTTTGTATGTGGAAACAACGCAACCATTGGTATTTTGTTCTTTACTGCTCTATCTATAATTATCCCAAGTTTATCAATTGTGTATCGATAAACATCAGGCATAGTCTTAATTGATTGTTTAGTGTTTTTTCCATCTATTAGAAATATAGGCAATATAAAATCACTTGCCGATAAGCTATTTTCTTGAACTAATCTTCTAGACCAATCATTTTTTCGGCTTCTTCTTAGTCTTAAATTGGGATAATTTCCTGTAATCATGTTTAAATTTATTTTTAAAATGCGACAAATGTATTATACAAATATATATTAAAATTGGTAAAAAACAATCTGCATGAGTATTGATAATAAAAATATTGTAAATTTAGATCTAAAAAAAGAAGACAAAATTTTAGATTTTAGTGACTTTCAAAAACAAAATATCAAATTTGACATTGATAGATTACAGGAAGCTTACAACCAGATTGTTCAAACTAAAAAATTCGAGGATGGTGGTGGTATAGCTCATTTTGGAGCTATTTCTCTAACACAAATTCCTGGCGATCCAGATTCTGTAAAAGGAAGTAAGGCTAGAGGTGTTTATTGGACAAAACCTGACAAGTCAGGCAAAGAAGTTTCAAGAGATGTCACTGTTGATGAATCTGCTTATTCTGAGTTTATAAAAGATTATGAAAATACTTATTTTAAAGAAGTCTTTGATGTTCTTTCGTCAAAATATAAATTAGGTAGAGTTAGAATTTTATTGAAAGAGCCAAGATCTACATTGAGTTGGCATAGAGATCCGGAGCCAAGATTACACATACCAATAATCACTAACCCTGGTGCTATCATGGTAGTAGATCATGTAGCAAAACATATGCCAGCGGATGGATCTGTTTGGATTACTAATAATACAAAATATCGTAATGCTTTTAATGGTGGTGAAGAAAACAGGATTCACTTGGTTGCATGTGTTTTAGATTACAAGTTTAACTAATTTGAAAAAAATATTTTTATCATCTGATCATGCTGGTTATAAATTAAAAGAAAATATTAAAGTTCACCTAGATAAAAAAAAGATTAAATATACGGACCTGGGCCCTTTCAATAGTAACAAAGTTGATTATCCAGATTATGCTCACAAAGTAGCTAAAAAAGTTAAAACTCATAATAATCACGCAGGTATACTAATTTGTGGGTCTGGCATGGGCATGAATATTGTGGCAAATAAACATAAAAATATACGTGCTGCACAATGTTTTAATTTAAAATCAACAAAATTATCAAGATTGCATAACGATGCAAATATCATTACATTAGGCTCAAGACTGCTTACAGAAAAAAATGCTTTAAATTGTGTCAGTATTTTTTTGAATACAAAATTTGAAGGTGGAAGACACTTAAAAAGAATTAAAAAGATTTAATTATGTCTAGTGAAAAAAATTATTTAAACAATCAGTATCAAAGTTTTTTTGAGGATGGTTTATCAAAAACAGACCCTGAGTTATATAAAGCTATAAGTGATGAATTAAAAAGACAACAACAACATATTGAATTAATAGCCTCTGAGAATATTGTATCACAAGCTGTTTTAGAGGCTCAAGGTTCTGTTTTAACAAATAAGTATGCTGAAGGTTACCCAGGTAAAAGATATTATAATGGATGCGAACATGTCGATGTTGCTGAAAATTTAGCCATAGAAAGACTCAAGAAGTTGTTTGATTGTAAATTTGCAAATGCACAACCACACTCTGGAGCTCAAGCAAATGGAGCTGTATTTTTAGCATTATTAAATCCAGGTGATACATTTATGGGTATGAGTTTAAATTCAGGTGGTCATATTACACATGGATTAAAAATTTCAATGTCAGGTAAATGGTTTAATCCAATAGGATATGAAGTTGACAAAGAATCAGAACTTATTGATTATGATAACGTCGAAACACTGGCTTTAAAACATAAACCAAAGCTTATTATTTGTGGTGGTAGTGCTTATTCAAGAGTGATTGACTTTAAGAGATTTAGAGATATTGCTGACAAAGTAGGAGCTTATTTAATGGTGGATATGGCACACTTCTCAGGGTTGGTTGCTGGTAAGGGTTACCCAAATCCCTGTGAGTACGCGCATGTTGTTACCTCTACTACACATAAAGTTTTTAGAAGCGCACGAGGTGGAATTATCTTAACAAATCATGAAGACTTGGCAAAAAAATTTAACACGGCAGTATTTCCTGGTTATCAAGGTGGTCCACTTATGCACGTGATTGCAGCGAAAGCCGCTGGTTTTTTAGAAGCTTTAAGACCGGATTTTAAAGATTATATTAAATCAGTTTTAGCTAATGCTAAAATTTTATCAGAGACACTTAAGAACAATGGATTTAAGATTTATTCTGGAGGTACAGACACACATTTAATGCTAGTTGATCTGAGACCTTTCAATGTTAAAGGTAATTTGGCAGCAGAAAGTCTTTCTAAAGCAAATATTACTTGTAACAAAAATGGTATACCTTTTGATTCAGAAAAACCTATGATTACTTCAGGTATAAGGCTTGGAACTCAAGCAGCAACAACTAGAGGTTTTGGTTTGAACGAGTTTAAAAAAGTTGGAGAATTAATTACTAAAGTAGTTAAAGGTTTGTCAGAAAATCCAGATGATAATAGTAAAATTGAAGAAGAAGTTAGAAATGAAGTTGTGGAGTTAACTTCTTTTTTTCCGATCTATAAAAATTTAAAATAAATGATTTGTTCAATTTGTAAAAAGGGTGAAACTTCTGTTGTAGATTCTAGACCAACTGAGGATGGGACTGCTATAAGAAGAAGAAGATTATGCGTTTGTGGCGGTAGGTTTACTACTTTTGAAAGAGTTCAGTTTAGAGAAATAATGGTCATTAAAAAGAATGGAAGAAAGTCAGCATTCGACAGAGATAAATTATCTAAATCTATTTATATAGCTCTTAAGAAAAGACCAATTGATACAGAGACAGCTGAAAAATTTATAAGTAATATCTCAAGAGCTCTAGAAGAGTTGGGACAAAGTGAAATTTCAACTAATAATATTGGTACAATGGTTATGGAGGGATTAAAAGAACTTGATCCAGTTGCGTATGTTAGGTTTGCATCTGTTTATAGAAATTTTAGAGAAGAGAAAGATTTTGTACAATTCGTGGACAAACTAGATGTCTACAAGAAAAGATAAATTTTCCCAAAAAGATATTAGATTTATGGAGATTGCTTTGAATTTAGCAAGAGCACGTGATGGACTTACTGGTATTAATCCATCAGTGGGGTGTGTGATTGTGAAAAATGATGAAATTATATCGATTGGTCAGACAGGTTATGATGGTAGACCACATGCTGAATTCAATGCCATTAGTGACTGCAATGAAAGTCTAGAAGGATCAAAAATGTATATAACGCTTGAACCCTGTAATCATTATGGAAAAACACCACCTTGTACAAATATTATTATTAAAAATGATATTAAAGAAGTTTTTTATAGTGTTGAAGATATTGATAAAAAAGTTAAGGGAAAAAGCTTTCAAATTCTAAAATCAAAAAATATTACTGTTAAAAGAGGCTTGTTGAAAAAAAAAATAACCAATTTTTATAATAATTATTTTTTTCATAAAAAATATAAAACACCTTATGTGACAGGCAAAATTGCTGTTTCAAAAAATAATTTAATTTACAGTGAAAAAAGAAAAAAAATTACCAATATTTACTCAGATAGGTTAACACATCTTTTGAGATACAAAAATGATTCATTGATGATTTCAAGTAAAACATTAAATACAGATAATCCAAAATTAAACTGTAGGCTTAAGGGTTTTACTAAATTTTCACCAAAAAGAATAATCTTAGATAATTATTTAAAAATGAAAATCAATTCCTATATTTTTAAAACAGCTAATAAAAATAATACAACTGTTTTTTACAATAAAGCTGACAAACTGAAAATTTTACTTTTTAAAAAAAAAGGCATTAGATTAATCAAATCTAATTTGATCAAAGGTGGTTATTTTGACTTAAAATCTATTCTTAAAAAACTTTACACCTTAGGATCAAGAAATATTTTAGTTGAAGGTGGTGACATTTTGTCAGGTAGTTTTTTAAAAAATAAAATTTTTAACCAATTTTATTTTTTTAAAAGTAGTAAAAAATTATCAAAAACTTTGATATATAAAGATTTTAGTCACTCCAAAGAACTAACTCAAAATTTTAAAAATAAAAAAAAAATTAACTCTGAATTTGGTGATGACTCAATAACACTGTACAAAAGATAATATGTTTAACGGAATAATATTTAACCAGGGTTTTGTACAAAGAATTGAGAAAAGAATAAAAGGTATTAATCTTTTTATTAAATCAAATCTTAAATTAACAAGTAAAGATATAGGTGTTTCTGTTGCTTCAGATGGTGTTTGTCTTACATTAATATCACTCAAAAATAATTCAATGGAATTTTACCTTTCAAATGAAACTATTCAACGCTCAAAATTTAAATTTCTGAAGTTAAAAGATAAAATTAATCTTGAATTACCCTTAAAATATGGACAAAAAATATCTGGACATATTTGCCAAGGCCACATTGATACAGTAGGCCAAATCATAGATATCAAAAAGATTGATAAGTCTTATGTATTTAATTTTGAAATTATCAAAAAAGAGAGAAATAATTTAATAGAAAAAGCTTCCATTTGTATTAACGGTATTTCATTAACTATTTCTAAGATAACCAAAAAAGGCTTCCAAGTATGGGTGATACCACATACTTTTAAACTTACAAATCTATCTTCATTAAAAAAGAATAGTCTAGTTAATATAGAGATAGATATACTTTCCAAATACGTTAGAAATTATTTTAATGAAAAATAATAATTACACTCCAATTGATAACATTATCAATATTGCTAAAAGCGGAGGCATGTTCATTTTAGTTGATGATGAAAAAAGAGAAAATGAAGGTGATTTAATAATTTCAACATCAGATTCTAATGCAAAAAATATAAATTTCATGGCTAAGTTTGGTCGTGGGCTTATTTGTTTGGCACTTGATAGCACCCAAGCAAAAAGATTAAATTTATCTTTGATGTCACCTATAAATCAATCTAGGAATAAAACAGCATTTACAGTTTCAATTGAAGCAAAAAAAGGAATTACTACCGGCATATCAGCAAAGGATAGAGCAAAAACAATTAAAGTTGCTTCCAAAAAAAATGTAAATAAAAATGAAATCGTTTCTCCGGGCCATGTGTTTCCTATAATAGCTAAAGATGGAGGTGTACTTGTTAGAGCTGGTCATACAGAAGCATCTGTTGATATTTCAAAGCTAGCAAAAAAAAATAATTCAGCTGTTATTTGTGAAATCATGAATGAAGATGGAACAATGGCTAAAGGACAAGACCTATTTAATTTTGCAAAAAAACATAAATTAAAAATAGGTAAAATTGAGGATCTTATTGCTTACCGCTTAAAAAAAGAAAAATTAATTAAATTAAAAAAACAATCTGATATTAGTGTTAAAAATCAAAAATATAAAATTAGAATATACGAAAATCTTTTAGATGGCTCAGAACATTTTGCTTTAATTAAAGGTAATATTAAAAAAGGTGTAGTTCCTAGAGTTAGAGTAATTTCATCCAATGTAGTTCAGAACTATTTAATTAACCAGCAATTATCAAATTCATTTAACAAAACATTAAATTATTTTAAGAAATTTAATAATTGTGTTTTGGTATTTATAAAAGATACAAACTTAAGGTCTGTCACACAGACTCTTAAAGATTATAAAAATAAAAATTTTTATAAAAAAGGTAATGACAAACTTATAAGAAATTATGGTATTGGTGCTCAAATAATAAAAGATTTAAAGATTAAAAATATGATATTGATTAGTAAATCTCCCAAAAAAGTCATTGGTTTAGAGGGTTATGATATAAAGATAACAAAACAGGAAATAATTTGATGAAAAAAAAATATTTAATAGTGATAGCAGATTATTACAAAGATATTTCTACAGGTCTACTTGAAAGTGCCAAGGACTTTTTACCTAAGTTAAGTTTAATAAAAATCATAAATGTTCCAGGAGTTTTTGAAATACCCGTCACTATTTCAAAAAATATTAAAAAATATGATGCTTTCTTAGCCTTAGGTTGCGTGATTAAAGGACAAACTCCTCATTTTAACTTCATATCTCAAGCAGCTACTGATGCTATAATGAAATTGTCTATAGAAAGTGGAAAGCCAATTGGGAATGGAATTATTACGTGTTTAAATATGAAACAAGCAATAGCTAGAAAGAAAAAAGGTAAGGAAGCAGCTGAAGCTGTAATGTCAGTCCTTTCACAAAAATAATGAAAACTCCATATAACCCCAATCAAAGTCCAAGGGTTATTATTATACAAAAACTATACGGTAAGTTTTTTAATGATGATGCTGATTTATTTTTTCCAAAACATAGATTTAAAAAATTTATTAAAGATGTTGTTTTAGGTACAATAGAAAGAGATGATGTTATTAAAGAAGAAGTAAAAAATCATTTAATAGATGATTTGCAATTAACAAATTTAGATAAAGTTTTTCAGGTAATAGTAAAATCTGCAATATTTGAATTTTTATATAAACCTAAGATTTCTACTAAAATAATCATAAAAGAGTACCTTAATGCGTCTAATTTTTTTTTAGAAGATTCACAAACCAAGTATTTAAATGCAATATTGGATAAAATTGCAAAAAAAATAAGAACTACCAATGCATGAATTTGAATTGATAAAAAATTATTTTCAAAAACTTTCTAAAAAATCTCAGGGTGCTTTAAATTTAAATGATGATGTATTTTTTGATAAAAAAAATAGATTAGTTGTTTCAATTGATACATATATTGAAGGAAGTCATTTTATAGATTTTAAAAAACCTGAGCTAGTTATTAAAAAGATAATTAGATCATCTATATCAGATCTTATTTGCAAGGGTGTTCAACCAAAGTATTATTTTATTTCAGGCTCAGGTAATAAAAAAAGCTTTTCCAAATTAAACTTATCAAAAATAAGTAAGTCTCTTAATCAAGAACAAAAAAAATATAATATATTTTTAAGTGGAGGCGATACAGTTTTTTCAAACAAATTAAGCTTTACAATTACGTCAATTGGTTTTTCTAAAGAAATTGTTTTTCGAAATAAAGCTAAAATTAATGATGATATTTATGTATCTGGAAATATAGGTGATAGTTATTTAGGTCTATTAGTTTTAAAAAATAAAATAAAACTTAATAGCCGACTTAATAAGTATTTTACTAATCAGTATTATATGCCAAACATTCAGTTGAAATTAGTAGATCATATTAAAAAATTTGCTAATACGTCTATGGATATTTCTGATGGACTACTAGCTGATCTTTTCAAAATGATTAATAATCAAAAAGTATCTTACAAAATTTATTTAAAAGACATTCCAATATCAAACAAACTCAAAAAAATACTTGCTCTAAAAAAACTATCTAAGATTAAATATATTTCTAATGGTGATGATTATCAGGTTTTATTTACAGCCTCAAAAAATAAGAGGAGAATCATTAAAAAAATATCCACAAATTATAGAATTAAACTTACTAAAATTGGTTCGATTCAATCTCCAAATAAAAAATCTTTAATTGTCGACCATAAAAACCATGAAATAAGCCTTAAAAATAAAGGATATTTTCATCATTTTTAGTAAGTTAAATATTGCCTTTTGTAGCTTTTTTTGTATTGTCCGGACTTTAAGTTTTAAAAAATTTTAACAACTAAACAACCCAAAAAGGCTAAATGGACTCTCTAATAGAACAGATATTACTTTATACAATAGCAGCAGGATTTCTTTCAATCGTTTATGGTTATTTTACTGGTAAAAATATTCTTAGCTTGAGTGCAGGCAATGCAAAAATGCAAGAAATTGCTTCAGCAATTCAAATTGGAGCTAAAGCTTATTTAGCAAGACAATATAAAACGATAGCCGTGGTTGGAGTTGTTGTTTTAGTTATTATTTGTTTTGTATTTAGCCCATTAGTTGGTTTAGGTTATTTTATTGGTTCCACATTATCTGGTATAGCAGGTTATGTTGGAATGTTAGTTTCTGTTCAAGCTAACGTTAGAACAGCGGAAGCATCTAGAAAAGGACTAGCAAACGGTCTTGCTGTTGCTTTTAAATCAGGCGCAGTTACTGGAATGCTTGTTGCTGGCTTAGCTTTATTAGCTATTGCAGTTTATTATTATTTTTTATTAAAAGCAGGCGTTGATGAAAGAGAAATTGTTAACGCATTAGTTGCGTTAGGTTTTGGTGCATCACTAATATCAATTTTTGCAAGATTAGGAGGTGGAATTTTTACTAAGGGTGCCGATGTTGGTGCCGACTTAGTAGGTAAGGTTGAAGCAGGAATACCTGAGGATGATCCTAGAAACCCAGCTGTGATTGCTGATAATGTTGGGGATAATGTTGGTGATTGTGCTGGTATGGCAGCTGATTTATTTGAAACTTATGCTGTGACCATTGTTGCAACTATGGTTTTATCTTCAATATTCTTTCAAGGTGATATGAATATGATGATTTACCCTTTAACTATCGGTGGTGCATGTATTTTAACATCAATTTTAGGAACCTTTTTTGTTAAGCTTGGAAAAAGTAAAAATGTTATGAATGCTTTATATAAAGGATTTGTTGTTTCTGCTGTTTCTTCATTAGCAATTTTATATCCAGTTACTGATTATGTAATTGGTTTTTCAAGTGAATATACTGTTAATGGTAAAAACTTTACTGGCATGAGTTTATATTATTGTGGTATTATTGGTTTAGTTATTACTGGTTTATTAATTTGGATTACAGAATATTATACAAGTACTGAATATAGACCTGTAAGAAGTATTGCTAAATCTTCAACAACCGGACATGGAACTAATGTTATCCAAGGTTTGGCTGTTTCTATGGAAGCTACAGCAATACCCGCATTAATTATTGTTGCTGGAATTCTTGCTACAAATTTTATAGCAGGCCTATACGGTATAGCAATTTCTGTTACTACAATGTTAGCTTTAGCTGGTATGGTAGTTGCACTTGATGCTTATGGTCCGGTAACTGATAATGCTGGGGGAATTGCTGAAATGGCTAAATTACCTAACAGTGTTAGAAAAACTACAGATGCATTAGATGCTGTTGGAAATACTACAAAGGCAGTTACTAAAGGTTATGCAATTGGTTCTGCTGGATTAGGAGCGCTAGTTTTATTTGCTGCATATGTTGAGGATATAAAACATTTTTCTGGTGTTGCGGGATCAAAATTAGAGGGAATAGTCGTTACTTTTGATTTATCAAATCCCTACGTTGTTGTTGGTTTATTAATCGGTGGAATGCTTCCATATTTATTTGGATCAATGGGGATGCAAGCTGTAGGTAGGGCTGGTGGAGCTGTTGTTGTTGAGGTTAGAAGACAATTTAAAAAGTACCCAGGTATAATGAAAGGTAAACAAAAACCAGATTATGCTAGACTTGTTGATTTATTAACTCAAGCAGCTATTAAGGAAATGGTTATACCTTCCTTATTACCAGTTCTTTCACCAATTGTTCTTTATTTTGTAATTTTTTCTATTGGTGGTCAAGTTGCTGCATTAGCATCTGTTGGTGCAATGTTACTTGGTGTGATTATAACTGGACTTTTTGTTGCTGTTTCAATGACAGCAGGAGGAGGAGCTTGGGATAATGCCAAGAAGTATATTGAAGATGGTAATCATGGTGGAAAAGGATCTGAGGCTCACAAAGCTGCAGTTACCGGGGATACTGTTGGTGATCCATATAAAGATACTGCTGGTCCAGCTGTCAACCCAATGATTAAAATTACAAATATTGTAGCTTTATTATTATTAGCAGTTATCGCTGGCTAGATTATTTTTTTCTACGTTTACCTAGTGGGTCATTTGTTTTTTGTCTCATACTAGATAGAAAATCATATATAAAACCTTGTTTTGTATAATCAATCGTTGTTGTTTTTTTAGAAAATTTAAATTTGTTCATTTTTGTAAGATCGTATAATTTTTTTTTTTCTAATATGCCATAACTGTCCAGCTCAACTACTAGAACATTGTTAGTCATAATGACTTGTTTACCTAATTTGAAGATTGAAGTATTTGTTATTTTTCTCTCTATAAAAAATAAAACATCATTATCAAATTTACTCTCAACTGAAGCAGGTCCTAAAATTTTAATGATATCATTTTTATTAGTTTTATTAACTATTAGTTTTTTTTCCTTCAATTCTAACTTATGAACACCATGATGGTTTATTGGTTTTTTCAAAGAACAGTTTGCAATTGTTAAGAAAATACTTAATAATAAAAATATATTTTTCATGAATAATTATATAAATATTTACAATAATTTAGTTACTTTAACTAGAAATAAAGAATTATATAGTGGTTTTAAGGTTCAAGACTCATTTTCTGATAGGTTAACTTTCTTATTATTTCACTTTGCCTTTTTTTTAAAAACTTTTAAAAATTATGATAATAAAGTTCAATTACAGGAAATTTACGATTTTATTTTTAGGCAGCTAGAGCTAAGTATTAGAGAAATTGGTTATGGTGATCAGTCAATTAATAAAAAAATGAAAGATTATATTAATCTATTTTATGCAATGTTGGATAAAATTCATGATTGGGATTCTTCAACACTTGAATTTAAAATTTCAATTTTAAGTACTTTTCTTGATAAGAATGCTGAACACGCTGTTTTAGCCAAGTACTTTAATGAATATAATGATAATTTATCAAATAATACTTTAAATTTTTATATAAAAGGTGTAGTTAATCCTTAATTATGGCTGTTCCAAAACGAAAACAATCACCTTCAAGAACCGGTATGAGAAGAGCTCAAAATATGAAGTTCTCATCAAAGAATATAGTTGAAGATAAAAAATCTGGTGAATACAGATTGCCTCACCACATTGACCTTAAGACTGGAATGTACAGAGGAAGACAAATTTTAGATCCCAAAGAATAAAAACTACTACTTTCTATTATTATGAATAATCTTGTTAAAATTGCAGTTGATGCAATGGGTGGTGATGGTTCCCCCAAAAAAATTATTGATGGAATTATTCATCACTATAAAAATAATAAAGATTCTTTTTATCAAATCTTTGGTGATCAAAATAAGATTATAAATTTAATTGGTCAATTTTTGCCAAATAGTGCCTTTGAAATTATTCACACAATAGATATTGTTAAAGGAACAGATAGCCCACTAGAGGGTGCAAAAAGAGGTAAGAAGACAAGCATGTGGCTTGCTATACAAAGTGTTAAAGAAAAGAAATCAGATGTAATCATCTCAGCTGGTAATACTGGTGCTTTATTGGTTATAGCTAAATTAAACCTTAAGATGATTGAGAAAATAGATAAACCGGCTTTATCCGCTTTATGGCCAAATAAAAAAGGTATGAGCGTTGTTTTAGATCTAGGTGCTAACATTGAATGTAGTCCAAAAAATTTAATAGATTTTTCAATAATGGGTTCTTCTTTATATAAATCACTGTATCCAGAGGATAATCCAAGAGTAGCATTATTAAATATTGGATCAGAAGAACTGAAGGGAAATGAAATTATCAAAGAAACATACCAGCAACTTAATCAAAAAGATCATCCAGATTTTGAATTCAAAGGTTACATCGAAGGTAATCAACTAATGAATGGAGATGTTAATGTTATCGTTGCAGATGGTTTTACAGGTAATGTTGCATTAAAAACTGCTGAGGGAACAGCAAACTTTATAACTAGTGAACTTAAAAAAGCTATGACAGGAAATTTAATAGGTAAAATTTCATCTTTATTAAATATCTCAAATTTACAAAAATTTAAAAAAAGATTAGATCCACGTTTATATAATGGAGCTATTTTTATTGGTTTAGACACACCGGTTGTAAAAAGCCATGGTGGTACAGATTATATTGGTTTTTCAAATTCTTTAAGCGTTTGTTCAAAAATTGTTCGTAGAAATTTAATACAAAAAATAACCAATAATATAAGTTAATGATTAGAGTAAACTTAACTAAAAAAGACTTAATTAATTCTGTCTATATGCAAATAGGTTTTTCAAAAAGTATTTCTGAAAACCTTATTGATGATTTTTTAAGAACAATTATTGAAAACCTTAAAAATGAAAAAAAATTAAAGTTGTCAAAATTTGGTACATTTTCAATACGTAATAAAAAAAGTAGAATAGGAAGAAATCCACTAACAAAAGTGCAAAAAACTATATCCGAACGAGATGTAGTTTTATTTAAGGCTTCTAAAGAATTTAAAGATTTAGTAAACTCTAGGAATGATTCATAAAAATAATGATGCATATAAATCAATAGGTGAGGTTGCAAAAATTCTAGACTTAGTTAATAAAAAAAAAGGAACTTTAAACACTCACACAATTCGTTTTTGGGAAAAGGAATTTAAACAAATTAGACCAAAAATATTTAATGGTAATAGAAGATATTATGACATTTATACAATAGAAGTTTTAAAAAAAGTTCTATACCTACTTAAAGACCAAGGAATGACAATTAATGGTGCAAAAAAAGTTCTTAATGCAGCTAAACCTTTAAAACTTGACGAATTACCAAATAATTCTATAAATGCTAATTATAATATTAAATATAAGCTTAAAAAGATTTCAAACTTAATTAAACAGATAAAAAAATTTAAATAATATGGCAAAAAAAACTCACGTTAAAGTTAGACTAGTACCAGAAGCCAAACCAGACAGTCCGTATTTTTATTATGTAAAAAAACCAGCTGGTGGAGAAAAAGCTAAAATAAAGTTATCAGCTAAAAAGTATAATCCTGCTACAAGAAAACATGAGATGTTTGTTGAAAAAAAATTACCCCCACATAGCAAATAAGTTTATTATTTTTTAAAGTTCCTTTTTTCATAATCAATAAAAGACCAAATCATATTTTGCCAAATTCTGCGAGTGATCTTTGGGTCTATGTTTAATTGAATTGATTTTTTCTTAATCTTCTTAAGAATAAAATTTATTCTTTTTTGGTCAATTATTTCTTTTTTATGAATTTTTACTTTTAAGACTTCATTTACCAAATGGGATCTTTTTTTAATTAATTTTAGTAATTCATTATCAAGTTTATCAAGCTTAATTCTCAACTGGTCTAAATTTTTTTTATTTATAGGCGACATTTAATCAATTGGTTATTAAGATAATTATTATAAGTATAATTTATGTTTGTAAATAGCGACAACTATAT
>Ga0114997_10000978_pt1 | contig 23800 bp, 26 predicted proteins | sample ArcticOcean_MG_C_2_FD_87045 | JGI IMG/M metagenome (GOLD analysis project Ga0114997, IMG submission 87045) | Marine microbial communities from western Arctic Ocean - ArcticOcean_MG_CB4_136 | ecosystem: Environmental > Aquatic > Marine > Oceanic | place: Arctic Ocean: Canada Basin | collected... | reverse complement strand
TCAATTTAAAAAAGATGAAATTAAGATTAATTTTTTATTAAAAAATCATAAAGAATTCATGATATATTTTTTATTAAAAAAAATTAATAATTTAAAAAATTGGATAAATTATGGAGCTGATCAAACTTTTAAAAGTTATGATATAGAAATCGTCGAGTTTATTAAAGATGGTTTTGAAGATCATATTATTGATAAATTACGTGAAGTTTTGATAAAAAAATTAGGAAATGAACATCTTGATTTTTTTAATAACTTACAATTAACATACTCTGCAGCGCAGTATTTATTTACACATGCAGGTATAGATCCCAAAAAAAATTTAACAGATCAGACAAGAAAAGATTATTTATGGGCAAGGTCGGATGATTTTTTTCATAAAGACTTTAAAAGTGAAAAAATTATAGTCCACGGTCATACACCTGAAAAAGATGTTATTAATTTTCCCTATAGAATTAATGTTGATACTGGTTGTTTTTTTTCAGGTAAATTATCTTGCATTTGTTTAAATGATTTAAATGAAGAGCGTCATTTTATAAGTACTTAAAAAAATCATAAACAGACGGAATCTAAGTGATTGACTCATAATATTGTGGGTTATACAATTTTCTTATAAATAAAAAACTTATACATAAATAATATGCTAATAAATTGTAAATATTGTGACACTGAATTAGACGTTAATGTAGAACAAGTAACGTTTGATGGAGGGCTAATTAAATGTGGAAAATGCCAAGAAGAATGGTTTCAAAAATCGGAATCGCAATATTTAGAAAAAAAATTAATAGAACTAGATGAAAATTTACACGCAACTGAGACACACTTAATTGAGAAAAAAAATATTCACAGTGATAAAATTGTAAAATTAGAAAATGTTTTAAAAGTAAAAAAGAAAGAATTGGCAAAACAAAAATTATTAGAAGAAAGAATCAGTTTGTTTGAAAAAAGAATTACTGATACAGAAAAAGAAATTGCAGCACAATCTTTAGTAGAAAACAGAATTACCCAATTAGAAAAAGAGATAAAACAAAATTCATCTGAAACTTTAGTTGTAAATACAAATCTAGAAAGAAAAACAAAATATCTGCAAAGGAAAATTCATTCAGAAGGGTTAAGTGATAGATTAGATAATTTAGAAAATGATGTTCATGATGCTAAAAAAAGTGTAATAAAAGATGAAATTGTCGATAGTGAAAAACCAAATTTGATTAAGGAAATTAAGATTGTACAAAATTTTAAAGAAAATCGAACTGATAATGTGAAAGAAATAAAAAAAAAAGAAGTTTTTGATACTAAAAAAACAAATAAACTTTTCTTTTGGAAAAAAAATAATAATACAACTCCAATTATAGAAAATTTAAATTCGAGTCAATACGGAGCTACACAACCAGATACTTGGGATTTAAGTGAAGAAACTATAGAACATGAATTAAAAGAATTAAAAAGAAAAAAGAAAAAAAGTTCTTAGCGAAAACAAATGAACGACTTAAATAAACCATTGATATTGGATAACGAATATAGTCCAGAAAAAAATAAAAACTCTAATAATTTAAGTAGTGATGAATTTCAAAAAAAAACATTTACATTATTAAAAGAAGAAAAATTACCACCTGATACTGAAAAAATTATTCAGGAAGCAGAAAAAAACTTAACAGCAAAAAAAGAAATAATTGAAAAAAATGACGAAATAATAATAAAAGATCTGGATGTCGATACTGAAAAATTAAAACAAAATAAAATTAAGCAAAACCTAGAAAAAAATTTTATTGAAGCTAGAAAAGAAACTTCAAAAGTAACTTTGAATATTAATCAATTTATTAAAGAACACGAAAAACAACTTAAGTTATTATATGAAGAAGGACTTAAAATAGATCAGAGCATGTTAAATTTTGAAAAAAATAAAAATCAACTAAAGGTAGAATTTATTGATAAGCAGAAAAAAATAATTAATAAAAGTGAAGAGGAAATAAAAGAATTAAAAAGTTTAAATCAAGACTATCAAAAAAAAATAACAAATTTAAATGAGTTCATTACTAACCTAAAAAATAAAGAGGAAAATTTTAATAATTTAAACAAAGAGTATATTAAAAAAATAGTAAAACTAGAAGAAATCATCTCTAATTTTAAAAATAAAGAAGAGGAAATTAAATTTTATCAAAATGACAATTTAAGACTTTCCAATAAATTATTTGAAGCTTCCAAAAAACTTGAAGACCATAAAATACGAATTAACAATATTGAGAATAATAAATCTCAAATACAAGAACAAATTTACAATATAAGTAAAATTATTTCTAAAAATAATATTGTTAAAGAACAATTTCTTGAAAACAATAATATTAAAAATATTTCAAATACTATTGTTAAAGAAAATAAAGAAAATAAAGAAAATAAAGAAAACCTAGAAATAGAATCTGAATTAAAAAATGATAACTATAAAGAACAAAATGAAGATATAACAAATATCGACCTACAAACTAAAAAAATTTTTTCTACCCATTAAGATTCGTTTTTTATTTTATTTTTTGATTTTTAGCATAGTTATTAGAAACCTCTTAAAACTTTATATTAATTCAAAAAAAAGCTCATTTATTTAACCTATTCTTAAACTTGTAAACTAATCAAAAATTATTAAAGTATATATTGAATTGAATGGATAAAAAATTTTCTATATCTGAAATAGTTGAAGCCTCTAATAATATTTTAGATGAAGAAACAAATAATTTAACGATTTCAAAAAGCAATCATTTAGAACCTTTATTACTGGTTAATGAAATTTCAGAAAATTTAAATATTGATGAAAAAATTAAAAATGAAATAATCAATGAACTATATTTTTTTTTTAAGAAAAAAATTAAAAAAAATGCACTCAAAATAATATTTGATCAACAGATTGAAATTAAAAAATTCCAAAAAGAAATTAATCATTTAAATGAGAATAAAAAAATATTCGTAACTAATACTCATAAACTTCAATCTCAGCTAAATAAAATTATTGATGAAAAAAATATTTTTAAAATTAATAATCAAAAAATTGAAACAGAATTGGCAGAAACTAAGCAATCAAATAGATCTTTAGAAATTAACAACCATGAACTAAAAAATACTATTGGTCGATATATATCAAATTCTAAAAAACTACAAATTGAAATCAGTGAACTTAAAAATAACCAATCTGAAAATTTAATAAGTAATAAAAAAATTGAGGAAATCCATCAAAAAATAAAATTTTTTCAAGAAGATAATCTAAGATTATCAAATGATCTTTTCGTATCTAAAGAAAGATATAATATTATAAAAAAACAATTAAGTGATTTTGAGTTACAAAAAGAACAATTATCAAATCAAATTCAAAAATTACATAATTCTATAAATGAATCAAATTTAATCACCCCATCATTTATAGATAAACTTCCAGCAGAAACCACGGAAGATTTGAAAAACATAGATGATAAAGATATGGCTAATTTAAACAAAAAAATAAGTAAATTATTTGAAAAATTATAATTTATTATTATTTAAATTAATTAGTTTTATTGAAAAATTTATTATTTACTATCAAAGACCATGCATTTTTCCCCAGTTTTTAATATTATAAAATATAACAATTCAGTTTTAACTTCTTCATAAGTTAAAGTTTGTGCACAATATGTCGAGGCTTGTTCATAATGATCGCTATACATAAATTCGCATTCTCCACCAGAGCAATTTGCTTTATCGGCATTAACATTATTACAAAAAATTAAGCTAAAAATAAATAAAGTTAAAATTTTTTTCATTATCTGCGCATAATTTTTACTGAGTAACTTCAATTATTTTAGTTATTTTGTGCTTTCTTTGTTTATGCTATTCAAAATACTGCTTTATCTTTTTATTATCAAGTTTATCCTACACTATTCAACAGTATTGGGTTAATATTTTATTATGAATTAAAATTCATTAACACTATGTGGTTTGACAAATAAATGTTTGATTTCGATTTAAAAAATAAGGCAAAATAAATTCTTGAAAATGTATAGAGCAGTTATAGCAGGTTATTCTAGGTCTCCTTTTGCAATGGCAAGAAAAGGCGAATTAATTGATATTAAACCAGTTAATTTATTAGCAGAGGTTATAAAAGACCTGGTTACCAAATCTAAAGTTAATCCAAATGATATCGAAGATATTATTGTTGGATGTGCGTTTCAGGTAGGTGAACAATGTTTTAATATAGGAAAATTAGTAACCTTTTTAACCGGTATGGATATTAAAACTTCAGGTATGACAGTAGACAGATGGTGTGGATCATCAATGGAGGGAATTCACATTGCTGCTGGAAAAATTGCTATGGGGTCAGGCAAAGTATTTGTATGTGGTGGAGTAGAAAGCATGACTCGTGTAACTACAGGGTTTAATCCTATGCCCTATCCATATTCAGAAACCGAAAATCCAAATGTTTATTTTTCCATGGGTATTACGGCTGAAAATATTGCAAAAAAATACAATTTAACAAGAAAAGAACAACAAGAATTTGCAATATCAAGTCATCAAAAAGCATTTGATGCACAATCAAAAGGAAATTTTATCAATGAAATTACTACTATAGGTAATTGTTCTAAAGATGGTAATATCAGGTCAAATACTAGTCAAAAAACTTTAAATAATTTAAAACTTGCATTTGATCAAAGCGGTACCATTACTGCCGCAACGTCTTCTCCTTTAACTGATGGTGCTGCCGCTACTTTAATTTGTGAAGAGCAGTTTGCAAAAGATAATAATTTAGACATTTTGGCTAGAATTGTTTCTACGTCTGTTCAGGGTTGTGCTCCAGAAGTAATGGGATTAGGTCCAATTGGAGCCTCTCATAAAGCACTGGAAAGAGCCAAATTGACAATTAAAGATATTGATATCGTAGAACTCAATGAGGCTTTTGCTTCTCAGTCATTAGCTTGCATGAAAGATTTGGAAATTGACATAAAAAAAGTAAATTTAGATGGTGGAGCACTTGCCCTAGGCCACCCACTTGGAGCAACAGGAGCCAGAATTACTGGAAAGGCAGCAGAATTGTTAAGACGTGAAAATAAAAGATATGCTTTAGCAACTCAATGTATAGGCCTGGGAATGGGTATTGCTACAATTATTGAATCCATAAACTAGATACTTCATGTACCAATTATAAAGTTGCCTATTAAGTTAAATTTGACCCAAAATGAACCTTAAAATGCCTATAATTAAACAAAAATTAAACCTATCAATAAGAGATATTATAGTTAGAGTTTAATCACTATTGATATTGATTCGATAGTTAACAAAAAAAGGGAGCTAATATGAAAGTATTACAAGGACTAACAGGAACAATAACTAGCTTAACTAATATAGTTATTGCTTTACTTGGCTTGGGTATCGTTGTTTCTCTGCTTGGTGGAAATGTACCATTTGTAGGCGGAGTAGCAGACAATATTATTGGTCTGGTACAAGGTTTAGGTGACGCTGGTATAGTTGGTTTAGTAGCCGCTATTATCATTCTTAACTTATATAAATAAACATAGTTGAAATTGGCACTCCCTCTTAGATTGCTAATAAAAATAACTAAATCCCTAATCTTTCAGAGAAAGATTAGGGATTTTTTGATAGGATAAATAATAATGAATAATTGGATTTCAAAAATAACATCGTATTTAAATAAATTTCTTGAATTAGGAGTTCTTTTATTAGGCGTATCTGTAATTGCTGAGATATTATTTGGCCCAAATGTAGCTTTTTTTGGATCACAAGTTACAGAGAATTTAATTAACCTGCTTAATAGTCTAGGAGAACAGGGTGTTGCAGCACTAATAATAGTTTTTGCAGTAATATTTGTTTACAGAAAATATTTAAAATAATTATTTGTTTTTGTGAGCTTATAAGTCCCTTTTTTTTGTGGAACCAGGGTAAAAAATTTTTTGTAGGTCTTCATTAGCTTTTTTTCTTAATTGAATGTCCTCAAGATCCATTAGATAATTTGGTCTTTTAGTGTGTTGGTGATATTTAAAAGCATCATCCCCTCTTGCTTGTTGAACATATATTTTACCTAAAACTTGTTTCACATCGCTTCCTATATAGCTTTGAATAACAAATCCAATTCTTCTATCATTACTTTTATTCAATCCCGATCCATGAACAATAGTTGGATGATGTAATGACATTTGTCCAGCTTTTAAAATTAAAGGTGTAGTTTTGTCTATTGGTACATTTTCAATAGTTTGACCTCTTGTTAATAAATTATCTTCATGATATTTTTGTTCATGATGTTTGATATTATCTTTATGTGAACCAGACCACATTTTCATACAGCCATTTTCTTCATTAGCATCGGTTATTGCCAGCCATGCAGTCACCCAGTTATGTGGCTCTAAACCTATATATGTTGCATCCTGGTGAAAACTTACAAACCCTTTTTCATGTGGGTTCTTAATAAATAAAGTTGTTCCACAAATAAGAATATTTTTTCCAATTATACTTTCAACTGAATCTAAAATTTTAGAATTATGACAAACCTTATCAAGAGCAGGTGAAATCATATGCACATAATTTCTCCCAAATCCTTTTAATTCATCAGGCCATTTATTTTCAATATTTTCTATTTCTTTTCTAATTTCAAATGCTTCGTCTTTAGATAAGACATCAATTGGCGCAACGTAACCATTATCATTGTATTCCTGAAGTTGATTTGAAGACAATTTAGACATATTATTTTATTACAAAAATTTATATGAGTATTTTAATTTCATCAATACATTATAGTCCTGTAAAATCGTTATCTTTTGAAAATATTGAGTCATGCAAGGTTAAAAAAAATTTAGGAATTTTAAATGACAGAATGTTTGCTCTTTCAAGAATTATCGATGCAAAAAAAACAAAATTAATTGAAAAAAATCCTAATGAACGAAAGCTTAATAATTTTTTAACATTAAAAAACTCACCTGTTTTAAATAAGTATAACTTTACTTACAAAGATAACAAATTAGCATTAACACTTGATGATAAAGAGTTAATATCAATATCAGCAGATGATATTGAGCAAAGATCCTTACTTATAAATAAATTGGTAGAGCTAGAAAGTTCATTGTTAAAGCCAATCTCTTTACTACAAAATAGTGAATTTCCTTTTTTCGACACCTCACATTCAGATAAAGTTTTTAACTCTATATCTTTAATAAACCTTAAGAGTATTGAGGATTTTGAAAAAAAAATTAATGAAAAAGTAGAATTTCAAAGGTTTAGAGGCAATTTTTATGTTGATGGAATTGAGGCCTGGAAAGAGCGTAACTGGATTGGAAAAACTATAAAGATTAACAATGTTCTTTTTAAAGTTGAAAAAAACATTCCACGTTGTGTTGCAATTAACTTAAAGCCAAAAACTGATGACAACACTTTAAATTTACTTCAATCATTAAAAAAAACTTATAATCATTTTGATATGGGTATTTACTTAAGAGCATTAGATGACGGTAAAGTAGAAGTTGGCAATACAATTTTTACATGCAGTTCTTGATGCTAATTAAGTAGAATTTTCAGTCTTAATTTCTTCTTTTTTAGGTTCTTCTATTGGCTCTGTTGATGGATTTAATTCCATGCCTGTAGGAGTAATAGTTTGTGGCATAGCAGCAAACTGAGAGTCCGGATTGTCTTCTGTAGCTCTTATTCTCATTCTGTGAATTGCAAAAATACCAATTATAGAATGAAAAATTATTAAAAATACAAAGTAACCATTAGAGCCAATAATATCCATAAATATTGAACATAAAAAAGGACCACTTATAGCACCTAATCCAAATGCAAATTGTAAGCTCGCTCCTGCTGCAACAAATTTTTCTTTAGGGATAAAATCATTTGTGTGTGCAAAAATTATTGCAAACATTGGTAAACTACAAAAAGAAAATAGAATTAAAAATATATAAAACCATGATTTGTTAGTAGCAAGATCACCAGGTAAATACATTTGTCTTGAAGCTAAAATAGTGCAAAGTGCAAAAAAAGCTGCACCAAAAGTAGTATAAATAATAACCAGTCTTCTATCAAATTTATCAGATAATTTACCAATAGGAAATTGTGCAATTGCACCTGATATTGCTAATAAAAAAGTTACAACCGAAATTTCAAATATAGTAAAATTCATCGATGCTGCGTAAACAGCAATTAAAGAAAACAATGCTGATTGAGTTGTACCGTAAAAAAGAGAACCTACCATTCCTAAAGGAGAGGTTTTATATAGCTCTTTTAAGCTCATGCCAGTAATTTTTTTAAATGTTGGAGCTTTTCTTTTAGTTAATAAAATTGGAATCAGTGCAAGTGACATAAATAAAGAAACTAAAATAAAAGGTTGAAAATTTTCAGGTTTACTAAAGTTTAAAAAAAACATTCCAATTGCCATAGATCCATAAAGCACAATCATATAAATAGATAAAACACTTCCTCTATTTTTGTTGCTGGATCTATCATTTAACCAGCTTTCAGCAATTGTATAAATAGAAACCATACTAATTCCTGTGATAATCCTAAGTATAAACCACGTGAAAGGATTAATAATTATAGAGTGCATCAAAATAACTATCGATGCAATGGATGCAAATGCAGCAAATACCCTTATATGACCAACTCTTAAAATAAAACTAGGAATTGTTTTTGCACCAATGAAATACCCAATATAATAACCAGATAGCATAAATCCTGTTGCAATTAGACTGAATTCTTCCTGAACAGCTCTTACACCCAATAATGATCCTTGATACCCATGAGCTAACATTATTAAACTCATTCCTAAAAATAATGCCCAAGAGTTTCTTAAAATTTTATTCATAAAAATTACTTAATCAATCGTCATTTATTCTCAAATAAAGACTTAATTGTGACAAGCTTAAGATTTTTTAAGCTTTAAAAAGGAGTGTATTGCGATGGTAGTAATTATTACTAAACCACCCTGTAAAGCTTCAATGCTTGGTTGTTCTTTAATTATTAACCATACCCAAATTGGACCAATAATTGTTTCAAGTAGAAAGAATAGATTTACTTCTTCTGCTGGTATAAATCTTGGAGCAATAGTCACTAAAACAAAAGGTATAGCAACACACATGATACACATCAAAGGTACAATTATCAGGTCTTTTTCAACAAGGGCAAAACTTTCGACAAAGAAAAGTGCAAATATTGCAACACAAAGCTTTCCTATGACGGCTGAGGGGACAAGGTCTCTGTCTTTTGCAAATCTTGCAAGAACCGCATTACAGGCAAGACCAAAAGCAGTGATTAAACCAAAAATGTCACCATAAAAATTGCCAAGTTCAATTGAATCATGAAAAATATAAGCAACAGCAATAAAAGTTATAATTATTGCTATCCAAGTCTTATAGTCTGGCATTTCTTTTAAAAATATTGCCCCCAATATTGCAGAAATCATTGGTGCCATAGCAATCATAACCAAAGTATTCGCAACATTAGTATTTTGAATAGAAATTAAAAAAGTAATATTACAAGTAGAAAAACTTAAAACATAAAATATACCAGGGTACCCTATAGCAAATAGAGCTTTGAAAAAATTTTTTTTGTAAAAAAATAAAAGCCCAATTAATGTAAACACAAAAGGGATAGCACCCCTGTAAAAAAGCATACCCCAAGTTTCTATATTGGATAGTCTAATAAAAAGAGAATCAGGCGTTATAAATATCACAGCAATAAAAGCCAATAAAGAACCTTTTTGTTGTGATGTTAAATTATTCAAGCTTTTAAACCTTTCCAAAATATTTTTGATAGATTTATTTTAGACAAATCATAATAAGTTTTTAACCCTGTAGGGGATGTTATGTTTATATCTCCGTTTAATTTTTGGTCAATAAAATCTATACCCGCAAAATAGATATTTTGTTTTTTTAAATTTTTCCCAATAATATTTGAAATTTTTATTTCTGTCTTGGTAAGTTTAATTAAAGTAGGTTTAGCTCCTTTACTCATATTGCTAAGAAAAGAACCTTTTTTTGGAACTCTAGATATTGCACCGCAAATTTTACCGTTAATTAAAAAAACTCTTTTATCTCCATATTTTATTTTAGGTAGAAATTTTTGACACACTATATGTCCATGTTTTTTTATAAATTTAATTATTAATTTACTTTTAAAAGAACCTTGAATTAGGTGAATATCATTACCACCAAAACTATGAATGGGTTTAATAATCATCTTTTTATGAGTTTTATAAAACTTTTTAATTTCCTTTAAATTTCTAGTAAAAACAGTTTTAGGCATGTATTTTTGAAAAGAAGATGAATATAGTTTTTCAGAGACATTTCTTATTGCTGTGGGGTCGTTAATTATTCTTAATTTACTTTTTATTTTATCCAAAATGTAAGTTGTTGAAATATATTCTAAATTAAATGGAGGGTCTTGTCTTATAAGTATGAACTTACATTTTAATAAATTGAGTTTTGCATATTTAATAATTTTAAAAAATATTTTGTTTGAATAATTAAATTTAATAAAAAAACCTTTAGCAATAACACTATCATTTATTATTGATAAGTTTTTTGGCTCATAATAGAATATTTTATAATTTTTATTTTGAGCTTCGAATGCAAGAAATACACTGGTATCACTTTTTGGATTAAGTTTTTTAGGATGGTCTCCTTGAATAGCTAAAATTTTATTTGTCATATAAATCATTTAAATCTTCATTTTTAGAAAATTTAGCAATCATATGATCTGCGTTTGTTAGCTTCTTATCAATTATTTTTTCTAAATGATTTAAATAGTGGGTTTCGTTGTAACCATTTTTACTAATTATATTTCTATTCTCCAAACCTTTTTTTGAAATATCGAGTAGTACAGATGTCCAATAAAATAAATCTTTACCCATCAGCTGAGTATTAAAGCCTTTTTTTGGAGCTTCTAAATATGCATTAATAATTTTATTTTTGTCCCACTTTGAAACTAATTCAAAAGCTTCATCCAAGTTTCCATACAAAATGCCAGTATTGAAAGCAGGTCCTGCACATAAGCAATCCCAACCACATGCATCCATTGATCTTAGCTCTATATATTTTTTAAGTCTATTTTCTGTAAAAATTGTACTTAAGTGTATAGTTAAATCATTTTCAGTAGGTAATTTATTTCCAATTTCTTTAATTTTCCCATTCATAAAATTTGAAAATAAATATTTTTTCCCAGAGATATATCTATTATCTTTTTGGATAAAGAGAATTGGAAAATTCATTGTGAATTCAGAATATTTTTCAAAATCCATATTATCAAAAAAAATCTCAGGCAATCCACCTCTTGATGTATTTTGCCAGACTTTAGATCTATAAGAGAAATAATTACTATTTTTTTTTTCGACTATTGATGAATTAGCAAATAGAGCTATAGATACAGGGACAATTGAATTAACTACTTTAAATTTTTTTATAAAATCTTCTTCTGAATTGTAATCAAGATTTAATTGTGTTCCACAAGTTCGATACATCATGTCTAAGCTTAGCTCACCACCATCAGGCATGTCTTTTGTCATTATTTCATATCTTTGCTTTGGGTTATTAGGGATTTCTGAAATTTTAGAAATTGGATCAAATCCAGCACTTACTATCTTTAAATTTAATTTTTTTATAACCTGTTTAAGTTCAAACAAATAATCTTGAGACTCTGAACATGCTTCATGAATATTATTTAATTGATCTCCTGAAAGTTCAATTTGATTTCCAGGTTCTAATGTAATGTTTTTTCCATTTTTTTTTAAGCCAATAATATTTTCGTATTCTAAAATCGGCTTCCAACCAAATTCATATAAAGCTTTAAACATTTTAAGAATTGTTGAATAATCAACTCTCTTATTTTTGTTTAAATCAAATATAAATTTTTCATGCTCTATTCCAATTTTAAATTGATGAGTTTTTTTTATTCCAGATTTAAAATAATTAATTAAATGTTCTTTTTTGGTTATCATTGCTTTATATATAATTACTAATTGTTTTTTTTAAAGTTATTAATCAATGACGATAGACATGAATAAGGTTTTCTTGAAAATACTTTTCTTATTAATGGCTCAAATTCTTCTAGCGGTAAAGATTTATAATTGGGATCAAATGAGGATTGATCCCATAATTCACAAAATTTAATACAGTCATCATAATACTTATGATTTTTGTACTGATCCCTTTTATTCCTATCTGCATCTAAATGATGAGCGTAGTAGTACATTTGAAACTCACCATGCTTCAAAAGTATCCAATATGTTTTTTCACTAACATAAGGTCGTAAAATTGCTGCCGCATATTCTGCATGATTTGCTGGTGCTAAATCATCTCCAATATCATGCAATAATGTAGCTACGATCATTTCATCGCTAGCTTTATCTTTAAAAGCTCTAGTAGCAGCCTGTAAAGAATGTTCTAATCTACTAACTTGATAACCTTCCAGTGTTTGATTATATTTTTTAAGATATTTTATAATTCTATCTGCAGTTTCAGCAATAAATTTTTTTTCAAGTTTATCTAAAAGCAAATAGTCTTCTTTAGAACCTTTTTTCATCTCAGTAAAACTTACTTTTTTCATACTTAGTTATTGTGTGCCGTACTCAATAATGAGAGTTGAGTTATTTTATCATCTCCTAACTCATCAATTGGTTTTATTGGATAATCACCTGTAAAATAATGATCTGTAAGTTGAGGATAAATTTCATTTCTCTTCTCAAATCCCATAGCCTTATACATTCCTTCCACAGATAAAAATTTTAGTGATTTGGCACCAATATATTCACGTATTTCCTCATTAGTTTTATTTGCTGCTAAGAGCTCTTTTTTAGTTGGAGTATCAACACCATAAAAATCAGGATATCTTATTTCTGGACAGGCAATTCTAACATGAACTTCTTTAGCGCCAGCATCGTAAAGCATCTTAACAATTTTATGAGATGTTGTTCCTCTCACCAAAGAGTCATCGACTAAAATAATTTTTTTACCTTTAATAGATGATTGGTTTGCATTTAGTTTTAATTTTACACCTAAGCTTCTAATTTTTTGACTAGGTTCAATAAATGTTCTACCAACATAGTGATTTCTAATTAGACCTAGTTCAAAATTTTTACCTATGAATTGAGCATAACCAAGTGCAGCTGCATTTCCAGAATCTGGTACCGGTACTACAATATCTGCGTCAATATCTGTTTCTTTTGCCAACTCAATACCAAAGTTTTTTCTATATTCATAAGCAGATTTACCATTTAAAATACTGTCAGGTCTTGAAAAGTAAATATATTCAAATACACAAGGTCTAGCTTTTTTAATTGGAAATGGCTTAATACTTTTTAGTTGATTATCTTCAACGTAAACAACTTCACCATTTTCTACATCTCTCACATATTTTGCTCCTATTATGTCTAGAGCACAAGTTTCAGATGTAAAAACGTAAGAATTTTTTATTTTTCCAATAATTAAAGGTCTTATTCCAAAAGGATCTCTTACTCCAATCAAAGTATTTTGATTAAGCATCACCAAGGCATAACCACCTTGTATTTGAAATAATGCATCAACAATTTTATCAATAGTTTTATTTCTCTTTGATTTTGCTATTAGTTGAACAATGGTTTCCGTATCAGATGTTGTGTGAAAAATTGCGCCATCTTCAACTAATTTATTTCGAAGTGTAATAGAGTTTGTTAAGTTACCGTTATGCGCTATTCCTAATCCTCCTGCATTAGTATCTGCAAAAAAAGGTTGTATGTTTCTTAAGGTGTTTTCTCCTGTAGTACTATACCTATTATGACCAATTGCATAATTTCCAGATAAATTTTTTAATACTTTTTCCTTATTAAAGTTATCACCAACAAGACCAAATTTTTTTTCGGAGTGATATTTTTTTCCATCAAACGAAACAATTCCACATCCTTCTTGACCTCTGTGTTGAAGAGCATGTAAGCCTAAAGCGGTGAGAGCTGAAGAGTCTGAACTATTGCTGATACCAAATACTCCACATTCTTCTTTAAGTTTAGGATTATAGCTCTTCAATTTTTTCTTTAGTATCTTTATAATTTTTTTCATCAGGGAATTCTTCAACAAGGTATTTACTACCTTTTTCGACATATGGAAAGGTTAAGGATTCTTCAAGATTAATTGGCCATTTACTATGATTATAGACAATACTTATAGTTGAAAAAATACATACACAAATAATATAACTTCTTAAAAAACCAAAAAAGAATCCAAACACAGTATCAACCCTGCCAAGACCAGAATAGCTAACTGCTCTACTTATTCCTTTGTTGACCATTAATATAATAAAAATTACTAAAGCAAAAATTCCAATACCCAAAATAATATCTAGAATGTATTCGTTATCAATAATGTTTTCCACATATGGCTTAGTTTTTGGAAAAATAATTAGTGTAATTACATAAGCTAAAAGCCATTTAGAAGCAGCGAGAACACTTAAAATAAACCCTTTTCTAGAACACTTAATTAAAGATAAAATAGTTATAATCAAATACATTAGATCAAATAAGGTGATAGCTTCATAAATGTCTTTTAGGATGTCAGTCATTAATAAATTTATTTTCCAAATGGTTTACTAATTAAAATAAGTGATGGAAGCAAAGTTAAAACAGAGGTCATAGCTAACAACATAGCTATACCAGTAAATACTCCAAAATAAATCGTAGGTATAAACTTAGAGAATACTAAAATTGAAAAACCAAAGACAATAGTGATAGATGTATTTAATATCGCAACCCCAACTGTTGAATGACAAAGTTTTAAAGTTTGGTTGTAATTTTTATTTTTAATAAATTCCTCTTTAAATCTATAAATATAGTGAATACTATTATCTACAGCTATACCTATAGTGATGGCAGCTATAGTTATAGTCATCATGTCCAAAGGTATTCCTAATAAACCAATAATTCCCAAAATAAAAAAAGCAGCAATAAAATTTGGTACAACACCGATTAAAGATAGTTTAATATTTTTAAACAAAACTACAAACATAGTAAAAATTCCTACCATTACTAATCCCAATGTAAGTATTTGTGATTTAAATAAGCTTTGGAGTAAGTTGTTAAATAGTATTAAAACACCAGTAAGCTTAAAATCATGTTCATCTAATTTAAGTTTATTTTTAAGGTCAAAATTAATTTGCTTAATTAAATCATTTCTTCTCAAGCCATCTTGAGAATCTATAATTCTTAAACTTATCCTAGCTTCACTATCTTTGATTGAAATATAAGGATCAATAATATCCTTTCTAATGCTTTCTGGAATTTTAGAATAAAGAACACCCATTTCCAAAGTGCCCAAAGGCTTATTGTTGTTTAATTGTGTGGCAACTTCAATAATAGAGCTAAAAGATAGAACTTTGCCCACTGGTTTCAAGTTATCAAGATAATTATGAACTGCTTTAATTCTATCAACTTTATCTTTTGTAAACCAATATTTTGCATCATTTTGATCTTCATCTTCATCCCAATTTTCAAATTCATCATCTTTATTAGATTTTTGTTTTTCCGTATTGGGAAATTTTAGAATAACTTCTAGTGGAGTAGTTCCACCAAGTTTTTCATCAATAAGTTTCATACCTTTATAGATTTCAGTATTTTTATTAAAATAATTTATAAAACTATTTTCAACTTCAAGACGACTTATACCAACTACACTTAAAATAATTATTAACCCAGTAAAAGCAAATATTATATTTTTATTGTTAATTGAAATTTTTCCAAAAAAAGAAGTAATTTTAGAGCTATCATCTTCTTTAATTTCTATGTTATCATTTGAAACAAAGGCTAGAAGTGTAGGCAGCAAAGTAAAAGTAATTATAAATGATGTCATTAAACCAAAAGTCATCATCCATCCAAAATCAATAATAGGTTTAATACTACTAAAAATTAAAGATAGAAAAGCACAAATTGTAGTTAATACTGTATAAAGAATAGGCCAGAACATTTTGCCTGTTGTCATTGATATTATGTCAAAGTTTTTTAAATTTGGATAATCTTTTTTCAATTGCAAAAAACGTGTGCTCATATGAATATTCATTGCCATTGTTAAAATTAACATTAAAGCAATAAAGTTTGATGATATTACGGTTACTTTCCAGCCAAGAAGACCAAGAAGACCAGTCATAATTATAACAGAAAAAAAACAGCTACTAATTGGAATTATAATCCAAATTAATTTTCTAAAAATAAACCAAAGTGTAGCAATAATAAATAACAGTACACCCAAACCAAAAACAATAATATCACTTTTAATAAATGACATCATATCATCAGTGATCATAGGAATACCTCCTAGATAAATTTTTGCTACACTATCATAGCTTTTAATAATTTCTCTTATTTGAAGAATATTTTTATGATTTTTTTTCTTTAAAGAATCTTTATAATTTTCAATTTCATATTTATTTTTCCCCTGTAAATATTTTGAAGTTTCATTTTTCTTTATGTAAACTATTATTCCACTTGTATTTCCATCTTCACTAATCACAAAATTTCTAAATACAGGACTATTTAAAATTTCTTTAAAGCCTCTTTCTTTATCAACACCTTCATTTTTTAGTGTAGTAAAATTTTCTAGTCTTTCTTGTAAGGAGGCTTCAGAGTTATCCAATAACGGAACATCCAGCAGTGTAACTACATTATGCACCCAATCTAAACTTTGAATTTTATATTTTAAACTTAATAAATTATTAATTGAAGATTCAGATATCATTCTTTCATCTGGGGTATATGTTAAGATTAGAAACTCCTTAGCACCATATCTTTTTGTTACTTCTTTTAAGTATTTAAGGTCTGGATCACCTTTAATTAAAAGAGTATCTGAAGAAGCATCTAATCTAAAATCTTTAGAAAAATATCCAAAACTTAATAACGCAATTATTAATAATATAAAAATTGATTTAGGGTTTTTGAGTACAGTGTTTTGATAAAAATGTGACAACATTTAATACCATTATATATTTTAAATTAGTAACTTTGAGTATCTTTATCTTTAAATTTAGTAAACATTGCCTCAAATTCTAAATCAATATTTCCAGTAGGACCATGTCTTTGTTTAGCAATTATAATTTGGGCTAAATGAGCTATTTCACTCATTTTTGCTTGCCATTCAGCATGTTCAACAGTTGCAACTTGTGGTTCTTTTCTTTCTAAATAATAAGCAGCTCTATAAACAAACATAACAACATCAGCATCTTGCTCAATTGATCCAGATTCTCTTAAGTCTGATAACAGAGGTTTATGATCATCTCTTTGTTCAACTGCTCTAGACAATTGTGAAAGAGCAATTACAGGAATAGACAATTCTTTTGCTATAGCTTTAAGGCCTTGAGTAATTTGAGAAATTTCTTGAACTCTTCCGTCTCTATTGTTAAGTGTCGCACTCATTAGCTGAATATAGTCTACAACAATCATATCTAGACCAAATAATCTTTTAATTCTTCTTGCTCTATTACTCATCGCAGCGATACTAATGGCTGGAGTTTCATCTATATACAAAGGTAGTTCAGAAATATTTTTAGAAGTTTCAATAAATTTATCAAACTCTTCGTCAGTAATTTTTCCTCTTCTAATATCATTTGATTTTATTCTAGATTGTTCAGCCAAGATTCTAGTTGATAATTGCTCTGATGACATTTCAAGTGAAAAAAATGCAATTGTAGATTTTTTTCCACTTTCTTGTAATTTTTGAGCTGCATGAAAAGCAATATTAGTAGCTAATGCTGTTTTACCCATTGATGGACGACCAGCAATAATAATTAAATCAGAATTATGAAGTCCACCCAACCTATCATCCAAGTCTCTTAATCCGGTAGGGACGCCTACAATACCTTCATCATTTTTATAGGCTATGCTTGCCATTTCTATAGTTTGTTTCATGGCTTCATCAAATTTTATTAAAGAAGAATTAAAAGAACCTTTTTCTGCTAGATCAAATAACAATCTTTCAGAATTTTCAATAATGTTTTGACCAGTAACATTTAAATCATTAAGTTTCGCAGAATCAATTGTATTTTCTGAAATTTTTACTAGCTCTCTTCTAACAAACATATCATAAATAATTCTTGAGTATTCTATTGCTTGTCTTGACGTAGTAGAAAATTTTGTAACTTTAACTAAGTATTCTGGAATATCTAGATCATCTTTTTCATTTAGAAAATAGTTTTTTAAAGTAATTGGATTGGCTAGCATCCCTTTATAAACAAGTGTCTCTATAGCAGAAAAAATTTTTTGGTGCATTGGATCATAAAAATTAATGTTTGAAATAATTGTGTTTATTTCATCAAATATTTCATTTTGAACTAATATAGATCCTATTACAGCCTGCTCCGCTTCTATATTATTAGGTAATTCTTTAAAATTATCTTTAACTATATTTAGGTTTGGATTATTCACACCTAGTTTTTATATTAAAAAGACCTATAAAAAATATTTTAAATTAGCTGGGGAAAAAATTGTATAATTATTGAATAGTTTCTGCTGCAATTACTTTGATTTTTAAAGTTGCTTCTACTTTAGAGTGTAAATTAATTTTAACTACAAATAACCCTAAAGATTTAATTTCTTTCGGAAGTTGTATCATTGAAGGCTTAATATCAATTTTGTTTTTATCTAATATTATTTGAGAGATTTCAGTAGGTTTTACAGATCCATAAAGTTCTTTATTTTCTGTACTTAGCTTTTTAATTAAATATTCTTTTTCATTAATTTGTTCAAAAATTTTTTTAGCTTCTTTTTTTTTATCTTCGTCTTTTTTTCCCAAGTCTGTTTTAATTTTTTCAACTTCTTTAACATTTTCTTTAGATGCATAAAGTGCTTTTTTATTAGCTATCAAAAAGTTTCTTGCAAAACCTCTCTTAACATTAATCACATCTCCTATTGAACCAATTTTTCTTAAATTTTCTAATAAAATAATTTTCATTTAAATTAGAGCTAAATTTCTTGCTCTTTTAATGGACAAAGATAATTCTCTTTGTTTTTTTTGACTTACATTAGTTATTCTTGAAGGTAAAATTTTTCCATTTTCTGACATATATTTTTTAAGTAACTTAATATTTTTATAGTCAACAACTGGAGCCCCTTTAATTGACAAAGGACAAGATTTCTTAAATTTATATTTATTTGGTTGAAAAATACTTAATTTAGCAAAGTTACTTTGTCTACCTTTTTTATTATTAGATTTATTTCTTTTATTCATAATTAAACTTGATTTGATTCCTTATTTTTTTTTACTTCTTCAAATTTTGAAATTTTTTCCCCATCATTTGGTTTAGAAAAATAATTAGTTTTAAGGTCAAATTTTTTAACTTTTACAGTCATATATCTTAATAAATTTTTATCTATACGTTCATTTTTTTCTAATTCAGCTATTATTTCACTTTTGCCTTCAATCTTTAAATGAATGTAATTACCTCTTTTATTTTTCTTTATCGCGTAAGACATTTGTAATAGTCCCCAATTTTCAGTTTGAACTATGTTCCCATCATTTTTTTCAACAATTTTAGAATATTTTTCCATTAATTGTTTAATTTGGGTCGGGGTAGTATCTTGTCTTGTTACAATTGTATGTTCGTATAAATTCATATTTGTTCTTTAATAAAAAGTGAGGATATACTATTATAATTCTTTAATTACAACACTAAAAACCATACTAAAATTTTAGATATTTAAATGTTTTCTGTTATTTTTCCAGGTCAAGGCTCACAATTAGTAGGTATGGGCAAAAAATTACACGACAAGTATGATTTAGTTAAAAGCTTATTTAAAGAAGCTGATAAAACTCTTGAATTTTCCATATCTAAGTTGATTTTAGAAGGTCCAAAAGATCAATTAGACTTAACAGAAAACACTCAACCAGCAATATTTTTATTAAGCTATTCAATTTTTAAATTAGTTAAAAATGAGTTTAATATTGATCTAAACAAAGCTAATTTTTTTGCTGGTCATTCACTAGGAGAATATTCTGCTTTAGCTTCTGCCGGCGTCCTAACTTTTTCAGACACTTTAAAGATTTTAAAGATTAGAGGAAAGGCGATGCAAAGTTCCATCCCAAAGGGAGAAGGTGGAATGGTTGCTGTTTTAGGTTCAAAAATCAAAACTATAGAAAATATTATTGAGGAAAATAAAAATAAATATGAATGTTTTATTGCAAATGATAATTCAGAAGGCCAGATAGTTGTAAGTGGTAAAATTACAGATTTAGAAAAGTTAATGATAGACTTAAAGTCAAACAGCATTAAGAACATTAAATTACCAGTAAGCGCTCCTTTTCATTGTAAACTAATGAATAAAGCTACAGAGATAATGAACGAGGAAATTAATAAATTAAATTTTGAAAAGTCTAAGAATATTCTTATTTCCAATGTTACAGGAAAAGAAATATCTGACTCAGTGGAATTAAAAGACCTGTTAGTTAAACAAATAGAAAGTAGAGTTCGCTGGAGAGAAAGTGTAATATTTATGATTAATAAAGGAATTAGTCAATTTATAGAAATAGGACCTGGTAAAGTTTTGTCTGGATTAATAAAAAGAATTGATAGAAATATTAAAGTTAGTGCAATAAATAATGAAGAAGATATAAAGTTAATAAATATAAATGAGTAATTTAAAAAATAAAAATATTATAGTTACAGGTGCTTCTGGTGGTATTGGAAACTCAATAGTTGAAAAATTATATGATAATGGAGCAAATATTTTAGCAACAGGTACAAAAACGGAAAAATTACAAAAATTAAAAGACAAATTTAAAAATATTAAGATAATAAAATTTGATATCTCTCAACACGAAAAGATTGAAGAATTTATTAATAATGCAACAGAAGAACTAGAAGGCTCTCTTGATTGTATTGTAAATAATGCCGGAATTACAAAAGATAATTTAACAATTAGAATGAGTTTAGAAGAGTGGACAAAAGTAATAGATATTAATTTAACTTCAACATTTCTAATGAGCAAGTATTCAATTAAAAAAATGCTTAAAAATAAGTCTGGAAAAATTATTAATATTACATCAGTTGTGGGTCACACAGGCAATGTTGGGCAACCAAACTATACTGCTTCAAAAGCAGGAATAGTTGCTATGTCAAAAACTCTTGCAATTGAATATGGAAAAAAAAATATAAATGTTAACTGTATATCGCCTGGTTTTATAAGCACTGCTATGACGGATCAAATTGATGCAAAGTTTAAAGAAGCTATAATAGCAAAAATTCCAGCGAATAGATTGGGAAAACCAGAAGATGTCGCTAATGTTGTTGTTTTTTTAAGTTCTGAAGAGTCAAATTATATAAACGGAGAAACAATCCATGTTAATGGAGGCATGTATTTGGGTTGACAAAACTACTTTTTAATCTATTAACGAATTATAACGAATTATAATAAAAAGGAACAATATGTCAGAAGATATTTCAAGCAAAGTTAAAAAAATTGTTGCAGATCATCTAGGTATTGATGAGGCTAAAGTTCAAGATGATTCAAGCTTTATTGATGATCTTGGTGCTGATAGTTTAGATACAGTTGAATTAGTAATGGCTTTCGAAGAAGAATTTGGATCAGAAATCTCAGATAGCGAAGCAGAAAAAATTTTAACAGTAGGTGATGCAGTTAAATTTATTGAAAGTAAAAGCAACTAATAGGATTTAATGTCATCAAACAAAGATGGGATAATGGTAATTTTATCATCTCCATCTGGGGCAGGTAAAACAACATTAGTAAAGCTTTTATCTAAGAATAAAAATTTTCACATATCCGTATCTCATACTACCAGAAAACCTCGACTAAACGAAATTCCAGAGCAGGATTATTATTTTGTTAATGATGAAAAATTTGAGAAGCTAATAAAAAACGAAGAGTTTTTAGAATATGCTAAGGTGTTCAGTCATCTTTATGGAACTACCAGAACACACGTTATAGAAAAATTAGAAAAAGGTCAGAATGTAGTTTTTGATATAGATTGGCAAGGTGCCGATCAAATTAAAAATAAAAAATTAAATTATAAATTAATTACATTTTTTATTCTTCCACCAAGTAAAAAAGTTTTGTTTGAAAGGTTATCAAACAGAGATATGAAAGATAAACTGATAGTAGAAGAAAGAATGAAAGAATTTAGTAGAGATGTGTTACATTGGATCAATTATGACTATGTAGTTGTAAATGATAATATTGGCGAATGTTATTTAAAGATTAATAATTTAATTAATGCAGAAACCAGTAATGGATCTAAAGACTATGATAAAGAATATATTAGAAAACATGTAGAAGATTTAACTTCTTAAATCTTCATATTCTTTTGTAAGTACATAATAAATTTCAGGTTTTAAGTTTTGTGGTCTTAAGTTTAAATCAATATTAAACTTTTTAGAAATTTCTTCTGCATTTTTGAATATTTGATTAAAAGGTTTTTTAAGCATCTTTCTTCTATGATTAAAAAAGATACGCGTAATCATTTCAAGATTTTTTGGATTTTTTAATTTAAAAAAATTTTTTTTGGGAGTAAAAACCAACAAAGAGCTATCTATTTTAGGTCTTGGTGAAAAACATTCAGGTTTTATATCTATAATTTTTTCTATATTTAATTTCCAATGAGATAAAATTGATAACCTTCCATAGTTAGAAGTATTAACCTTAGCAATAATTCTATCTGCAACTTCTTTTTGAAACATTAATACAAGGTTATTAAACCAAAAATCTTTTTCTAAACTCACTATCCATTTTGAAATAATTTCTGTAGAAATATTGTAAGGTAAGTTACCAAATACAGTTAGTTTCTCTTTTGATATATTATCTACAGATATTTTTAAGACATCATCATTAATAATGTTAATTTGATTATTAAATTTTTCACGTAATATTAAAGAGAGGTCGTTATCTTTCTCAATAACGTGCAAATTTTTTGGTCCTTTTTTTAAAATATGCGCTGTCAAATTACCACTACCAGGGCCAATTTCTAAAATTTCTTTATTATTTATTTCAACCGTATCTGTGATTTTTTCAAGGATGTTACGGTCAATTAAAAAATTTTGCCCTAGACTTTTTTTAGCTTTAATATTCACCTACTTATCAAGAAAATTTAAAGCTTCAATTAAGCTCTGGGGGTTAGATAAATTTTTACCTATCATAGCTTCATTAGGACCATGATCAGGAGAAATTCTAATAAAAGGCAAACCTAATGTGATATTTATAGAATTAAAACCAAAAAGAGTTTTAATAGGACTTAATACCTGATCATGATACATACCAATAATTACATCATATTTTTTTGACTGTTCTTTCATAAATATAGTATCCGCAGCAAAAGGACCGCTAACTTTATATTTTTTTTTAATAAGATATTTAATAGCTGGTATTATAAATTTTTCTTCCTCACTAGACTTATAATTGCTTTCGCAATGTGGATTTAATCCTGTAATTGCAATTTTAGGCTTATTAGTAATTCTTTTTTTGTAAAATTTATTAATTAGTATTACATGGTTAATAATTTTTTTCTTAGATAAATTTTTATAAACTTCTTTTAACGGTAAATGTGTAGTAATTGGGCTTACAGATAGTTTTTTATTATAAATTAACATTGCAACTTTATTTTTCTTGTTTGTTTTATTTGCTAAGTATTCTGTAATACCTAAAAATTTTCCCTTTAAAAAATTTTTTTTTGAAATAGGTCCATTTATTAAATCAGAGTGCTTATTTTTTTCTAATAATTTAAGAGCAATTTTGAAACATTTATTTATATAAAAATTTGATTTATTAGAAATTTTATCAAATGTTCTTCTAAATTTAAAATCAACATTTACTATATTAATTTTTTTGTTATCGAGG
>Ga0114997_10000977_pt1 | contig 23815 bp, 21 predicted proteins | sample ArcticOcean_MG_C_2_FD_87045 | JGI IMG/M metagenome (GOLD analysis project Ga0114997, IMG submission 87045) | Marine microbial communities from western Arctic Ocean - ArcticOcean_MG_CB4_136 | ecosystem: Environmental > Aquatic > Marine > Oceanic | place: Arctic Ocean: Canada Basin | collected... | reverse complement strand
GCACAAAAAGTAATTATATATTCAGAAAGTTCAATTAAATTTCTAAAAAACCAAGTTGGAATCCACCGAAAGTTTTGATGATATTGTATACTAGTTAAATTACCATTGTAGGCTTGATAACTTTTGTTAGAAGTAATTGTTGCCTCTGAAAATGTCTTTAAGAAATTTTTGTCATACCAAGAAGTATCAAAACAAGTTAGTTCATTTGGAATAACAAAACAGCCAATATATATAAATTGTTGTATTGCCCAGGATGAGAAAAAAATAACAATAAATAAAAAAAACTTAGAAAAAATAACTTGTGTGTAAAATTTATTTTTTAAAAAAAGGTAAATTATAATTATTACAAAAGGTAGGTTACTTATCCTAATAGTTATGCTAAATAAAATAAAGATAGTAATAAGCATAAAATAACTAACATTTGTTTTGTCAGATTCAAAAGTTTTAAAAAAATATAATATTGCAATTATAAGTAAAAAATTTCCCGGCACATCTAGGCCATAAGAATTTAATCTAGAAAATTTTATTAAAAAAAATAATAAAAATGATAAAGAAAAATAAAATATAATTTTAAAATTATAAGCTTGAGATTTTAAATTTTTAATAATTTCCGATGTAAAAATTGAAACAATAAAAATAAAAAAAATTGAATTCAAAAGATATACTGAAGTATAATCTAAAGTATCAATTACAAAGGCGGAATGAATATTAAGCCAGATAGAATTCCATCCTTGTTGAACTTGCAAGGAACTTAAACCAAATATAATTTTTTCGTTAGTAAAATTAACAATATAAGGAAGGTGATAAAAACCAAAATCCTCATTTGGTTTGTGCAAATAAAATAATATTAGTGCATATAACAAAGATAATAAAAAAATAAAATATTCAAATTTTTTGAATTTTTTAATAAAGTTTTTACAATTTATTAAAAAAAATATAATCCCCACAATGTGAAAAAATATATTTATATATGCACTTAAAGGTAAAAAAAAATGAAAGATGGTTGCATAAAAAGCAACAAATACAAGACCAAGTATACCAATCTCACCTAACGATCCAGAGGTGTTATTGTTTAATATTTTTTGCTTTAAAAATAAACCAAAACCTAATGTAGAAAAAATAAAAAATAATAATAAAAAATAAAATTTGATCATATAATTTTTAATATTTGGTTATTAAGCTTTTAATCATTTTATTAACATTGAGATATACCTCAATTAATATAATTTATAAATATTTTATGATATATGCATAATTTAAAACTATTGAAATGAACATAATAATAAAATTAATTAACTACCCCAAAAAATTACTTATAAAATCAAAATTTATTAGTAAACAAAATCTTAAAGATCGATTTTCAATTATCCATAAAAGTAATTATTGGGATAATTCTGAAACTGTATCAGGGCCTGGCTCAACAATGAAAAACACCGTTAACCTAAGAAAGAAACTTAAGAAAATAATAAAAAAATATAAAATAAAAAGTATTTTTGACGCCCCATGCGGTGATTGCAATTGGATTAAGGGTATAATTAGAAATTCATCTGTTAAATATATTGGTGCTGATATTGTAGATGAAATAATTAAAAAAAATAAGAAAAAATTTAATTATAAAAATACTTTTTTTTACAAAAAAGATATAACAAAAAATAATCTTCCAAAGACAGACCTTTTTATATGTAGAGATTTTATGTTCCACTTGAGTTTTCAAGATATTTATATTTTTTTAAATAATTTAAAAAAAACTAACTCAAAATACTTATTAATTTCTAATCATTTTAAGGATAAAAATAAAAAAAACATTAATAGAGACATCATTTCAGGTGATTTTAGAAAAATTGACATATTTCAACCTCCCTTTAATTTTAAAAAGAATTATGAAATGGTTATAGATGATTACTGCGATGGTACAAAAAAATACCTCTATCTTTTTAAAAGAGAAGAATTTATAAAATTTTCAAATTCTATGAAATTTTAGTTTTTTCACTTTGACTCAAGAAAATACCAACTGGAAAAAAATAAAATATATTAATATAATTGTTAAAAAAACTCCCAGACGTTGTTAGTGGCCACAGTGTAATAAGAATTGAAGCCATTAAACAAATCTTCGGGAAATTATAAAGTTCTATGTTTCTAAACAATCTCAAATAAATGTGTTTTATTGAGTTGATAGAAAAAAAGATAAATAAACTAAATATCATTAGAAAACCCAAAAAACCTGTTTCTGCTAATAATTGAATGTATGAATTATGGGGATGTGTTGTGCAAACATAAGGAGGCTTGTAATACTTCTCATTATTATAACAATATTGTCGATAATTTTTTGGACCAACACCAATAAATTTATTTGATTTAAAAAGTTCTTCTGCAATTAAAAAATGCCCTTTATATATTGGAGAAATACCAGAATCTGATTTTTTATCTAAACCTAACTGAACCATGGTTAAATCAAACATTCTTAATTTAATTTGATTATTTAATAGAGCTGAAATTGAAATTAAAATTAACAATGATGATAAACATAAAAAAAAATATTTTGAAAATTTATTAATCATTATGATCAAATAAACGACTAACAATATTGATAGAAAAAAAGAAGCTCTCTCTCCACTTAAAAAAATTGCCAGTAGAGTAAACAAAACTAAAAGAAAAAATAAAAAAATTGTATTATTTTGCTTAGAAAATTTAGTTAAAAAAAATAAAGCTATTAATATTGGCAACAATCTTACAAGATAGCTTCCATAAATTAGTTCATCGCCAAAAAAACTAGAAAGGCGCACTTCATGCTTTGGAATTCCAAGTATATTCGCACCTGTAATATATTGGAAAAAACCATCTAAAGTTAAAATTAAAAAACATAAAAATAAACTAATAAATAACAACTTAATCAATTTTTTATTTACTGATAGAACAAAGTAAAATGCAATAGCAAATACACCAAATCTAAAATAAACAAATGATTTGAGAGAAGAAATCAACTTAAAATCAGATAGAAGAGCACTTACTAAGCATAATAAATAAAATATTAAAAAAAATTTAAAGAAATTATTATTAAAATATTTGAAGTTTTTAAAATAAATACAATAAAATATAAAAATAATCGAACACGAAGAGATTATTAAATCTGACAGGAAAGGTCCTGTAATTAAAGCAATTGGCAATAATATAATAAAAATAGTTAACGACTGTTTTACAAAAGTATCTATTTTTTTATCCATTTATTTTTATAATAGTTTATCTTAGTCTATAAATTATAAATGAATAAATTAATATCTGAAATGGTATAAAAATAAGAGTAGTAATGTTCGTTAAATAGTTCAAAGTTAATGGCATAAAAGATATTATGAGATAGGTTGCTGTTGTTATTTTTATATTAAATTTTCTATACAAAATGTGATGAAAATGATTAAGATCTCTATTAAATGGATTGGTTTTTTTTAGGAGTCTTAAAAAAATTAACCTAACCATATCTATCCCTAAAATCAAAAAAGGTGATATTACTAAAAAAACATCAACGGATCTGTAGTAATTACCATTAATAAGTAAATAAATAAAATATGCAGCTATAAGATTTGCACCCGCGTTCCCAAGAAAAACCTTATTTTTATAATTAAAATACAAAAGTGTAATTAGACTAGAGAGTAAGGTTATATCTATAAATTCAAGACTATGTTTTAATATTAAAGTATTTATTAATATCAGTGTGAGCGATGCAAAGGATATTAGTAAACAATTAATGCCATCAGACATATTTATAGCTATATAGAGTAATAGAATACAAAGAACGGTAACTGGTATTTTTAGAAGACCAAAATAAAATTCGTTATTAGTTATTTCAAAAAAAATTTTGTGTATTAGAAAACTTTCATCAACAAAAATCATCAACAATGAAATTGCAATAACTAGTAAAATTTTATAATAAGAATTCAAATCGAACTTATCATCAATGAAACCTAAAACAAAAAAGACTGTCATATAAAAAAATGAATATAAATTTAAATCAATATTAATAAAAAAATTAAGTGAAAAGCACGCTATTAAAAGAATGTAAATTATAATGCCACCTACAAATGGTGTCGGGGATGTGTGGATTTTGTCTTTAGCTGGATAATCTAAAAAATTAAATTTTTTACCAATACTATAGCTTTTAGAAGCAATTACTAAAACAATAATTGAGTTAACTATAAAAAAAATTAAGCCTTTAATCATAAATACACAACACCAATACTTTAATAAACAATATATTCAAAGATAAATTGAAATTATATTTCTTTCAATTCCCTAATAAATATTTTGATAGTTTCATTTGCACTTTTTTTAAATTTTTTAATTTTGCAAATCTCAGATTTTGTAAAGTTTTTTAGTAAAATTGGTTTATTTCTTAAAGAGTTAATATCAATAATGCGATTTCTTAGGCCCAGCATATCTAATAATCCCCTAACTTTATAAGTGTCACTTTCAAAAGTATAAAATGGCTTCATTCTTGCTAAAGCAATAAAAATAGAATGGAATCTTCCTGTTATTATAAATTTGGAATCATTTGTTTGCTTTAAAAAGCTGCGTACATAATATTTTTTAATAGCTAAATAAAATTTCGTAATAAATTTGAACTCATATATTTTTATTAACTTATATATAAAATACCTAAAATATCTTAAATGATTATATAAAAGTGGTACATAATTATAATTGTTAAATTTTGAAAATTCTTTTAATTTTTTATTGTTAATTTTGACAGAACTATCATTAACAATAATATTTTTACCAATTTTGTTGTCCTTAAATTTAAGCAATGAAAGCAGATCAGGAACGATCATTGAATTAATCTTATTAATTTTTAAATAATTATATGAGTAAGACTCACGAACATAAATTTTATCTAGCATTCTTAATGTTTTTAATTGATTATTACTTAAAGATGAAATCGTACTATTAAAGATAATAACAGGAATTTTATAATTTTTTTTTACCAACTTGATAAAATCAAGAATTTGTTTAACTTTTTTAATATCAGCATTTTTTTTTCCATGAATGGTTCCCTCACCATTAATAAGAATTAAATCAAAATTAATTTTTTTATTTAAATATTTTGTATAATCTTCTTCGTAAAATATCCGATCTTTAATTATAATATTATTTTTTTTAAATACATCGTAAATACATTGCATTAATAATGTACAACCATGATGACAAACTAGAGAAGTGTCATTGACCAAAAGAACATTTTTTTTCATGCGTTTAATCTTTTAAATTAAGTGTATATAATTTAAATGATTTTAATAATTCTTTACTAAAATCTCCTCTAGCAACACCTAGCTCTACAACAATAAGATTTTCTTTTTTTAAAAATTTAAGTGTGTCTTCTCTGTTAAATTTTTTTAAATGAGTAATTTTCATAAATATTTTATTAGGATTATATTATATATACAAAACAAGAAAAAATTAATTTTATATTATGGTTGAGTGTCATTCAAATATTTTTTGTTTGCTGTTTTTAGGCTTATAATAATCTTTTTGTAGTCACAAAATCTTAAATTATAAAAATTAGAAATTAAAATACCAAATAAACTAAGATTGAAATAAATTAATAATTTGAGTTTTTTATTTCTTAAATATAAAAGTCTCATAAAATATATCCGAGAAAACAAATTTTCTTTTACGCTTTTTTCTAAACCATCTACAGCCCTTGCATTCAAATGAATATATAAGTTTGGTTGGTCAAAGTTTTTTTTTATTCTAAGGTTAAACTCAACATCTTCGTAATTATGTGTTAAGTATTTTTCATCAAATAGTATTTTTTGAAAAATTTTTGTGTCGAAACAAGTTATTCCTCCTGGTAGTTGAAATATTTTAGAATAATAATTAATTTTTTTTAGATTTAAATTGTTAATAAAATAATATCGGTTGTCTCTAAAAATGTTAAAATTAAATAAATAATAAATAAAATTTTTAATCCAATTATTTTTATAGTTGGAAATAATTCCACAGACACCAAGTGCTTTTTTTTTAAAAATTAAGTCTAAATTTTTATAAAAATAATATTTTTCTAAAAAAATATCATCATCTATAAAAAAAATATATTTTGTATTACAGTATTTTAGAGAAATGTTTTTAGATTTAGTAAGACCTCTTTGTAAAATATTTTTTAAAATGATAAAGTTTTTATAATTATAATTATTAAAAATTTTTTTAATTTTTTGAGTGGTTAAGCTATTATTGTTTTGATCCACAACAATAATTTTTTTTGGTAATATTGAGTTTTGTAAAATTTTCATTAAGCACTTATCTATGATTTTATGTCTGTTATAAGTGCAAATAACTACAGTGAATTCATTCATTTTTTTATCTTAAGAATTTTTGTTAATTCGTCATAATTAAATTTTTCAAAATATTTGTCTCTATAATTTTTAAAGTAATGGGTTAAAGCATTATTATTTTTAATTTTTAAAATATTTTTTAAATCAACGGTGTTTTTGACAATATTTTTTTTTGGAAAATTATCATCAAAGATATTTTTTGAAAATTTATTAACAAAAAAAATTGGAATGACGTTATAACTTAAACAGGTTATGCAGATAGCGGTATCAGTAAATAATAGATATCTAGTTTTTTGTAAATCTTTTTCTAAAGATTCCCTAGATATACTAATATTTTTGAACCTTTTAATTTTTAATAATATTTTACTAACTATCTTTGAATTATTTTTAAATATGGGATGTAATCTTATAATAATATTGAATTCTATATTTTTTCTTGAAAAATCAATGCAAAAATCAACCATTCTAAATAATTCGTTAAGCTCACCATCCAGCGCTACCAACAAATCATTTTCTTTTATTTTTTTGTTTTTTCTCTTAATAAAATTTGTGGAACCTAATTTAAATATTTTAGCAAAATTAATTTTTTTTTTTATTAAATCAAAAGTTTTTTGACCAGTGGTAGCTATATAATCAGGATTATAATTTTTTTGCAATTTCCTAAAAAAACCTATCTGATTACTTTTAATTGTTGAAAATTGATATCCTATTGTATTTATCGATTTATACTTAGTTTTGCATAAATTAACTAATAACCTTTCCCACGCATGGCCTTCATAGGTAAAAATAATTATTTTTGGATTGATGACTTTAATCAATTCTTCAATTTGACTGATAAGTCTTAAATTAGAAACTATTGAAACGAAATCTTTTAATATAATGTATTTTTCTATATTTTTGTATTTATCAAAAAAAATAAAAATTAACATTTCTTTAAAGGTTAAATATAAAAATTTTAGTTCTGCCAGATAGTTAGAGCGTTTAGAAAATACAATATTCTCATTTTTAATTAATTTAGATAATTCTGATGATTTTTTATATGTAAAATTTCTAAAAGCTTTAATAGTTTTAATTTTTTTCTTATTTAATGATTTTTCTAAATTACCAAAATATAAATCTTTTTTTAAATTTTCTAAGGTAACTATATTTGAAATTATTAATATTTCTAACTCATCTTTTTTTTTTAAAACTACGGTTCCACTATCCAAGTAGGATGAAATATAGTTTAATATTTTTAAAAAATTTATTTTTTCTAAATTATATTTTGTAGAATATGTATTGTGCAATTTAGATATGGCATGTGATACTAAATTTGAATTTTTAGATAGCAAAAACTTATTAAAAAATTTATTTGTTGATTCCATTAAAATTCATAATCAAAAAAATTTAAATCTTCTTTAAAATTATTGTAAATTTTATCCTTAAGTTCTGCACTATAATATTGTCTATATTCTTCATGATCAGTTTGATTTGAATGTTTTAGTAAATTTTTTTTTCCAAATATTCCTGATGATATCTCATTAAAGTCACTATTGAGATTTTCAAATTTTATAACTTTATCTATGCAAAAATTAGTCCTATCTTTTGTACAAAATCTATACTGATTTAAAATATGCATATTATTTTTTATATCAAAATTCACAAATTCTTCAAAAGTAAAGTCTTTGAATTTTGAATTTACTTTCTTAGAATAAAAATATCTAGACACCATTCTATCCCATGGGTTTCTTACCACGGCAATTTTTTCATAATTGTTAAAAAAGTTTTTGTTAAAAATATCATAAAAATTATAACAGGTAATATGAGAGTTAAAAAAGATTAACTCTTTATCTTTTATTGAAAAATAAAAATTATCCTTTTTCTTTAATGAAATTCTACATATATATGCAAAATACCTTTTAATCTGCAATAGTTTCTCTTCAGCAATCAGTGCTCTTGAGAGAGAAACACCAGCATTCTTAGGTAAGTGAAAAAATATATATTTATGTTTTTTTGATATTACGAGTGCCATAATTAACATTTAAAAATAATGAATTAAATTATATACAATAATTATGAATTATAAGATATTAGAAAATTTTATTGATAAGAGTCTGTGTTCCGACCTGATTAAAGATGCTGATACTTTTTCTGGCAATGATCATATAAAAGTTTTAAATAATAGACTGTTGCTACCTTCTTCAAGTTTGTCTTTTTTAAATTTATTAGACAAATCACAGTCTTGGCGAAAAATTCATAATAAATTAAATTCTCAAAATTTTCTTGATACATTGTTAAAGTTATTAAATTTAGAAAAACAAAATTTTTTAGTTACAAATTATTTTTTTGATTATGAACCCAGCAAAATTCATAGAAAATATAAAGAGCTAAATTCAAAAAATATTTCTACGATAGGTAATGTTAATTTAGTATTTTATATTTTATATAAATTTTATAGATTTATAAAAAGAAAGTTTAGATATTCATTATCCAGCAAGAGTTATGTTGAGTTACTTTATGATTATTCCAAATCACCAAATGGATATAAAAGAGAAATTCATAGAGACTCTGACTCTAGGACAATAGTTTTTTTGATATACCTTAATGATTTAAATGAAAATGGTTCAGGTGGAGACTTAAAGTTACATAAATACATTAAAAATGAAAAAAAAATACCAGCTCAACCTAGTGAAAATGAATGTAGTTTAATTGATACTATTTCTCCAAAAAAAGGAAAGTTGGTAATTTTTTTAAACTCACACGATAGCCTTCACTCTGTTTCTGAAATGAAAAACCACAACGGGTATAGACATTTCTTGTATGGTTCATTTACATTATTAGGGAAAAAAAATAATTTTCTTTCTAAAAGTTTCAATAAGTTAAAGACAAACTTCAATATATTTGAATAAAACAATATATATATATTAAATTATGGATAAAAATCAAAAACTCTACAAACTTGCTAAAAAAATTATTCCTGGTGGAGTAATGTTGTTTTCAAAAAGACCTGAAAATCATTTACCTGGAAAGTGGCCAACTTACTTTAAAAAAGCAAAAGGAATTAATGTTTGGGACTTAAACAACATAAAATATTTGGACATGTACTATGGAGTTGGTCAAAGTGTACTAGGTTACGCCAATTCCAAGGTAGATAATGAAGTAATAAAATCTAATAAAACTGGAAACATGTCTAGCTTAAATAGCTATCAAGAAGTTCTTTTAGCAAAAAAATTAATAGATATACACCCATGGTCTGGTTTTGCTCGATTTGCTAAAACAGGAGGGGAGGCAAATGCAATAGCTACAAGAATTGCCAGATCGATTAACAATAAAGATAAGGTTGCCATATGTGGATATCATGGTTGGCACGATTGGTATTTGGCAGCTAATTTAAAATCTAAAAATACTCTAAATTCTCACTTACTAAATGGGTTAAAATCTATAGGGGTGCCTAAAGCTTTGAAAAATACAATTTTTAGCTTTAGAATGAATAACTTTGATGACTTAAGAAAAATTAAAAAAATTAAAAATTTATCATCAATAATTATGGAAGTTCAAAGGGAAAAACAACCTGATATTAAATTTTTGAGAGAGATAAGGAACTATTGCACGAAAAATAAAATCATTTTAATTTTTGATGAGTGCACTTCTGGATTTAGAGAAACTTACGGAGGTATGCATTTAAGTTATAAAATTTATCCAGATTTATTAGTATTAGGTAAATCTTTGGGAAATGGGTACCCAATAACCTGCGTTCTTGGGAAAAAGAAATATCTAAAAAAAGCTTCATCTACTTTTATTAGTAGTACGTTTTGGACGGAAAAATCTGGAATAGTTGCTGCATTAAAAACATTGGATATAATGAAAAAAGATAATACGTTTATTAAAGTAAAAAAAACTGGGCAGCAAATTAAAGATATTTGGCAAAAACTATCAAAAAAATATAAAATACCGATGAGCATATATGGTCTAGACTCAATTCCCTGTTTTAAAATTCTTTTAAAAAATTCCAATAAATATAAAACTTTTATTACACAGGAAATGCTAAAAAATAAAGTTTTAGCAACAAATATGATTTATATTTCCACTGTTCATTCAAGCAAGCATATTAAAAATTATCAAGATATTTTAGATAAAATTTTTTATAAAATTCAAAAATGTGAGCAAAAAAAATTATCTATAAATAAAATACTAAAAAACAAAGTATCAAATTCTGATTTTAATCGCCTTACAAGCTAATGAAAAGACTACTTATAATACCTGCAAGAGGTGGATCCAAAAGAATTAAAAATAAAAATATTAAAATTTTTAATGGAAAGCCTATAATATACTACCCTTTAAAAGCTGCTAAAAATAGCATGCTCTTTGAGAAAATTCATGTCTCAACAGAAAGCAAAAAAATAATCTCTGTAATTAAGAAAATTGGCTTTGAGCCTGACTTTTTAAGAAAAAAAAAATTAGCTAATGACAGTACGGGTATCAATGATGTTGTAGATTATGTAGTTAAGAAATTTAATAACTTAAAAATGAATTTTGATGAAGTTTGGTGTATTTACCCATGTAGTCCACTAATTACTGAAGATGATTTAAAAAAAATTAATCTTTTATTTAATAAACAAAAAAATTCATTGATGACTATAAGTGAATTCCCTGCACCAGTTCTTTGGGCTTTGAAGAAAAATAAACAAGAAATCCTAAATCCATATTTTAAAAATAAATTAAATATTCCATCAAACAATATGGGAAAGTTCTATTATGATAATGGCTGTATAATTATTTTAAAAAAAAAAGATTTTCTTAAGTCATTTAAAAAGATTAAATTTAGAGGATATGAAATGCCCATCTATAAATCAGTTGATATTGATAATATTAATGATTGGAATTTGGCTCTAAATTTTTATAAAATGATAAAAAAATAAGCAAACATTTTTTAAGATTTAAAAAGTTCAGATTGTGAATTTTCTATACATGACTTACAAACATTTGAAGGGTCATTTTTTAAAAAACCTTTTCTAACCTCCATCATTTCGACCCCATTCCAAATTTCTTTAAGACTATTTTTTGAAATATTTCCTATAGGTAAGTTTCTACCTACAGTATTACAGCAAGGCGTTACTGTGCCATCAGAATAAACAGTAACCTGCCCCCATGGCTCAGAACAGTCATAATCTTTTTGATTTCCTTTTATATTAAATTTCCCTGATCTAATATCATCATAGGCTTTTATGGAGGTCTCTCTTTGGACTTCAACTGAGTCAACTATATCAACCCACTTATCAATAAACTTTTTCATTTCAAAATTGTTATGGTCTAAAGCCACAAAAGATGTTCTCACAACAGGTAGTTCTTTAAAAGATTCATCTCTCATTTTAATAAAGTTTTTAATATTATTTTCTAAATCATTAAGTCTATTTTTACCTTTAAGCCTTTCACTTACTGGTATTCTCACTTTATTGTAAGTATCTGATGTGGCTCCATCTATTGAAACAAAAAGTCTCGTAATTGAACTTTCTAGGATTTTTTGTGCATTTTTCTTATTTAGCAATGTTCCATTGGTAAATAAAAGAATATCCATAATATTTGCTTCCTTGGCTAATTCTAAAACTTTATCAAAATCCTTGTAAAGTAGTGGTTCAGAGATACTCAACATGAGTGCTGACAGCTGATTATCTTTAAAATCTTTAAAAATCATTTCTAAAGATTTTAAATCAATTGTACTTTTTTCAGCTTTATTTCTAAAACCTTGATAGCACATTACACATTCTAAATTACATCTATTGACCAATTCAAGCACTACCGTAGTTGGATAATTTGAAGGATCGGTAAATTTTTTATTTTGAATATTCTGTGTGTATGATTTTCTATAATTAACATACCTTTCTCCAAACTTTTCAACTAAATTTTTTAAAAGAATCTGTTCAGGATCTTTTCTGGTATATTTTACAATATGATCTGGAGTTGTCTTGGCTATATTTTTTTCCATAATGTATATATAATGTATTAAATCAAAGATTAATATTTTAAAAGTAATAATAAATTTTATGAATAACAAAAGTGATATATTTCACTCTAAGAACTACTTATTTCTTAATTTTTTAATTTTACTAGGATATCTTTGTTTATATCCATTAATTACTAGTAAATTATCTCCTTATGATTATGGTAACTATATATTTGCACATTCTGTAGCTGTAATAATTGTTGGTATATCCAATTTTGGGGTAAAAATTGGGTACAAGAGAAACTTTTTTGAATTCTACAATAAAAAAAAAGAATCAGAAATATTATTATTTTCAGTACAAATTTTTGTTATAATAATTTTTATATCTGTTTTTATAATAAACTTTATTTTTAAAGAGAATATAACTTCATATTTTGGAGCAGTTAAAAATATTAAAAATTTTTGGTTGCTTTTATTGTTGGGATTGATGTTTGAGTCTTTTTCCAAGTATTATTTAATATTTCTTGAGAATAGAAGAGAATCACAAAAATATTTTTATTTAATTTTTTTTAAATCAATAATTTATTTTATATTAGTATTATTTTTTTTATTTAACAACTATGGTTTAAAATCATTAATTTATAGTTTGTTAATGTCAAATTTCATTCTGTTTTGTTTTGTTATTTTTTTTCAATTAAAAAATAAATATTTTAGATTTAATAAAACTTATATGAAAGATGTGCTAAAGATTTCTCTTCCAAATACACCCAAAATATTATTTGGACAGATTAATTCTAAAGCTGATAAAATATTAATAAGCACACTATCAACTTTTTCTAATACTGGAATTTATTCTATAGCACAGTCATTGTCTTATGTGATTTTCCAAATTATAAATTCTTTAGACAAAGTCTTTATTACAAAAACTAATAAAATGCTTTTTGATAAGCAAAATTATAACATAGGACCCTTCTTAACCTCTTTTATTTATTTTTGCTCTATCCCTGCTATAGGATTGATTTATTTTAATGAACTTATAATGGAGATCTTTATTGATAAGAAATATCATGGATCAGAAAATATAATTATAATTTTAGTAATTTATTATTTTTCTTTAATTTTTGGGAAAATATCTGGAACACAATTAATTTATGCTAAAAAAATATGGCTCAACACAAATTTTTTTATTCTAAATATATTTTTAAATATTATTTTTAATATACCCTTAATATATTATTTTAATATGCTGGGTGCAGCAGTAGCCACACTCCTATCTTCCTCTATAAGTTTATTATTTTCTATGTATTTTGCTAAAAAATATTCACCCATTCATTATGAAAGAAAACAAGTGTCAATAATTTTTGGATTCATATTGTTATCAAGTGTTTATTCAATATTAGTTTCTAATCAATTTTTAGAGGTTAATTTAATTTTTGACCAGTTTATTGGCTTTGCTGTAATTTTACTATTTATAATACATGGATATTTGCAAAAAATATATGATCAAAATACCTTAAAAAGTATTTTTCGAATTTTAAAAAAAAAAAGAAATGTTAAAACAGATAATTAATTTTTTTTATTTCAATACAAGGTTTGAGGCAAGACTTAAGAATGCCTTCAAGATCTTGGAAAAGAATAAAAAAATAAAAAATTTATACAAATTAAAAGAAAGACTGAGCAACATTAGATATAAAATAAAAAAAAATACTATTAATGATGGCTATTTTAAATACAACTTAGACTTATATCTTTCCTTAAATCAATTCATATATTCAAGATTAATTAACAAACCAATTTTTACTTCAAAATTAATGTTTTCTATGGCAAATAATGATAACTTTATATTTCCATTACCAAAAATATACCTAGATGAAATTAATAAGATTGTTAAAGTTAATTATTTAATATCAAAAATACTTTTTTATACATTTTTAACTTTTTTTTTCTTATATCAGTTATCAATAATTTTAAAATCTGCATTTTTATTATTTAACAAAAAAGCATATAAATCAAAAAAAATTTTATTAGACTCCGTGCCAAAACTTAATTTTGAAAGTCTCAAAGATGATAAAGAGGTAAACTTTTTTAAATGGGTTATTAAAAAATTTGATATTAATTCAGATTCAATCTTCATTCACAATAATTCAGAAATTAAAAATCAAAAAATTACCTTAGGCAAAAATAAATATAAAGTTTTGTATCAAAAAAATATTTTTACGTGTTGTTTAAATTTTAATCGATATCTTCTTTCATTAAAAAAAACATTATTTATAGTTATAAAAATTATTTTCTTTGGTAAAATCGAACTTCTATTACTTTCAAAAGAATTATTTAATTTCCATTTATTTGAATGTTCAAAAAATGATCAAAATTATGATTTGTGCTTATTTAATAACTCTAATATGGTATTTAGACCACTTTGGACTCATGTTAATGAAAGAATTAATCCAGGTTCAGTTTTTGTTTATTTTTATTCTACTAATTTAATCCCTCTACTCCAGGAAATTGATAAAGAGAAATATTTTGATGTTTATGGGTACTCTTTACATAGCTGGCCTAACTATATAACTTGGTCAGACATACATAGTGAGTGGTTAAGTAACAGTATTAATAAAAAGATTAAGTTAATAAAAACTTCATTTGTTCCTTTTGCAGGCAAACATACTAAATTGATTAAAAAAAGAAGGACCTTGACTATTTTTGATGTTCCTCCAAAAAAACTAGGAATTTATTATTTATTAAATAACCCTTATAATATTTATACTTTGGATTATTGTAAAAAATTTGTTGAGGATATAATAAGAGCTATACCCGAAAGCATATATCGTGTTACAGATATTATTTTTAAAATTAAAAGAGAGTATAAAAATATACACCCCTTATATAAAAAATATATTAATGAAATAACAAGTCACAAAAATATCAAATTAATCAATGATATATCACCCGAAAGTGTAATAGATATATCGGATGCAACAATTTCAATTCCTTTTACCTCAACCGCAATTACATCCCTTAGAAAGGGTAAACATTCAATATATTATGACCCTAGTGAAAAATTAAGTAAAAATAATTGCTTAGAAAATGAAGTTAAACTTGTAACGTCTTTTAAAGAGCTCGAAAATTGGATTACCGATTGTTTTGAAAAATGAAAATTTTAACAAAAAATTACATTTTAAAAGAAATGACCTCATCGATGGTAACAAAAAATTATTTTAATTGGTTTAATGATAGTGAAATACAAAAATATATTGATTATAAACCAAAAAACATCGGGGAACTTAAAAATCAAGTCAAAGTAGCAAACAATAATAATACTGTTTTATTTTGGGGAATTTTTAGTAAAAAAAAACATATCGGAAATTTAAAAATTTTTGAGATAGATCATAAAAGAAATATCGCAAGATTGGGAATCTTAATAGGAGATAAAGAATTTCGGAATAAAGGTGTTGGCTCTGAAGTAATTGAGGCAGTTAAAAATCAATTAATTCAAAAAAAAATTTACACACTTTGGCTAGGTGTGGATAAAAAAAATTATAAAGCAATTAATGCTTACAAAAAAGTTGGTTTTACAAAATATAAAAATGCAAAAAAATACTGCTATATGTCATGTAATCTATTCATGTCTAAGATTATTTTAGGAGGTGCACAACTTAATTCTAAGTATGGTATAACTAATTTTTCTAACAAAAGACAACCAAATAAAGAATTAGTTCAGATACTAAATTTTTGTAAAAAACTAAATATAAATCATATCGATGCTGCTGAAGGCTATGACTTTTTTAAAAAATATAAAAAGAAATTACCAAAAAATACTAAGATAGATACCAAGGTATCACTAAAAAATATTCATTCATATAAGGACTTAAAAAAAAAACTTTTAACTAAATATATTAATAAAGGTATATTTATTGATGCCTTATTAATACATGATGGAGATAATGCTTTAGAAAACAAGGCAATAAGTAAAATTAAAATTCTTCATAAACTAAAAAAAGAAAAAATTATTTCAAAAGTAGGAATTTCAATTTACAATTTTGATATATTAAAAAAAATTATTCTAAAATTAAATTTAGATGTTATTCAAATTCCTTACAATATAGCAGATAAGCGAATTGAAAAATTTAGAAAATTATTAAAAGATAAAGAAATTTTAATATACGTAAGATCAGTATTTTTACAAGGATCACTTTTAAAAGAGGTTAAGAGTATGAAGCAATTAAAAAATATTTTTACAAAAGTACAAAAACTAGGTAAAAAAGTAAATCAATCTAATCTTGAAATATGTTTAAGCTTTGTTTTTTATAATGATTTAATTGATAAAATTATAATAGGTGTTAGAAACCTTAAAGAAATGAAACAATTAATGAGCTGCAAAATTACTCCTCAAAAATATAATATTAATTTTGATAAGTCTGAAATATTTTTTGCTCAAAACCCCAATAAGTGGAGCAATTAATGATGGTAAATTCAAAATTCTTTAAGAATAAAAATATATTAATTACTGGTGGTACAGGGACTTTTGGTACAGCGATGATTAATTATTTATTAAAAATCTCAAACCCCAAGTCAATTACAATATTCTCTAGGGATGAAATGAAACAATGGTATTTACAAGAAAGTTTGTCAAAATATCAAAATGTTAAATTTGTATTGGGTGATGTTAGAGACAAAGAAAGATTAAATAATGTTTTAAATAATAAAACTGATTATGTTTTTCATGCTGCTGCTACTAAAATTGTTCCAACATCAGAATTTAACCCCGAAGAGTGTATAAAAACTAATATAATGGGTGCTATGAATGTAATTGATTGTTGTAAAGCTAATAAAGTTAAAAGAGTCATAGCTCTATCAACTGACAAGGCGTCTAGTCCAATAAATTTATATGGCGCTACCAAATTATGTTCAGATAAATTGTTTGTAGCTCAAAATATAAACGATACCTCAACAAAATTTGGAGTTGTTAGATATGGAAATGTAATCGCTTCAAGAGGTTCAATAATTCCATTTTTTAAAACATTAGCTAACAAAGAACATTTTCCAATAACACACCCTGAAATGACAAGATTTTTTATATCAATTGATGATGCGGTAAAATTTTCATGTCTTGGAATGACCAAAATGCAAGGTGGTGAAATATTTGTAAAAAAAATTAAATCAATTAACATCATTGATTTAGCTAAATCTATTAAACAAAATGCAAAATTTAAAATTACAGGAATTAGACCAGGAGAAAAAATTCATGAACAAATGATTGGCTCAGATGAGGCTTTAAATACAGCTGAATTTATAGATCATTACGAAATACTTACTAATATAAAGGAAAAAACAAAAAGAATCAAAAAAGGCTCTAAATCAGTGAGTGAAAATTTTATTTTTTCATCAAAAACTGCAAAAAAGTTTTCTATAGATGAGTTTAGAAAAATAATTAAAAAGTTAGCTTGAAGAAGAAAATTTTAATATTTGGAGGCACAGGATCACTTGGTTCTAATCTTTTATATGTATTTCAAAAAAAGTATGATCTTTTTCTAAATTTTCATAAAAAAAAAATTTTTTCTAAAGAAATTAAGTATGTAAAAATAATTGATAATGAGAACCTAAATTTAATAGATATTGAAAAAAAAATTGAAGATATAAAACCAGATATAATTATAAACTGTGCGGCAAATACAGATCTTGATTATTGTGAGGCTAATCCAGAAAAGACTAAATTACCAAATTACACCTTACCAAATATTTTATCGAAAATTTCATATAAAAAATCTATTAAATTTATACATTTTTCAACGGACCATCTTTACTCGAATAATAAATCATTTAAAAAAGAAGAAGAAAAGACTATAGCAATAAACCATTATGCGAGACAGAAATTACTTGCTGAAAAAAAAATAAATTCCAACAATAAAAACGCATTAATTATTAGAACTAATTTTTTTAGCCATTCAATAGATGAGGATAAGTCTATTAACAGTCTTATTAATTCTATAAAAAAAAGAACACCCATAAAACTTGATGACGAATATTATTTTACACCAATCTATTCACTTATATTAATCGATTTATTAAATAAATTAATTATTAAAAATTCAAAAGGAATTTTTAATATAGTGGGCAATGAAAGAATATCAAAATATATGTTTGGTATGCTAATTTCAGAGTTTTTAGAAATCAAAAACCCAAATATAATAAAAGATTCAATCCAAAATGCCAAACTAAAAGCTAAAAGATGTGAAGACTTATCTCTATCAAATAATAAAATTAAAAAAATATTAAATATAAAGATACCGAATCTTAAAAGACAATTAGAAATATTTTTTAAAAATGAAAGACAGATTAAAAAAAAATTATTGTTTAAAATTAGATATGGACAACACTCTATCAATAATAAAGATATTTTTTTTGTTAAAAAAATTTTGAGAGATGGGCCTCTAACCCAAGGACAATTTATTAAAGAAACTGAAGCTAAAATTGCAAATTATGTTGGCGCCAAATATGCTGTGGCCGTTTCAAGTGCTACAGCAGGATTACATCTTTCCTATATGGCTTTAGGTATTAATCAAAAAAAAAGAATTATCACATCACCAATAACTTTTTTATCTACATCAAATGCTGCTTTATATTGTAATTCTAAACCCTTATTTTCTGATATAAATTCAAAAACAATTAATCTTTGTCCCTCAAAACTGGAAACTAATTTAAAAAATAATAAAAATATACACTGTATTACTCCAGTTCACTTTTCTGGTTTACCTTATAAAATGAAAGAAATTAATTATCTGTCAAAAAAATATAATTTGAGGGTTGTTGAAGATGCGGCTCATGCACTAGGTGCAAAATATGAATGTGGTTCTATGGTAGGTTCTGGTAAATACTCAGATTTATGTGTCTTTTCTTTTCATCCAGTAAAAATAATTGCTGGTGGTGAGGGCGGTATGATTACAACAAACTCCAAAAAACTTTATCAAAAATTAATTAAACTTAGAACTCATGGTGTAAGTCAAAACACTAATGAAATATTTAATAAAAATGTTGCTTACACAGGAAATCAAAAAAATTTGTGGTATTATGAAATGACAGATTTAGGCTACCATTATAGGCAAACAGACATACATTGTGCCTTAATATACTCACAAATGAATAGAATTCATGATTTCTTATCTAAAAGAAAAAAAATTGCGCAAATATATGACATGCATTTTATTAAAAATGACAATTATTATTTACCTCAAAGTAATCTCAGAGGCTTTAGCTCAAATCACTTATATACATTGAACTATAATTTTAAAAAAAACAAGATTAGTAGGAATCACTTAATGGGTGAACTTCAAAAAAGGAATATCATTACACAAGTACATTATATTCCTGTTCCACTTCAGTATTATTATAAAAAAATGGGATATAATATGAATAATCTAGAGAATGCATTATTACACTATAATGAATGCATTAGTCTGCCAATTTATTACGATCTAACACGAGAACAGCAAAAGTTTGTAATAAATTCGGTGGATGAAATTCTTCAAAAAAAAAATAAATAAAATAAATTATTTTATTTTTTTCAAAATGTTTTTGCTCAAAGATGTTGAGTAGGAGATTGTAATAGGTGATCTTTTATTTAGAATCTTATTAAAATATTCGGGACCGAGTGCTGCTGAAGGTCTTAAAAGTTTAATATTATTTTTATCTAATATTTCACCTTTTTTAATATTTTTAATAGCATAGATAGATCTTCTAAATTTTTTATAAAAATTTTCATTATTATGTCTATAAAAAGTTTTCTTCTTAAACATTTCGTATGTGTCATCTATTAATTTCCTATATATTCCAATTTCATTTTCGTATAAAGAAAATTTAAAATCAGGTGATTTTTTAGAGTCTTTACAAGCTATGTGTTTTTCAAAAATTTCTGCACCAGCGCTGACAGCAGCTACTGCGATATTATTATCAATCGAATGATCAGATAATCCAACTCTGCAATTAAATTCTTTCTTTAAGATTCTAATATTATTTAAATTAAAATCTTTTGAGGTTGCTGGATAATTACTCACACAATAAAGTAATGAAACTTTTTTTGCTTTATTTTTTTTTACAAAATTCATTACATCTTTAATTTCCCTCAAGCTTGAGGTGCCTGTGGAAATAATAATTGGTTTTTTAGTTTTAATAACTTTTTGCAGTAGTGGAAAATCATTCATTTCAAAGGACGAAATTTTATAAAATGGACAATTTAATTTTTCCAATAAATCGACTGCCTCACTATCAAAAGGTGTGCTAAAACATGTAATCTTTAATTTTTTTGCATAATCAAATAAATCTTTATGCCAACTATACGGTGTTTTTGCTCTATCATATAAATCCCATAATTTTTCACCTTTCCATAGGCCACTTGAAACTAGAAATTTTTTTTTATTAGAGTTAATTGTCATAGAGTCAGCGTTATATGTTTGGAGTTTAACAGCATCAGCCCCATAGTATTTTGCAACTTTAATAAGTTTTTTTGCAGTTTTCAAAGAACCTGCGTGATTTGCTGAAATTTCAGCTATAAAATATGGTTTGGTCATCAAAAGTTTATTTTAAAATATTACAAATCACTTATATAGGTTATTTAATAAATACTAAATGAAAATTTTAATTAAAAAAGTATCTGAATTAGATTTAAAATTTACTTTCACTTTAAGAAATAATAAATTTATTAGAAAAAATTTCTTTGATGAAAAAACAATAACTTACACAGAACATCAAGAATGGTTTTCCAAAAAATTTAATAATAAAAAAAACTTATATTTTATTATATCTACCAAAAAAAAGAAGATTGGTTTAATTAGATATGACAAAACTAATTTTTATTATAGTATTTCAATATCAATATTACCCAAATATCAGTCAGCGAATATTGGAAGTGAAGCAATGCTTATTTCTGAAAAATTTATTAAAAAAGGCATGTTAATTGCTAATATTAAAGATAATAATAAAAAATCATTAAGTTTTTTTAAAAAGAATGGTTATACCGTTTTAACAAAGGATAAAGATTATACTCTTTATAAAATAATAAACACCAATGAAAATGAGAAAAATAATATTCTAATTGGCAAAATACAGAATATACGTAGCAACAATAATGTTAATTGGATGGATATTTTAAGAATAGCTTTTGAAAGCTCACCAGATAAAACAAAAAAAGTATTTAAAAATATATTTACTGATGACAAAAATATAAATGCTATTTCAAAAAAATTATTTTCTTAATATTTCTACAAAAGCCTCTATTTTATTTTTTTTTAATTTTGCATTTTTAAATTTAATAATAATTTTTTTAGATTCTATAAATGCTTTTGGGTAATCTAAAAAATTGATATCTAGCATTCTTATTAGATTAAAAGCTTCCTTTAAACTTTTGGTATTTAACAAATTTCCTTGACTTGAATTCCTTCTTTTAAAATAAACAGCTTTGCCTATTTGTTTTTTAGATTTCGGTATTTTTTTTTCAATTTTACTCATCATTATTAATATGGAACTATATAGTCTCTTAAATATTTCTTCTCCTGAGCCTTTTAATGAAAGAAATTTTTTTAAATAAATTTCACCATCATCAATTTTGTTAGTCAATTTAAAGGAGCAAAGCTTTGTACTTTTATGGCCTTTAATTATCATATTCTGTATAGGTGAGCCACCTCGTCCATATGGAAGTGGAGTTGCATGAAAACCTATACACATAAAATTATTTGTAATTTTTTTATTTACTAAAAAATTCCAATGAGGGAAAAAAATTATGTCTGGGTTTATTTTTTTTACATAATTAAAATTTAGCTTATTCTTGTTACTAACAAAAATATAATTTTTTTTTTTTATTTTATGCTTAAAGTATAGATTATTGCTACATACTAATATTGTTTTCATTATTTTATTATTCGTAAAACTTGAAATGCTTCTGCCATATCTAGTCCATTTTGATTCCCCCTATAGTGAGATAAATTTTTAATACCTTTTAATGATCTACTATTGGGATAGCTTAATAGTTCGTCTTTATATGCATCAAGAGCATTTTTTTTTTTTTCCCAAAAATTTTTTATATCAACAAAATAATTGGGCTTAAAAGTTTTTTTTTTATAACTTGCATAATCAGTTGAGGAAGGAATCTCAAATGAAATAATTTTTTTACAAATTTCATTTGTTTTTGGTCTAAAAGCAGTCATGGTTGCTGAAGAAACAATTTGATGATCTATATTTAGGTCTTCGGGATAATGTGTGATTACCATTTCTGGTTTAACTATTTTTTTTGCTTTTTCAATTAATTTAACAATGTCTAAAAATTTTTCTTTATCCATGGCATTGTCTAAGAAATTTCCTGAAATTTTATTAAGCCATTTAAAACCAATAATATTTGCAGCTTTTAAAGAATTCTTATATCTGGTGCCAATTTCTTTTGAAGATGACTTCTCCCTAGACGAAACACCATCAGTCATAGATATTACATAAACATTAAAATTATCAGCGATAAGTTTTGCAATAGTTCCTCCACAACCAAAAGTTTCATCATCTCTATGCGCTACAACTATTAAAACATTTTTTTTCATTTTTTTATAAGTATATTTAATAATCAAAATTTTATGTATAAAAAGAGTTATATACTCTAAAATTAATTATTAATGAAAAAAATTATAATTATCTCAAATACAGCTTTTTCTATTGAGAAATTTAGAGAACATTATTTATCTAAAGTAACTAACTACCAATTTGAAATTTATACTCCAAATCAAATTCCTAGACTAAAGAAAAAACACAGAAATATTAAAGTAAAAAAATTTAATACAAATAATATAATTGGTGACTTTAAAGAGTTGTATAAAATTATGGAAAATACAAACTCTTCAAATATTGTTGTATATTCATATAAATACCAATTAATAGTTTCTATTCTAAAAAAATTTTTTTTTAGAGATTATGATATAATATCAGTTATTGCTGGCCGAGGCTCATGGGATTTAGGCAATATATTCAAAAAATTTATTTACAAAATAATTATTAAGTTAATCACAGATATAAGTAAAATAGTTATTTGTATTAATCCATCAGACTTAAAATATTTTAAAAATTATCATAAAGACAAAAATAAGTTTTTTTTATTACCGACAGAAGGTGTTGAAACAAAAAGTTTCTCCAAAATGAATAATAATACTAGTAATAATTTTATTTTTTTTGGAAGGCTAATTAAAGAAAAGGGAATTGAAGATTATATTGAAGTTGCAAAAATTATAAAAAGAAAGTATCCAGAGAAAAATTTTTTTATAGCTGGTCCAATAAACCAATCCGTTATCGGACAGTCAAAATTTGACAAAGGGACTCTTGCTTTAATCAAAAAAAATGAAAAGCACATAGAATATTTAGGTTTTATTAAAGATTATAAAGACATTTTCCCAAAAATGGATTGTCTAATTTCACCATCTTTTTCAGAAGGTGCAGGAACTTCTGTTATGGAGGCCATGATCTCTGGTTTGCACATAATTGCATATAATAATTCTGGACACAATTATGTTTTAAAGAATACGAAAAATCAAATCTGTAAAATAAACAGTGT
>Ga0114997_10000976_pt1 | contig 23817 bp, 17 predicted proteins | sample ArcticOcean_MG_C_2_FD_87045 | JGI IMG/M metagenome (GOLD analysis project Ga0114997, IMG submission 87045) | Marine microbial communities from western Arctic Ocean - ArcticOcean_MG_CB4_136 | ecosystem: Environmental > Aquatic > Marine > Oceanic | place: Arctic Ocean: Canada Basin | collected... | reverse complement strand
GTTAGTTCATTCTCGCGCGCGTTCACACGAAAACAAAAACTAGAGAAAGAAGAGAAAGAAAAAACGCGCAACCGATCATTTTGTCGTTCGGCTCACATAACGAGAAAAAAAGAAATCGACGACGACGACGACGGCGACGTACAGCTTTCGTCATGACTGAGCGTTTAGTATTGATGGTAGTTCTTTGCGATTTGGAGAAAGTGGTGCGTACAGATGCCGCAAAAGAGGAGCGTAAAATAGCTGAAGACATATGTGTGTGTGAACAAGATTTGTGACGTTTTCGTTTCCCTCTGCTGTTTTCTCTCCTTTCTTTCTTGTGCGTGTGCGTGGAGGTTTCAAATCTCGTCACAACGAACTTTAAAAGGAAGAAAACCTCATCATCAGCATCATCATCAGCAGCAGCAGCAGCAGCGATACAACTCACGATGGTGTCTAAAATGATGGACGACGGAGAGGAAAAGAAGAGCAAGACGACGACAACGACGAAGAAGAGCGTGTTAGAGAGACTAGAGCCGAAGACGAAAACCATACGAAAAGAATCTCGCAATAATTCGCCAACTACTTTTTATAACAATAACAACAACAATTATAATAATTATAATTATAACAGAGGAGGAAGAGGAGATAGAGGACGAGGGTTCTTTGACAGAGGGTTCAACAGCAGAGGTGGTAGTGGCGGAGGTTATCGCGATGGTGGAAGAGCCAGGTTGAAATCATCTTTGTGCAACCAATTCCCGGCAAAGAAAGATGCTGCAACAGGTGAAGTAATTGTACGGTGCTACGGCTGTGTCATCATCCGCGTAACGACAACCGGCGAAACGAGCCTTTACCGAGAAAATGTCGAGTCTAAGAATTACGCCAAAGCTCTGAATGTTATGAATGAATACCTTAAGAAAATCGGTTTCTCTGTGACATCGTCCAGCGAAAATAATACGACGAACGCAGGCGAAGGCGACGATAGTCACATAGTCGATCAAGAAGGAGGAGGAGGAGCTCCTAGATGGAATGTGTCTGGCATGAAGAAATTCATGCTTTTCGTCGAAGGCATGACTTTACCACCGCCTCCGTCACCAGGCCCTGGGAGAGGTTTAGCACTGCTCTTGCCCACGAAAGTGTGAAAACTGGCTTCGACGACGACTCTTTTGCGACGAGGAAGAAGAAGAAGACAGTTTTATTATTAGTACGAAAGTTTTATTTATACGACGTCCAAAATGCAGTTGTATTATTAGTACCAGTGGTACCCGTACCTAGATATGTATTCATGTATTAGGTCATGCTATGTATCCTCAATCTCTTCGAACAAGCCGATAGAATCAGTCGACAGAATTATCTCGTCTAAATCTACCAAGTTTAAATTCGTTCTCGCTGTCGTTGTCGCTGCTTCAAGTTTCAATGCTTCCAGAGCGAATGTAACCACTCGAGCATTCAGTTGAGTGTTCTTTTGCGCGGCGGCGATGTCCGCAAACGATCGCAAACTGCCGATGCCGGTGTTGGTGTTTGTTGGACGCGAAACGATGCCAAAGCCGTTGCAGTTGCTGCTGTTGTTGTTACAGAAAATTTGTTTTTGACGCGACGACGACGACGACGAGCTGCTATTCATACTACTATTCATACTACTACTATTACTGCTACCGCGCGCGGATGATGATGATGACGAATGTGTTCGCATGAATCGAGCCATCTGCCGCGAAATGTTGCTCAACCGGTAAGACATTTCTGCGCTTCTTCTTGTACTTTTTATTAATATTATTGCGGGGGGGGAGGTGTTTGTGAAGAAGGAGCGTATTAAAAAAAGAGGCCCTTGGGGCCCCTCGCTTCCTCATAAAAAAAACGCACAGAGCAACCGAAGTTGTCTTTTACATCGCACACGTACACACACACACACATCTTATACGTACATAATGGTTAAATTTTTGAAAGGTAAGAACGATTAGAAGTATTCTTCCACGGGTTGCGACCGATGGTTCCCTTCGGGATGCGCGTGACGCGCGCCGATTCCGGATTTGTTTTCAGAGAAAGCCCTCCGAGGGGGTGACGGGTCTTTTCCGCTTTGGAATCGCGCTCTGTGTTGACGATGGAAACATCAGACGCTCGTGCGCGTGGTCAAAGTACAGGCTCGAATGCGTTTTTGACAAGATTGCGCGTGTTTGTTGACGATTCATCGTTCGCGCGTGTGCGATACTTCCGACCAAAGCTGTCCACATTTCCTCCTCGATTTGCGGCTTGCTCTCTCCCTCCCTCTCTCTGAACATTGCGTTTTTCCATTCTTCTTTCCACGGGGAAGTCTTCTTTTTCGTTTGAAAGGAAACTAACCAGGTGTATTTTCTCTTCTTCTTTTTTCACACGCGCAGGCGGTAAAGTTGTTGTAGTCACCAATGGCCGATATGCGGGCAAGAAGGCGGTGATTGTCAAATGCAACGACGAAGGTACAAACGCTCGTCCGTACGGACACGCTTTGGTGTGCGGTTTGAGAACCGTACCGAGAAAGATCACGAGAAAGATGGACCAAAAGAAGCAAGACAAACGATCTAGATGCAAGACTTTCATCAAGTACATCAACTTGAACCACCTCATGCCGACGCGGTACTCGTTAGATGTTGACTTGAAGGGGGTTGTGACGCCGGATGTCTTGGACGACGCGACCAAGAAAGTTGCGGCGCAAAAGGAGTCTAAAAAGTTGTTCGAGGAGAAGTTCAAGACTGGCAAAAACCGCTGGTTCTTCACGCGATTGGCGTTCTAATTTAATCTTAGCATATTTGGTAATATAACAAAATCTAGTAGTAATATAATTGCTTTACTTTTGTATGCGCGCTCGAAGGAAAAACAGGCCTTTTTGTTATTATTATTCTATTTGTTTACAACTCGTTACAAACTTTGCCAGACTCTCGAGCGGGTTATGGAAGAGGAAGCGAACTTTCCTCTCGTAGCTACCGTGCACGTTGAGCTTCCTGTTTTTTCCACGCCTCTCGAAGCCATGCACATGTGAGCTGCGGAGATACAAATCATCACGCCAGCCGCAGTCGCATTGGAGTGACTACCAATAACTTTCTCAAAATCATCCGCTAAATCCGAAGTGAGCCGCTCTTGCACTTGCAGACGGCTTCCTTGTCTAGATACTATCGCTTGAACTAATTTTCTATCGAGTGCGTGACCTGGGGAGTGCCAATACGCCACATGAACGACGCCATGAAAAGGTAACAGGTGATGTTCGCACGTTGTCGTCAATAATAAATCTCGCTCAATCGTAAGTTCGGAGACGTCAGATGTCGATGTGGAACTGAAACACCGCCTGAAAGTCGACATAGATGACGATTCTGACACGTTTTGTTGCACTGTCTGCTCTAAGGAAACGTCTCTTCCACAAACCGATTCATTCATCATGGAAGCGTAGTTGAACGCGCAACGCGCGAGCGAAAAAGGAGCTTCAACGCTTCTGCATCTCACAACAGATGATGGCATTTTGTTGTGAATATTCTTGCCGTTCCTGTGATCGTCTCCTGCTGTATCGCTTGACAAGATAGGTGATGATAAAGTAGATGGCGAAGGCGGTGTTCGCGCTCTGCCTTCAAACGAAGTGTACGATGACAGCGAAATATCATCCGCCAAAGCAGAGTTATTGTCTCGCATTGTAATGTCGTCGTCATCATCATCATCGTCATCCTCGTCATCGTCATCATCGTCTCCGCTACCCACGAGAAGATTTTCACTACTAGAGCTAGTTGAAGTTCCGTTTGCTGACTTTAATCCAATCGCTTTGAGAAGTCGGATCGATGCTTCGAGAGCTTTTTTGGGTGGAGCTTTCGAGCTTCCCCGCTCCGACGGAGACGTGCTCCGCCGCGAACTGCCTTCTAAAGGCGACGAAGTATCTTGTATCTTTGCGCGACCCATGCCGAGCAACCCTTCAAATTCGGTCCATCGTCCCTCGCGACACTCTTCATCTTCGTAATCCTCCGCATCGTTCTTCATCGCCGAAGAACGATCAAATTTCTCTCTGCATCTGCCCACGCTCAAACATCCGACGCCGTGACGACTCACGTTTCTAGCAGATGCTGCGTTCGCATTACCTTTCCGTGGTCCTAATAGCGTGGTTTCTAAAACGACTCCAACTCCTGAAGCGCATGCAATTTCTCCAACAGCTTCCGCAATTTCTCGCGCTAAACCTGCTGGATTTTGCACTCTTCGAGCAAATACTTCCGCTACGCGCGCAACTTTACTCAATCCAAGAATGTATCCGTCTTTCGGAACGTAACCTACGTGCACGACGCCGTAAAAAGGCATCATAGAAGTCGAAGAAGTGGAAAATATTGGCACGTCGCGTACTAAAATTATAGATGCGTCGTCGCCTTCTCGTTTTTGTTGTTCTTGTTTTGCTTCTACATTTCGCGTGCTCTCTTCACCCTCTCCGCTCGCGTCTTGTTGTTTCATCGTTATCGGTCTCGAAAGTGTGGGTTCTTGAAACAATGCCGTACCGAGCGCATCGCGGGCAGTTTTTCCGTATCCTTTCATGGCGAATGTCATGGCTTTGGCGACTCGTTTCGGAGTATCCAAGAGACCTTCGCGCGTAACGTCCTCGCCGAGGCCAGCGAGTAAATCTCTCACGCACTCCTCCACGAGGTTCATCCGTCGCTCTTTTGAGACGTCGTCCTCTTCCTCTCCGAGAACTCCTCCCTCGCAGCCACCGACGAGGATGGCGTCCGTTTCTCTCTCCGCTTCGTCTCTCATGAGTGATGAGGATCTCTCTGAGGAGTTTTTTTCGTCGTCCTCGTACTCTATTTCTTCGGCGTGAAAGGCATCATCATCTTCGTGGCACTTCTCCCTTCCTCCTCTTCCTCCTCCTCCGTCGTCCACCGCACATTTTTTTGCGAAGAGCCCACCGGCGTTCCTCGTCGACGTCGTCGTCGTCGGAGTCGGAGTCGCTCTCGGCGCTCTCGGCGCGTGGTTGACTCTCGTGGAATCTTTGCATTCCTCCATAATCATCATCATCGCGTTTTGTTATCTATCTCCAGGGAGCGAGCGCGTGTGTGTTTTTGTGAGTGAGTAGAAGAGGATACACTCGACGACACGACGCTCGTCCTTAAATGGAATGGACACTTTTCGGTTGGTTTTCACGGCCCAAAAACAGGATAACGCGAAAATCTCTTTCACTGAAGAAAAGCCAAAAAGCGATTGAGAGGTCGGTCCCCTGCGAAAAAGGGAGAGCTTTTTGACTGAAAACTGACTTTCTTTTCGGAGAACGACCACGAACAACGTCACAACTTATACGACGATCTTCTGACGGACCGAGTGTAACTTCTCATTCTTTAGAACATAACGAGAAAAGAACTCTTTACTTCCGAGCGCGCAGCAGCTTAAAATAACAGAAAGAGAAAGAGAGAGAGAGAGAGAGATAAATTTCTCTAAACTGGACACGCATTTTTAGAAGCGATAAGTAAGCAGTGTGTGTGTGTGTTGGGAGGTTGCTTTTTCTAAACATAAAAACAATCATGTCTTCTCAAGCGATGACTTTTGGATCGAAGACGACGATTGTCGCCTCTTCTTTTTCTTTGAGAACGAGCGTCCGCAGAAATGTCAGATCGAACCGAACGACGACGACGAAAGCGCAGCAGCAACAACAAAGACGACTCGCCATCGGCTCGAACAATCATCATACGTCATCGATGATGGTAAAATCTTCCCCGGCGTTGAGATCGAGAATCGTCGGTAAATCTTCCACCGACGAGGATGGGTTCTCCGGGACGGTTGTTTTAGACGTCGACGAAGTACCGGATGAGTGCGATGTGAGGAATCCGGACCCGAAAAAGTGCGAACCAGTGCGCTTAAAGATCGACGACGTGTGGTACGACGCCAGAGGGTGGGCGAAAGCGCATCCGGGAGGTGAAAGATGGATCCACTTCTTTGACGGTCGAGATGCCACGGATGCCTTCTACGCTTTACACTCGTACGGTCCAAACGGTGCCGACTTAGCCCTTCGAAGACTCAAAAAGTTACCAAAGTGCGACCCGCCGGCGGATACTTCCAAGCTCCCGACGGACCGACAATACGAAATCTCCATGGGTTTCAGAGAATTTAGAAAGAAGCTCGAGGCTGATGGGTTTTTCAAAAGAAACGCGGTCAAGGAAATCTGGGCACTGTCGCAAGTTGTCGCTTTATACGGCGTCGGAACCGCTGTCGCGTACTCCCACCCGATTATTGCAACCGTGCTCTTGGCGCTCGGCGCGGTTCAAGCTGGTTGGCTCGGACACGACTACGTCCACGGTAGAGGCAAATTATGTGATTCTATGAGATACATGCCGACTTTATTGAACGGTCACTCTGTTGAGTGGTGGACGCAAAAGCACTCCATGCATCACACGTTTACGAACGAAGAGGACATGGATGGGGACGTCATGATGGAACCGTTTTTCTATCTCAGACATCCGAAAGATTCCGGAAGGCCAGACTCTCCCATGCGCAAGTGGCAACACATCTACGGTTACCCTTTGTTGTCCATCATGTACTGGCTCTGGAGATCGCACTCTGTCAAGGTTGCGTTTAAAGAAAAGAGGTGGAAGGAAATCTTTTTTATGGGTTTGAACTACGTCTGGTTGGCGACGTGCATGCCGTGGCAAGTCGCGCTCGGCTCGGTCACGTTGGGCGGTTTCATCGTCGGCTCTTTGGTCAGCGCGACGCATCAATCTGAAGAGATTATGGACGCCTCCAATGCGGGTGAATACGTCGACGGTCAGTTTCGATCTACCAGAGACGCTGAAACTGTCTTTGGTCCTCTCGAAACCTGGATCTGGGGCGGCATGGACACTCAACTCGAGCACCATCTCTTCCCTACTATGCCGAGATACAACTATCACAAATTGCGACCGATTTTGAAAGCGTGGGCGAAAGCCCAAGGTATTTTGTACCGATCGAGTCCGTCGACGACTATCATTTCGGATAACTGGAAGCTTCTCGATAAAATCGCTCACCAAGCGTAAGAAAGAAACGCGCCCCTGTCGTGTATTTTAAAAAACATTTTATTATTATAAAAAGGAGAAGCTCGCGGATTTTTGCGACGAAGCGGGGGAAGATAATACACTGATAATAATAATATAAAACTTTATGATTTTAGGAATCAAAATTGATCGAATACGAGACGAAAGAAAGAACGAAAAGAGTGAATGATTCGTCGCGTCGATGTGATTTGTGCGAGTGCGTGTTGTAGAGGAATATATTTTAATCAAATAAAAGTCCAACTAATACTGATTTACAATCGAGCACCCAGGGGGGACTGTTATGTCTTCGCCCCCGCAAAAAAAAAGCAAAATCTCTCTACCGACGTGTCACCTTGGGAAAGAGCTCACGCGAGAATCGAACCTTTTCCGAAAATTCATCCGGCATTCTTTTCCGCCTTGTGCGCGCACTTTCTTTAAAAGAGAAACCATCATCCATAATGTTCGCGACGCAATCTTTAACCAAGCAATTCAACTCGACGGCGACGACGACGAGTTCGTTGACGCGCAAGCAACAAAAGCAATATCGAAGACGCGCGGGGAACCAAATCACGCGCGCGTCTTCTGCCAACGTTGAAAAGCCGAAAGATTCTCCACCACCAACTTCTTCGGCAACTGCGACGAATCCTCCGAACCCGCCGAAAAAAGAAGATCGCAAAATTGTCAACGGTCAAGACGTTCCATCTTTCGAGGATATCTCCACCGCGCACTTCCGAATCAGTTCAGGTACGTTTCCTCTCTCTCTCCCTTTCTCTTTGGTTTCCGTAGATGAGAGATTTGGTGGATATCAATTTTCCTTTTCTTCAAAATGGGTGCCACTAATCTCTCCTCTTCTTCTTTTTCTTTTTTTTCTCGACTGATGAGAAACAAAACATTTGTAAAATAATACTCTGTCTGTGCGTTGGAAACTTATAACTGACTCTTATCATCATCATCATCATCATCGTCATCATCATCAATTAACAGGTGTGGTCCGAACGCGATGCGTCGAGTCTCACGCCATGTCCAAGGCCACCGGAAGCAGAATTTTCTTCAAGCACGAGTGGGAACAACGCACCGGGAGTTTCAAAGAAAGAGGGGCGAGAAACGCTTTGATGTCTATGTCGGACGCTCAGAAGAAGAAAGGTGTCGTCGCCGCATCCGCCGGTAACCATGCGTTAGCGTTGGCCTACCACGGAGCTAAACTCGACATTCCAGTTACGGTTATTATGCCTTCGATTGCCCCGTTGACGAAAATTACCAAGTGCAGAGACTTGCAGGCGAGAGTTATCCTCCACGGCGCGACGATTGCAGACGCCGCAAAGTACGGCAAAGAAGAGTACGAGAAGAAGGAGGGGTTGAAATACATCAACGGCTTCGACGATTTTGAAATCATCTCTGGTGCGGGCTCAATGGCTCTGGAAATTTTAGAAGACGTCAAAGACGTGGATGCCATCGTCATCCCAGTCGGAGGCGCCGGTTTGATTGCTGGTTGCGCTTTGGCCATTAAAACGTTGAAGCCAGATTGCTTAGTCGTTGGCGTTGAAGCCGATCGATGCCAATCCATGAGCGCGGCGTTGAAGGCTGGTAAACCTACGCTCGTTCCTTCTGGAGCTACTTTAGCGGACGGTTTGGCTGTGCCAACCGTCGGACCGCGATCCTTCGAGACGTGCAAAGATTTGATCGACATCATGGTGACGGTTTCAGAGAGAGACATCGCGACGGCGCTTTTACGATTGGTAGAGTTGGAGAAACTCGTCCAAGAAGGTGCGGGTGCTTCAGGCTTAGCGGGTATTTTGGCAAATAAGATACCGCAATTAAAAGGTAAAACCGTGGCAGTTGCGCTGTGTGGAGGTAACATCGATACGACCACATTAGGATACTGCATTGAACGCGGCTTGGTCGCCGACGGGAGACTCATTAAATTTGAAGCCGTCGTGAGTGATCGTCCGGGAGGTATTGCGGGATTATGCGGGGTTATCGCGGACGCAGGAGCGAGTATTAAGCACATGACTCACGACCGCGCGCGCCTTGGTGAAGAAAGTCACTCCGTGTTGGTCACGGTCGAGTGCGAGTGCACCGGTCGGGAAATGGGGAAGGACTTGATTCAGCGCTTGGACAAGAACTACAAAATCATCAGCACGAGCATGTTGTAAAACAAGAAGGGATCATTATAAAGTTGAAGGAGAGAGAGGATGAGAGACGAGGAAAAGTCCATTTACTTTAAAAAGCCTACATTATTATTAATGTTCTTGTTGTTGTAATACTTATAAAAACGCGGGTCGAGTGTGAATTTTTTTTATCAATAAAACTACAACACCACTGAAACATTATCATCGAACACAACGTGAATCGATGAAGAGGAAAGTATAATAAGAGATGCGTAAGGTTTTGTCTAGAACTCTAGAAGCCAAAAAACCTGTTTTAAAAAAGTGCCCTGATCGAGAATGCGCTTGATAGCAAACCTTGACCCCGATTTATCTATAGATTTAACTACACACGCCAAAAATCGGATAAAAGTGCGTCATCATGAAAGATGTAACATTACTTCATGAATTCGTTACGGTCACCCAGACGTCTGGGTGATCGAGCGGATAATATGCCTCGTGGGAAGATAAGGCGTCTGCAGCATTGCCACAGTGCACGTGACCCCCGAATGCGTGGAAAACGCCATTTTTGAACGCGGCGCCGAATCGAAATCTCGCGGTGGGGATCAATTGGCGATCCTCCCAAGCGTCGTGAGCAACAAAGTATTCCTCGACATGATGCGTGGCAAGCTGGGTAGCGCTGTTATCGGTGGTGTTCGTTTCGCCCCCAATTGCAAGCAACGAGTTCGCGATCGGATTGGCGACGAGTTGAAAATCGCCTCTGCTGTTCTTCATTTCAGCGTGCGCTGAAGTCCAAACGTCCGTCAACACGTCGAGCGAATAGAGCTTTGACTGACTCACATAGGGTACCGCCACACCGGTTAGGGTATCGTGCCAGCCTCCTGCGAGATAAATACTGTTTTTCAACGCCGCGCAGCTCACGTCCCCTCTTGGATCCGGAAGATCCGAAGTTTTGACCCACTCGGAAGACAACGGTCCAGCGAGCTTATACACCGAGTTCAATACCGAATAGTCTGCTCCGTAACCACCCATGAGATAAATAGCGTTGTTAGATCCAGTAGCCGCGCATGCATCTTTGACGACTGATGGCAAGCAACGTGTTTCTGTTTCTGTTCTCCACGTCTTCGTGTTGACGTTATAAACCATCGGACAGAGCTCGTCGGTATCCTCCTCGTATCCGCCGTCCACGCCCGGGGTAACAGCGGAGATGCCGCCAAGGATCCAAACTTCGTTTTGATTCAGGTCGTTCTTCATGACAGCTGCGGCGTAACGCGCTCTCGCTGCTGGCATGTTAGCCATGTAATCGTATGAATCATTGATGGAATCGTATCTGAGCACTGTATTGAGATACGCCCCGCTCTCATTCTTGCCTCCGAAAATATAAACGTAATCCGTTTTATCTCCTTCAATAGAAACGGCTTGGAAATCCGAGCGCGCACCCCCTTCGAGACGCCTCTTATGATGCCACACTCCAGATCCTCGAAAAAATGAGAACGAGTTCTCGTTACTTGATAAAGGAGACGGTTTTCCAATCGAGAGTCTCACTCCGGTCACACCGTTAGTGTCGTTTTCAAGGTCCCGGACCGTCTTGGCGGCATTAGTGTCGTTTTCAAGGTCCCGAACCGTCTTGGCGGCGTAAATCGACAGCGAGAACGCGATGAGCAAAACTATCAAGTGGACCGCGTTGTAAATGGTCGTGAATAACGACGAAGACTTTGAAGAACGATATCCTCCTCCGCTGGAATTGGGCATGTTCATCATCACTTCCGAATCTGTCGAGTCCATCTCGTTTCTTTCTACGGAAGAAAAGAGTGAGGAAAAGGTGCACGGGCGATAAAAACGACGTCACTTTTTCTCTGCAAAAGTACGAGCAAAGTAAGCACGACAAACGCTAGGAGCTTAAATATGCGTATTCTTATCGTACATCTACAACTTAATAAAGCTAAATTTGCAGTAAACTTCTGTGCAATTCTCCAGCTTCTGCCCCTTGCGTCATGACAAACAATCGCAACGAACTTCCGAGAGACTTGGAAAGTTCGGTGTGAAACCAGAGCAACTCGTTTTCCATATTCGACTTGGCGGTCTCGTATTTTTTAAACAACGTCGTCTTCTTGACTCGATAATCGGCTACTTTCAATTCGAGTCTTCTTTTTTCCTCTCGTTTCGGTCCAGCGTCCGGTAAGCCTAGGGAGGAGATCTTGTACTGGTTCCTCGCTATGCTCTGTAACGTGTGATTGTATTCGTCTACTATTTTTTTCCTCGCCGCGAGCGCGTTGACAACCTCCATGATCAGTTGCAAAGACCCGCTAATCTTTTCAAGGAACAATCTATTTCTATCGTGCTTGAGGTCGGTGGTTTCCGGGGTATCGTCGCTTTGCGCTATGCGGGAGAATGTATTTGCAGCCTTTCTCCAGCAAATGCCTTGTCGCGATGAAGATGAAGACGCCGTCGACCAGTTCGCCTTCGCCGCTCCCGAAATGCGTTCAATGATTTCTACTCCTCTCGTTTCGTGCTCTTGCATGGTGTTGAACACCGTGGACAAATCCGAAAAGTACTCCGTCGTTTTCTCTTTATGTCTGATTACTTTTTTCGCCGAGGCGAGCATTTTTTCCGTTCTTTCTCGAAGTGAAGATATGTACTGACAAACCTCGGCGTGCAGCGCCGGTTCCCGAAGCGTTCCTTCGACGTCAAATAGATGAGAGCCACCTCCTAATTCACCGTCAGACGTTTTACTCGCTATGGTATCGTTGATGGATGAAATCACATTCGTAACGCTACCGAAAATGGATGAAATCGCGGAAGTTGTTTTCTTTTTAACATCTTTCGTCGTCGAGAGCTTCACCTTGTTATACGTCGTGTTGCTCTTGGAGCAGTCGAGAAAATCATACAAAGCTTTTGAGCGCGACAGAAGAGGATGCATCGAGATCTTCGCTATAAATACTCTCAGTAACGTCGCGCGCGAAGCAATTGCGGGCGATTTTGGATCATCTAAAGGAAACGTCGTCTTTGGTGGTAACGTTGGCACGATCACGCCGGCGACTTCTTCGACTAAAGCTTGATACAGCTTGTTGAACTGTGAAAACCGTCGTCGAACTAAACCAGATTTTCTGGCATACGTCGGTAACGTCGTCCAATACGAAACGCCAAAGACTATGTGCGCGTTTAATCCTTCACCTCTGCGCTCTGGTGCGCCTACCTCTACGTGCATGCGATTGCTTTCTTCTCCTTCTTCTTCTTCCTCTTCTTTTTCTTCGTCGCCTTCTTCTTCTTTTCCTTTTTCATTACTGTTGTTGTTGTTGTTGTCGTGCAGCGGTACAGAAATTTCCACATACGCGGAAGACGTCTCTGGTTCTAGTCCTGGATCAACGTGCGCCTCGAAATCTGAAAGAAACGCTCCCTCGCTGTCGGCGTCGTCTTCTTCTTCGGCGTCGTATGTTCCGTTGTGGTGATGGTATCCATTTCCCCTCGAATGCATTTTGAATTGAGACAGAATTTTGAGAGGAAAAAAAGTATGGTATCTCCTTATAACTTTGAAGAAGCCATTTGGAACAATTTCGGAACAAATAACGGAAAAAAAGAAACAAAACTTCGCACCGCGCGCAAGTATACGACGTATTCTATTTACTATCAAGACATCACGAAGCCTTTCGTGTGCTCGATCTGACAACATCAACGCTACCGGCCGATGTCTGATAGTGTTTTTGTTTGATTGTATACACGCACATCCATCCGTCGCTTTCAAACACATCGACCGAGGAGATTCCTTGCGACAATGACGACTTCAAACTCTATTGAAGAAGAACAAACGCAATAATAATAACAAGAAGAAGAAGAAGAACGAAGGACGTTCTCTTCACGCGCTTGTTCAGGCATATAGCAGTAAACGATCGTTAAATGCGCGTTGTTTGTATCGCTTCGGCGTCCAGAGCAGCTTGGACTGCATCTGATGACGTTGGGACTCAGAAGAAGAAGAGAAGGAAAACTGCACTCATTTCTTTGCCTCTCCTTCGTCGTCCCTCGAGAAAAAAATGCATGGAATACGAACAGATACTACAGACGAAAGAAAGAGGAGAAAGGAATGCCTTCGCCTTGTCTACCGCCACCGTAGGTGCACACTTTGATGACGTGAGAGCATCACGACATCGTCGCAGGGGTGAACATGTAAAGGCTTTCGCGACGACGTCCGTGACGACAGAGGACGGGGGGAAGAACGACGCGCAAAAGATAGCAACAACAACAACGAAAAAAAGATCGCCATCAATCGCACAAATTATGATAGCAGTCGTTCGTGCGTTCTTACTCTCGCTCGTTGTCGCAGCATTTGTCGTGTATGGCACGAGAATATATTTTGGTAAACCAATTAATATACCTGGTTTTAGTTCTGGTTTTACGTCTGGCATTCTGCTTTTCTCGCAACGCGTCGCCATGGTTGCGTGCATGCGATTTATGCTTGGAAACGTGAAGAAGTTGACATCATTTATGCAGCATAAGAAAGAGATTGATAGCAGTGGTGTTAGTAGCAAGGATAGTAATGGTAGTAATCAACGTATTGGAATCGACGGGTACGTGAAAAGGTCCATCGCGCGAGCGGTGGGTAAATTTAAAGCAAATCCAAAGGGCGCGATGTTTATTCCGGTCGTCGCCGCGTTTGTCGGTTACATCACAAATTGGCTCGCGGTGAAAATGATCTTCTATCCCGTAGCATTTTGGGGACCAGCATTCTGGCGAGCTTTGGAAGGGAATTTGTATGGATTCGACGTGTTGAGTCCTCTAGGAGCAATAGGGTGGCAAGGCATCGTGCCGGCAAAGGCGCCGCGAATGGCTTTTACCATGGTCACCATGGTCACGGAAAAGTTGATAGACGTGTCTCAGACGTTCTTACGTTTGAATCCAGAAGATATTTCAAATCTACTCTTCTCTAGAATTCCGGAAATTGCGCACGCCATAGCTAGTACGCTCACGCTGAACAAATTTCCGTGGGCGATGGATATAGCGAAGAATGCTGTTCCTACACTTCCTGGACCTTTGCTTTCAGAGTTGCACGAATCTATAGTCTCTAAGTACCTCTCCGGGTTCGTCGTTCTCTTACAAGCGAATGTTGAGCGAGTCATTGATTTGAAGGAGTTGGTAGTTACGGAGATGAGCGTCGATCGATCCGTTTTGTGCGAATTGTTCCAGCGATGCGGTCGCGCTGAATTGAAGTTCCTCACGGATTCCGGATTCTTTTTTGGATTTTTGCTCGGTCTCATTCAAATGGTCGTGTGGATGTTTTACGATAATCCCTGGACCTTGACAATTGGTGGCACAATCGTTGGATACTTGACGAACTGGATAGCGTTGAAATTGATATTTGAGCCAATCGAACCCGTGTATTTTTGCGGCTTTAAACTGCAAGGTTTGTTCCTTCAAAGACAACACGAAGTTTCGGGTGAGTTTAGCGACCATCTCGCAGAGAACGTGCTGACGAGCGAGAAGATTTGGAACAACATTTTCACCGGCCGGAAACGTCCAGAATTTGACGATATGCTCGAAATGTACACGAAAGACTTCGTAACGAAAGAAGGCTTGGAGCGAGGATTAGATTCATTAGGGGAATCCACAACGGATGTTCAAATTATTCAATCGGTAAGTGAGGAACTTTCGAAAGAGTTGCCAAAACACGTGGAAGTATTGCATGAGTACACGGATGAAACTCTCGCGTTGAAGGAGCTCATGCGTGAGCGCATGGAACTCATGACGCCCAAGGAGTTTGAAAGAGTTTTACATCCAATATTCGAGGAAGACGAGATGACGTTGATAATCTCCGGCGCAGTTCTCGGAGCTATAGCTGGTTTTTTGCAACAAATCTACACTGTAGCAATAGAATCGACGACGACGTTGACGACGACGACTAGCTCAACAACTAACGATGAAAAAGAATAGAACGGTAATAGTTGACCCAAAGAAAAAATAAGTTGTAATCTCTTTTGTATTTTTTGTCTACTTCAAAAAGATGATTTATGCGCCTTCTCTGGTGAAACCAAGTGTATCGAGGTGCGAAACCTTGTGCTATTATTGTCAAGCTCATGTGCATGCATTGCGCGCACGCACATTCCCTCAATCTTGCCCTATCTAAGTACAACTTTATGCAAACGCAGAAATTAGCTTCCTCTTGTACGTCGCCATAAATTGCGCGATGAACGCCTCTATGTGAATGATTGCTTTCGAGCCGAGCTGAAGTTTATGTTCAAATTGAGCGGCCCAACGAATGACTTCGTGCTTCATCTCATCGTCTAATCGCTTCGACAAATAAAAGCAAAGCGTCTGGAAAATCAAAGTCGGCGGAATATAATTCACGAGAAGCTCGTAAATACGACCTCGGACTTGTAAAAGACGTTTCGGACTTTGCTCGGCTAAAATTTCAGCCGCGATTTGGGCGATGTACAACTCCCAATCCGTCGTTTGCACGGACTGCGTTTCTTTGAATGGATAATTAGCAACTCTACACGCCTCCAGTGCCAGAATAGCCCGACGCAAATCGCGTTTCGCAAAGACGGCGACTTTTGAACAGAGCTGTGGAGGAAGCGTCAATTTCTCCTTGGCAGCGATGTCGTATAAAACCTTTTCAATATCTTCCGCTCGAGGAGCTGCAACGCGGACGGGTAAACATCTACTGCGCACCGCCTCTAATACTCTATTTACTGAGTCTGCAATTAAAATTAATCTACACGCCGATGAGTATTTCTCCATGGTTCTTCTCAAGCCGTGTTGCGCCTCTTTTGAAAGTTTATCGCATTCGGTGAGTACGAGTATTTTGTATCCTGCGTTTCCTTGCGCATCGATCGGTCGAGAGCGCGCCATTTCTTTAATAACCTCTTGCACGACGTATCTATCTTTATATCCTGCATCCGATGGATTGATTTCAATGTGATAATTTGAGCTTTGCGTCATTAAATCGACTTCAATTTTTCTCGTAGACGTCGCATCGATTTTCCACGTTTTCTGTTCGACTTTTGTCTTGTGAGCGCCTGGGCCAAAGATTGTGCTCAAGAGCGCGAGGACGAGCGATTTCTTCCCAGAACCCGACGGACCGTAAAACAACACTGCAAAAAAGAGAGAAAAGAGGAGTAAATCGTGAGTGTGGCGAAAAAGGAGCAATTTCAACGCGGATAGACGTAAAGAAGAGTGCGACTTTTAAAAAAGAAACGCGCTCTAGAGAGAAAGAGAAAGAGAAAGAGAGAATTTTGAAAAGCACGCAAAAGAGAGTTTGAAAATTTCCCAGCAAAAGGGAAGAAAAGGACGCACAGTGTGGACAGTCTCCATCCTTGACGAGTTCTTTCACGTGATTTGCGACGCTCGCGTTGACGTGCTCGCACTGATTAAGTTCGATTGGACGATATTTATCTACCCAAAGGGACATGATGTAAGATGAGATGAGATTTTGGGAGGTGTTTTTTATGATGCTGGAAAAAACACATAAAAGAAGAAGAAAAGAAAAGTTTGCAAAAAAGGCGAAAAGCCAAAAAGTAAATAAAGAGAAACACACACAAGATATTTCCCCCATGCATAATCTCTTTATTATCCCAAGCGCGTTGATCTACCTTTGGAAAGGATAGAATTTAGTGTAAAATTAATATCGTTATTCATGAACATGATTGCAGTGCGCATGAGTTCTGTGCCGGTCAAGGCGATGATCTCTTCACGTTCTTCTTCCTCTTCCAAGACGAAGAAGATGACGACGAAAAATTCTTCCTTCATCGCGATGAAGAAAAGAGGCAATAACGTTATTCCATCGGCAACGGCTTCCGATTGGGATACGTTCTCCGTTTTCTTACGAAAGCAGTGCGAAGCTGCCGCGAAGGAAGGCACCGATTCTAAAAAATGGGACGACGTCCGCGCCATCAACTCTGATGCAAAGTCCGTGTACTATCAAAAGTTCCCATCCGCCTCGGCAACGAGTTCTTCGAGTACAGAAGCTGGCTCTGCGATGGATTCGGGCATGGATGAGTTTTGCGACGGTAACGAAGACGCCGCAGAGTGCAAGGTTTTCGATTAACTAGATCATGGTCGTTGTTATGAAGTGCTTTACTTTGCCGCTATTTATATAATATATCTTTCAACGACATTATCACGCGGGCGGCGGCGGCGTAAAAACTAGTTTCGTTTTTGTGCGATGGTGCGTTGGTGCCTCTGCCTTCCCAACATCTTTTTGCTTTTTCTACCCCAAATTTTCCTCAAAATCAATCACATCATCTTTGCCTACTAAACCTGGAAAGAGGGAACTCGGGAGAAGTTGAAGGCGAATATGCCGCCAACTGCGAGTAAGAAGGCGTCTAGGAAACAGAACAAACTCGTCCGTCTCACCTTGATCTGTGTCGCAGTAGTTGTCGCGTTTTACAAATTCGATCAGGTTCACTCAAACTATTCGCTCTCTTCGCACCAGTATAGCAACTATCACAACTACGAAAGAGATACCCTCGAGGATGGTGGTAGCAGCATAGAAACGAGCAGCAGTAGTAGTAGTGATAATAATAATGTAGCGTCCTTGTCTGCTGGAAAAGAGGATATATACGACGAGTTTGGGGAGAAAAAAGCAACCGCGCGCGAGGAAGTAGAGGACGACGACGAGGTCCTTTCTTCTTCTGTCTCTTCTTCTGCTCAGCTTTCGTCGAAAGCAGCTCACGGTGGACGGCGCTCGAAGAAAGGTGGAAGCAGAAATGGTGGTGGTAGTAGTAGTGGTAGTAGTAGTAGTAGTAGTGGAGTCATGGAAAACGATCACGTGTCGCTCTTATCTCGCCTGAGAGGTAACAAAGCCGGGGCGGCGAGGAAGGACGGCGCGTACTCGGCGGGAACGAACTACGGGTCAGCTTCGCTCGGTGATTCCGCGCAAAGGAAAGCGGCTTTGGACCGCATTCACAACACGAGACTCCGCAATGTTGCAGAGTTTGATAAATACGTAGAAAGTTTGGAACAAAAAGGAGTTTTACAAGCGTTCGGGTTCACTGGTTCGGATGAGACGCACATGATGCCTTCAAACGACCACGATTTTGCCGTGGACGACGGCTCGTGCGCCGGCGATAACTGGTGCGGACGACACGGTGTTTGCGTGCAATCGAAATGTTTGTGCGTGACACTTTGGGAAGGCGAACGATGCGAGAAACCAAAACACATGCCAAGTGGCATGCACGCTATTTTTAAAGGACACCACATAGTTAATAGAGAGCGATTGAGAGAAATAGATGACATGGTTTTGCGATACCAGACAAACCCAAAAGCTTCCGGAGGTACGCACGCGTTCGCTTTACCGGTGAGCAAAGATTTGGTGCGTTTTGCTCCGGCCAAAGATCCATTCCGTGGACGCGTGTATAAGCGATGCTCGGTGATAGGAAACGCGGGGATGTTGAAAAAGTACAAATTTGGACCGACGATAGACTCGACAGATTTAGTCATTCGCTTCAATCTGGCTCCGACGGAAGGGTACAAAAAAATAGTCGGGACGAAAACGACCCTACGCTTTGTGAACACTATCCACGCCGGGTATCACGAAGATAACGAAGTCGATGTCATGCAAATGCAATCTCAAGTAGGCGTTCAACTCTACATTAAGTTCCGAAAAGAGGCGCCGAAACAACCACTCGTCGCGTTTGATCCTCAATTCTCAGAGTTTGTTTCTTCCAACGTCGCAACCTTACCGACAGGAGGGTACTTTGCCATTTGGTTTGCCTTGTGTAACTGCGTGAAAGTGGACGTGTATGGGTTTCACTTCAGACCTGGATATGGCGTTTCGCATCACTATTTTAACGCGGAAAAACCAAGAAAAGGGAAGGTGGCCATCCACGATTACGATTTGGAATACGCGCAAATCAAAAAGCTCGCCAAAAAAGGATTTTTAACGCTAGCTGAACCTTGCGTGAGTGGATGTCCAGAACACACTGGTATTAAGCCAGCAAACCTGGCACCCGGTGGATCGTGCTCGTGCAAAGCAAATAATCCTTTGCCAGTGGCGTTGCCCGGATTTTGCAGGCCTCCGGGAACGTGGAGTTGCTTCTTAAAATGCAACGGCGGTGAATCGGAATGTCCTGGCGGTTTACACGTATACGTCAAGGATTCAGCTAAATTAGATAAAGTAGGCATTCCCGTTGAAGCAGTTGACAATGGCGACGCTGGTGATTGTCCGGCATCAATGAGAGATGAGGCTTATAGCGAGTTACGCAAGTGTGCGGTGATGAGCGACGTGCCCAGTGAATTTTTATCGAAGCATTATTTAGTTTAGTAAAGAAGAAGAAGAAGAAGAAGGTTGTAATGAGCACACGTAGAAAGAAAAGAAAAGAAAAGAAGAAACTAAAATTCTCTGAGGAATCGTACGATCATCGAATCATGAACATCTATGAACTCTCCTTCTATTAATCTACATCTTCGATGTTATCCTCCTCCTCCACATCTTCCAAGCGATTATCCATTTCATCTATATCCTCGCGCGTGAATAAACTATCGCTAATGATTCTATCTTCGTTTCGTCTATATCCTTCCTCAATGATTTTCTTGAACGGCAAATTCGTCGCGACGAATGCTTCAAAACTTCCCTCATAATAGCTATGTCTGCTCCGGAATTTATTATGGCGAAGTTTTGGCGCCCACATTAATTCTCTCAGTCCCCTACTTGAATCTTCTACTTCTTTTGCTTTCCTACTCGCACTCGGCGCTCTCAATGGTCTCCAAGATGATTCTGGTGGACGCGACTGCACAGATACACAACCGCGAGCGGCTACACTCGAAGCTAGTCTATCTAACACGAGCGATTGGGATTGATCGCCATCACCGTATTTCCATCGTTGGCTACCGCAGCTAAACACGTCCGCATCACTCACGTGCTTCAAAAATTGCGACAGCGCGTCAATCTTCCTGTTATCTATAAAATCTGGCGTGTTTTCAAACAGGAAGTCAATAACTGTCTTGGGGGCGGCATCCACTCGCGCCCGATTCAATGTGACTTCAACCTCGGACTCAAGCGCATCATCTGACGGTTTCCGTTTGGCGTACAAAAATTTACCGAGCGCGTGAAAGAGTGAGATGCTCGATTCCTTTTTGCGTTCTTTATCACCATCGTCATTATCAATTCTCGCTTCCTCGCGATTGCGTTTCTTCGTGTTCTTCTTCTCGTTCTTTTTCCGTTTTGCGTACATATCGCCAACGATGCGCGCGTAGAGCAACTGAAGAGAAAACATGAGAGAACGTACATCTCCATTACACTCGAGAACAAGATTTTCAACGTTCTCGAGCATTTTCGACTTTATAGAGGATAAGCCGTCAAAATCATCATCTTCGTCGGGAAGACTTTTAAGAAATGAACCATTCTTCGTCGTTTCGGAGGAAAATTCCAAGTTGATGACGCGTTTCGCAGCATCTTCGAGCGATTTCTTCGTGCACGGATTTAACTTGATCTCTAATAAATATTCCGAGAGATTTTGACGATTTTGTGCACCCATGCGCTCCAACTTTTCGTGAATAATACGCCTGACGAATTTAAGTCCATCGCTCTTCGACTCGTTTCCGAAAGAAACAAAATCGCCTTCGCCGACGTCTGACGATGATGAAAAAACGACAGGCATTCTATTCTTTGCGGACGAGGAGACGAGCCCTTCGATTGAAGCAACAAATTTGCTTCTACCGCGTTCATCTCCTTGTGCCACGGTCGGAACATCTCGAATCAAAATAACTGTGCCTCTGCTTCTCTTGTTGCCGCCTCCGATAACGTTTGATACAATCGCGTTGTACTTCGTGCTTCGGTTAAGAAAGTTGACGAAATCCTCAATTTTACTCGTGTAGGCATCGCCACCGTCGAATCGATTCTCGTTCGTTGTCGATACGTTCTCGTTATAAATCGCTGGTGCCGGAGGTTTCCATTCGAGCACAGAAAAGCACTTTTCTTTCGCCAAAGTTACAAACGTTGAAGCTTTGCCGCAGCCGCTCGGACCAACTAAAAACAACACCGCCGGTCGTTTCGATGTTTTACTGCTCTGTTTCTCTAAAAAATCAATCATTACTTCAGCCTTCTTCTTAGGAACGACAACTTCAGTGCACGAACGTGGATGATACTTCTCTGGCCACGACGTCGTTTGCGTGATAGGTTTTGAGTTTTTACTCGTTTCCATCGTCTGAATTCGTTGTTGTTGTTGTTTTTCCTTTTTTAAATTTGCGACGAGCGTCGACTTCCTCAGGTCCAGACGGCGACCTCCCGGCATCTTTGATTATTCACGAGACAGTGCGTGTTCTCCTTTACTACTCTCGCATTGTGTATTGTGAATGCATTTGAGCTCAGTAAAGTAAAGCAGTAAAGAAGAAGAAGAAGAAGAAGAAAAAGAAAAAGAAAAAGTGCAGACAAATTTAACGAAATAACGAACTACCCAAGAAAGCAAAATCGACAGAACAAATGCGCAAGCAAAAGAAGTGTTCATATATATAAATCATCCCTTTTTGCTTTTCTCGCGTCGCGCTAAAGTGTTGAACGAGGTGAGAAGATCAAGGAAAAAGACCGTCGCGAGAAAGAAGATGGAAGAAGAAAAACGAGAGCAAAAGAAGAGAGAAGAAAGACGGAAGAAAACCCCTAATGACGATGGAGGCGGCGAAGACGAAGAAGGAGAAAAAGAGGCGGAGAAAGATACCGAGAACAATGATGCTGTGGATGGAAAAGACGAAGAAGAAATAGAAGAAGAAGACAGCTTGTTGCCCGAATCGTTCGGGCAGCGACCGGCGAAGGATAAGCAACCTCGTCAAGTCGTGGAAAAGATTTTCGTAGATTTAGACGAACTCGCGAAGAACAATGATTTCAAACCAGAAAACTGCGAGAATAAGAATTTAATTGTCATCGATTTGAACGGGTTACTCATGCAAAGGAGTTTCAGTCCACTCGGTGCATCTACTTCCGGTTTTAGAATTGATCAGGATGCAAAAGTAGGTAACTTTTACGTATACAACAGACCTCACATGAAAGAGTTTCTGGACTTTTTACACGAGAATTTCACGGTAGGGGTTTGGTCGAGCGCTACGGAATACAATGCGAGAATGCTAGTACGCCATCTTTGGGGTAAGAAAAAAGAAAAGCAGCTCGCGTTTGTATGGGGACAAGAAAAATGCACGAATGTTGGCGTTTTTACGGAGCCAAGGGTCAAGCCCGTCTTTTTAAAGGAACTCGATAAATTATGGTCGCACAACGCCGAGATGGAAAAGTTTAGAGGCGGTAACACGGCGCTGATCGACGACTCGCCATATAAAGCGGTGAATAATCCAATGCACTCCGCTCTCCATCCGGCAGAGTTTAAAATTGTATTTAAGGAAGGCGATCCTTTGGTTAGCGCTCCTTCTGCTCCTCCTCTTCCCGAATCAATTGAATTAAAGCAAATGAAAGGAATAAAACGCGGGAGCGGCATCGCTCCAAGTTTAGGTGAAAAACGTCTGAAAAAGTTTATCAAGGAGACGCGCACCTCGAGTACATTTGATCAACTTTCAGGGATTGATTTTTCTCGATTCCAAGTAGAAGAAGACGACGCGCTTGCGCCGGAAGGAGAGTTGCGGTCATACTTAGCCGAATTAGTCGCGAACGAGAAAGGCGCTGCAGCGTTCATAGAACAAAAACAGTATGCGGGGAAGCAAGCCCGGCTCGGTCCAATAGATATAGTGAAAGATATGGTAGCTAAAGCAAAAGAAATTGAAGCTAATATAGCGAATGGAATTGTTTTGACGTCGCAAATGGTCAAAACGAAAGATGCCGCTGAGATATGTTTAGACGACTTATAAAACTACAAAACTGCCCTAAAACTATACAATTACGATTAAATGACTTAGATCTATTGCTTAACTAAATGCACTATGATGTATTCTAAAAAGGTATCGTTGGTCTTCATTCACGCATTTGCCTCTTTACAACGAAAGCGACGCAACCTTTCACAAAGTTCGAGCTTGGTATCGACGTTCGTAACTCGCACGGCCCGCAAACGACCGCCAGGCGCACATACCGTGCGCATCGGAAATCCACCGCATTTCACGTTCCTCGCGAATATCGAAGGGCGGTCATATGCGCAAAATGTATCGCCGTATTGTGGATGTGAATGAACTTTATAATTTCGTGCGCATTCAAACAGCATGTGTGGAGTAGCGTTGACGTACTTGATAGCTTCCACGATTGGTCTCGCGTCAACCTTACTCAACGTGTACCCTTGATACCCTATCGCGCTGTAACCGAAATCCAAAGCTCCGTAATTCTCGCGTTCATCCGCCGTACTCGTAGACGTTCTTGCGACAACTTTCCCGTGTTTACGTGTGAGTGTGACGATATCGCGATACATTTTCTCTGGAAGTAAGCCAGTCGCCGCCGAGTTTGAAATCCAGCAATCGGCAACGCCGGTTCCATCGTCTATTGTAACATTAAGTTCAAGTTGGAAGAATGGTAACGCCTTTTGCTTAAAACAAGTCTCCGTAGCTTTGCACAGATCAGTATTATCTGTGGTGATATACAGTGACGAGGGTTTCGAAAGCAAACACGCCGTCACGTCGCACGAAGGACACGTCAAGCTCGATTGAACCATAGTTACACCAGATATCCGAGCTCTGATCGAGATCAATCGGTCGTCGCGCACGAATAAAAACTGAGATCGAGAATCCTCTTCTTCGGGATTCGCGGAACTGTTCCATGATAAGCTTCGTAACGAACATCGCGTGCCTCTTGGTAATTTTGTCAACGCGTTGGAACATTCAGAAGCGTAGAAGCTCAC